>Ga0111538_10003940_pt1 | contig 20674 bp, 10 predicted proteins | sample SoiMethybrSBSTD1_FD_79669 | JGI IMG/M metagenome (GOLD analysis project Ga0111538, IMG submission 79669) | Bulk soil microbial communities from a Populus tree surrounding site in Tennessee, USA - Soil MetaG P. TD hybrid SBSTD1 (version 2)... | ecosystem: Environmental > Terrestrial > Soil >... | reverse complement strand
CCCAGGTACACCCCGCGGCGCCCGGGTCCGCCGATGGCGTACCCGCTCCAGAAGGCGAGGCGATCCGGCGTCAGGCTTTCACGGACGAACTCCGGTGCGAACGATCCGTCCGACCAGACCACGGTGGTGCGGCCGAGGTTCGCGTAGGCCTCTCCGGCGGCGCTCCGGTTCGGATAGATCGACAGCGCGTTCGCGGGCGCGTGGGGCGCGAACAGGTCGAGCGACCGGTCGTACATGGAGGCCAGCACTTCGGCCGCGGCCGTCGCCTCCTGCGGGCGGTCGTTGCTGGTGACCGTGATCCGCCACGTCTCGCGGTCTCCGGGCCGCAGCTTGTCGCGGAAGGTCGAGAAGGCGACGGTGAGCGCGCGGTCGTCCCAAGGCACGAACACGGAAGCGGACTGATGCACGAGCTGGTGATCGCGGACGAGGGTGAGCGTCACGCCGAACCCGCCTCGATCCTTCTCGGTGATGGGCAGCTCGAGAACGTCCGCGGACCGGCCGGAGACGAGGCGCCGCACGTCCGTCCTCCGCCCGCCGCGCCAGATCTCGACCGTCATGGGCTGGCCGGACACGCCGGAGTGGACGAGCACGCGGGCGGTCTCGCCGACGGCGACGGAGGCGCGCTCCACGGAGAGCAGGCCGGGCAGCGCGAGCGGCGTGTCGCGCGGCTGCGCGACCACGAGCTCCTGGGTCATCTGGAAGGCCGCTCCGGCCGCGTCTTTGGTCTCATAGTGGAGCCGGTAGGCGCCGGCGCCGAGCGCGGGCAGGGCGAGGACGGCCTCGCCTTTGGCGTCGTGGGTCACCGTGCCACTGGCCACGGCCGAGCCTTCAGCCCAGAGGCGCAGCACCTGCCCCGGCGTGTATTGAGGATCGCTGCGGAGGCGCATCTCGTCCCCTGGAGTGCGGTAAGCGGGACGGGCCTCGGCTTTTCCCGCGGGGAGAGGCTGTTCCGCTGGCAATAGCGTCTGCGCCGGCTGCCGCAACGAGACGAGGCGCCAGGCGCCCGCGCCCGCGCGTGGCGTCCCGTCGAGATCGGTGCGGAGGAGGGGCAGGGAAGCCGAGCGGTTCTCGAGGAGGAAGCCCGGAGAATCGTTGAAGCGCGCTTCGACGGAAACGAACCCGAGCCGGAAGCGGCGCGTGGCCGACCGCGTCTCGCCTCCTTCATCCGTCACGTCGGCCTCGACGGCGTACGTCCACGTGAGCTCGCGCGCGGCCCGCGCGTCCGCTTCGGGCGTGAAGGAGAGGCTGAATCGGCCGTCCGCGCCGAGGCTCGCGTCACCCGCGGCCACGACGCGAGTGGCCGAGTCGAACGATCCACCCCAGTACCACCACCACCACGGCTGGACGGCCTGCCGCGTGACGCGCCACGCCACCTTGCCCGTCGTCACGGGCAGTCCGAAGTAATAGCGGACGTCACCGCGGAGCGTCGCCTTGTGGTTGAGCCGCATCTCCGGCTCGGGATCGAGCAGGGTGACTTCGAAGGTGGGCCGCTTGTACTCTTCGACGCGCACCACCGCCTGGCCCGGCAGGGAGCTGCGCACGCGCCATTGGCCGAGCAGGCGTCCGGTGGGGATCGTGAACTCGCCGGCCGCGGAACCGTAGTCGTTGGTCGTGGCCGGCTGGGTGGCGACGACCTGGCCATTGGCGTCGACGAGCTCGACGCTGACAGACGCGCGGGGCGAGGTCCGGAAGCGGGACTCCTCACCGCCGCCCTCGTAGGCCACCACCTTCCACCGCAGCTTCTGCTGCGGCCGGTACACGCTGCGGTCCGTGTAGACCAGTGACGCGTGCGCCACCGGCGGCGCGCTCACGATCGCCCAGGGCACCTGCGCGGAGAGACTGGTGTCGCCGCCGCTGCGCGCGAGCAGGGCCAATTGGTGGCTCCGCCAGTCCGGGGCCGAGACGACCGCGCCCGGTCCGGTGAGATCGAAGGTCACCGTCCCGTCCCCGGCCGCCGTCCGCGTGGCCAGCGGGTGATGTCCCTTCTGCCAATCGAGCTGCCACAGCTCGACGCTCGCATAGGGGACGCGAGTCCCCGTCCGGCCGGACGTCACGACGACCTCGATGGCGTTCCCCGTCGAGCGTTGGACGAGGACGAGGTCGCTGACGAGGAGGTTCACGGCCTGAGCCTGGTTCGTGCCGTTCTCGCGCCGGAAGTCCGCGCGGCTCGAGCCCACCACTACGTACAGCCCGGGACGGCTCAGCGGCGGTGTGACGAACGTCCGGTGCCGCCGGTAGTCCGGCGTGGGGGGCAGATCGGAGGTCCATTCCGCGGCCGGTCGGCCGCTTTCGATCAGCTTCGGGACGTCTTGCCACCCGGGAAGGAGGTTGTAGTCGCGCGCGGCGCGCATCCGGGTGGCGAGGTCGACCGCGTACGCGCGAAAGTAGAGCCGCGTGAGGTTCGCGTGCTCGACTTCGATCGAGCGGCGGCCCGGCCCGTCGAGGCTCATGGCGGTGAGCTGATAGGCCGGCGTCTCGATGGCGGCGGCGATGGCGCGGCACTGGCGGCCGCCGGTGGACTCCGGGTAGGCGGCGGCTCCGGCCAGGGCGAGGGCCCGCGCGCGCACGAGGGCGTCCCCGGTGTCCTCCTCCTTGACGAAGTCCGCGAGCGTCGCCTGGCCCACGGCCCACCATTCGAGGTCCCGCATCGCGGGCAGCCGGTTCTCCAGGTCGTCGCGGATCTCCTGCCGGTCCTCGGTCGTGGTGAACGCGACATGCAGCCGCCGCAGCCGCTCCAGACGCGCTTCGAAAGCGGCCTCCCGGCGGCCCGCGGACCCGTGCCAGCTCTCCAGGTCCGTCAGGACGGTGGCGACGCGTGTGAGCGGATGCGCGGCGGGATCGTCGAGGCTCGCCTGGGTCGGGGCGAGCAGTGCCGTCAGGTCGAGCCGGTACAGCTCGTGCTGCGGCGGGCTCCACAGCGCGGTGTCCGCCAGCAGCTCGACGATCAGGTAGGACACGGTGTCGCGCACCGTCCCCCGGATCCGCGCCGGGTAGTTGCCGCGCTGGAGGTAGTCCTGGATGCGATCGACGGGGTCGGCACCGATGCGGTCGCGTTGCGCCCACACGCGCGCGTAGACGCGCGCCGCCTCCGCGCCGATCTCGTCCGCGGTCCACTTCTTGAGATCGAGCGGATCCTTCGACTCCACGCGCTCCCGCTGCCGGATCTCCCACGAGTAGGCCCGGAGATAGTGGACGAGGGTCTCGCCGTAGAAGAGGTCCAGGATCGCGGTGGCCTTGGGGCCGGGCGGCCAAGGGGTCTCGCGCAGGAAACGCACGACGGTCTCGTAGCCGTGCAGGGCAGTTCGGAGCTGGGCTTCGCGCACGAGCGCACGCGCCCACTCGTCTTCGTCGCCGCGGGCCTGGGCGCGGGCGCGGATTTGCGCGACCACCGCCGCCGCTGCCTCGTATTTCTGCTCGCCGGAGAGCCGGTCGGCCTCTTCCCAGGTGGCATTCACGGTAGGGGGGGCCGAGGTGGCGGACGGGGACGGGCGGGGCGGGGCGGGGGGGCGGCGCGTCTGAGGTGCGGCGATCCCCAGGCCCAGCAACACGATGACGATGGAAGACCCACCCAGCACCGCCCGCGATCGCGTCGTTCTCATGGCTGGATTACAGCGCCGGGGGCGCTCTTAATCCGCAAGGTACTGGCGGTTGGACACCGCTCGCCGCGGCGCCGGTCCCTGCGCGTCAGGCGCCGGCCACGCCTTGCGTATTCACGAAGAGCGAATACAGCGACGTGCTGGCGGCCATGAACAGCCGATTCCGCTGCGCCCCGCCGAAGCAGACGTTCGCGCAGCGCTCCGGGAGGTCGATGCGGCCGATGAGCTTGCCTCCCGGATTGAAGACGGCCACACCGTCGAGACCCTCTTCGCCCATGCCCCAGCCGATCCAGAGATTGCCGTCCGTGTCGACGCGCAACCCGTCGGGCGTGCCGGGGCCGGCGTCGACCAGCGTGCGGCGGCGGGCGAGCTTGGAGCCGCCCAGGACGTCGAAAGCAACGACTAAACGAGGGGATGCGCCAGCTTCCACTACATAGAGGCTCGACTCGTCAGGGGAGAATGCGAGCCCGTTCGGACGGTTGACGTCAGAGGCCACAACCGCGAGCCGCCCATTGCTGGGGTCCACGCGGTATACGTTCGTTGCAAGCTCCGGCGTCGCGCGGTGACCCTCGTAGAAGCCCAGCACGCCGAACGGCGGGTCCGTGAACCAGATCGATCCGTCCGACTTGCAGACGATGTCGTTGGGCGAGTTCAGCGGCTTTCCCTCGAAGCGATCCGCGACGACGGTGATCGTCCCGTCGTATTCGGTGCGCGTGACGCGCCGCGAGTCGTGCTCGCAAGTGAGGAGCCGTCCCTGCCGGTCGCGCGTGTTGCCGTTCGCGTTGTTCGACGGCTTCCGGAAGACGCTGATGGCGCCCGTCTCCTCCTCCCACTTGAGGATCCGGTTGTTGGGGATGTCGCTCCACAAGAGGTACCGCCCGTCTCCGAACCACACGGGGCCTTCCGACCATCGGTATCCGGTGCCCAGCCGCTCGACCTTGGCCGAGTTCACGCGGTACTTCAGGAAGCTGGGATCGAGGATCTTGATGGCGGGATCGGGATAACGGCCGCTGGGCTGCCAGTCCGCTTCCGCGCGCGGGACGATCGCGCCCGCGGCGAAGAGGGCGCCGGCGCCGGTGGCGAGGAATTCGCGACGCGTGGCTCCCATCCTCAGGCCTCCGCGTCCACGGCCCGGATCAGCGCCTTGATGTAACCGAACGTGTACGCGAAGGCCTGCGCGCCCGCCGTGTCGCCCGTGATCTTCGGCACGTGGTCGGGCATGAGCATGCCGTCGTAGCCCACTTCCTTGTAGACGCGCACGGCCTGCAGCATGTCCACGTCGCCGTCGTCGATGAAGGTCTCTCGGAAGTCCAGGAAGCGGCCCGCGATGTTCCGGAAGTGCACGTTCACGATCTTCCCGCGCGAGCCGAAGTACCGGATCACGTCGAAGATCTCGCGGCCGGGGTCCGCCAGCATCTCGGAGACCGTGCCCTGGCAGAAGTTCAGGCCGTGATAGGGGCTGGAGCGGATCTCGAGGAAGCGCTTCAGGCCCTCCACGCTGCCGAGCACGGTGTGCACGCCGCGCCATCCCGTCTCGTGCGGCATGCCGGGATCGTGGGGATGGCAGGCCAGGTGGACCTTGTGCTCCTCCGCCACCGGCACCACGCGGTCGAGGAAATACGTGATGCGCTCCCAATAGGCGTCGGCGGGGACGGGGCCTCCCTCCATGGGCGCCGAAGCGCGCGCGCCCGCCTTCGGGTACGAGAACGTGCTGTATTGCGCGCCCCCGCGTCCCGTCGTGGGCTCCGTGCGCACCACGCCCAGGATGCTCATGTTGTATTTCAGGGCGGGGATCCCGGCCCGGGCCGCGTTGCGGATCATGGTGCAGATCGCGTCGATCTCGCGGTCGCGCTCCGGGCTGCGGCCGAGCATCAGGTTCGGGTTCTCCGCGCTCGCGATCGGGTGCGAGCTCAGGGGTAGCGGGACGCAGTCGAGCGTGATACCGAAAGACTCGACGCGCTCGCGGAGCTTCGTCAGTCCCTCCACCGACCATTGCTCGTCCAGGCGCGCGGAGGGCAGCGTGCTGCAGATGTTGTTCACCCCGAGGGCGGCCAGGATGGCCAGCGTCGCGTCGGACGAGTCGTGCTGCGTGCCCACCTTCATGAGGGCCCGCTTGCGGGCCGAAGGCGCCGGGGCCGCGGCGTGAGCGGCCGACCATTCCCCGGCCGCCGCGCCCAGGGCGGCGACGCCGGCCAGCCTCCCGAATCCCCGCCGGTCCATGGCTGCGGAGCATACCTCTTGGACGCGCATGGATGCGCACCGACCAGGAGCGCGGCGCCGTGTGATAGCGTCTTCGCGCCATGCGCGTCGCCCGGCTGCACGGAACGCAGGACCTGCGCCTGCACGACGAAGAGAAGCCGCGGCCGAAGGAGGGTGAGGTCCTGGTGCGCGTGGGCGCGGTCGGCGTCTGCGGATCCGACATCCATTGGTTCGCGGACGGCGGGATCGGGGACGTGCGCGTGGTTCGGCCGTTCGTGCTCGGCCACGAGTTCGGCGGCACTACGGAAGACGGCCGCCGCGTGGCCGTCGATCCCGCGATCCCCTGCGAGAAATGCGAATCGTGCGCGGCCGGACATGCCAACCTCTGCCAGTCCGTCCGCTACGCCGGAGACGGTGCGCACGACGGCGGTCTCGGCGAGTGGGTGGCCTGGCCGGAGCGCTGCCTGGTTCCCCTGCCCGCTCCCCTGACGGAAGCGGACGGCGCGATGCTGGAGCCGCTGGGGATCGCGATCCACGCCCTGGACCTGGCTCACCTGCGGATGGGCGCGCGCGTCGGCATCTTCGGCTGCGGGCCGATCGGCCTCCTGCTCGTCCAGCTCGCACGTCTCACCGGCTCGCGCGTGTTCGCGACCGAGCTGGCGCGGCGGCCGCATCGCCTGGAAGCGGCGCGGGCGCTGGGCGCGGAGGTCTTCGCGGCCGAAGAGGGACGCGAAGGCGCGGCCATCCGCGCGGCGGCGGGAGGCGGCGGACTCGACTGCGCGTTGGAGGCGGCGGGAGAGCAGGCGGCCATCGATGCCGCCGTGGACGCCGTCCGCCCGGGCGCGCGCATCGTCATCGTCGGGATCCAGAGCGAGTTGCGGACGTCCTTTCTGGCCGGCACGGCCCGGCGCAAGGGTCTGACTTTCGTGCTGGCGCGGCGCGCGGGGAACGTCTATCCGCGCGCGGTCCAGCTCGTGGCCAGTGGACGCGTGGACGTGCGCTCGCTGGTGACGCACCGCTTTCCACTGGCCGAGATCGGAGCCGCCTTCGAGGCGGCGACCGCGCGTACCGGGCACAAGGTGATCGTCGAGCCCTGACCGCGCGGGGGGGCTGGGCTACTCGTTCCAGAACGAGTGGTTTCAACCTCTACTTGAGCTCCGCGCCGGCACCAACCCAGTAGCCCCGTCTCGCCCGAATGGTCCCCTTCACGCGGCGCAGCTTCACCGCGAGCGGATGCCAGCCCGCGCGCTTCACGCCCTGCGCCTGGTAGCGCAGCACGTAGCGCTCTCCGATGGACGCGGCGATGGCGCCGAAGGCGGCACGCAGATCCTTCGACGTGCCCGCGATCCAGAAGCGTCCCCCGGAATGCTCGGCGATCTCGCGCAGGACGCGCGCGGTGTTCCGTCCGCTGGACGAGGAAGGCGAGGCCGTGCTCACGACGTGCACGAGCGAGTTCGACCGCTCCGCGACCTTCCGGACCTCGTCGCCGGAGAGGATGCTCATGTTGTCCTCGCCGTCCGTGAAGAGCGCGATGAGCGAAGGCATCTCCGGATCGGCCAGGGCCAGGGCGGCGTAGAGGGCGTCGTAGGCCGAGGTGGCCCCGGCGGCCCCCGCGGTGGCCAGGGAGGCGCGCACGACCTCCTTGTCCGCGGTGGGCCGCGCGCGCCACGAGATCTCCTCGCTGAAGGCGAACAGGGATGCCTCGTCCTTCACACCGAGACCGTCGAGGAAGGCGCCGCCCGCGCTGCGCAGGGCGGCCAGCCGCGCGCCGGCAACGCTGCCGCTGGTGTCGAATACGAGCGCCGCCTGCACCGGACGAGACTCCGCGGAGACGAGCTCCGGCGATTGCAACACGCCGCTGTCCTTCAGCTCGAAGTCCGCGGCGTGGAGGCCGGGAACGCTTCGATCGCCCTGCGTGACGAAGACGTCGACGTAGACGTATTCGACGGAGGAGGCGAACACCGGCGGAGGCGCGGCCGGGGCCTGACCGGCGGCCAGGGCCAGCCAGAGGGCGGCGGCCCAGGCCATCACGGGCTCGCCTCGCGCCGCAGGGCCTCCAGTGTGTCATCGGTGGCCAAGGCGTTGCTCGCCGGGTAGATCCAATACGGGTCGCTCTCCGCACGCCGCCCGGCGTGAGCCAGCGCCTGCTCGAGCACGCGCCGTGCGCCCGCGGCGTTGCCCGAAGAGAGCCGGAGGTGGGACAGCGCGAGGGCCGCCGCCTGGGACTGCGGCTCGAGGGCCAGCGCTTCCTCGTACGCGCGAGCGGCCTCGGTCGCGCGGCCCACGCGTTCGAGCGCCTGTCCGAGGAACAGCTGGCCCAGGTACGGGAGAGGGGGCGGGCCGCCGCGACGGAGCGCGTCCTCGAGCGTCTGGCGCGCGCTCTCGTCCTGGCCGAGATACCAGCGCACGCGGCCCAGGCGGATCCGCGCCTCGAGCAGGTCCGGATCCGCGCCCACCGCCTCCGCCAGCGCGCGCTCCGCCTCACGGTACCAGGCCGTGCGCGCGCCGCGCGGATCCTGGCTGGGCAGGTCCGCGAGAGTCGCCTTCTCCTCGCCGGCGGCCCCGAGGGCCAGGAGCAGCGACGGATCGCGGGGGAATCTGTCCAGGCCGTCGTGCGCCCACTGCTGCGCGGCTTCGAGGCAGAAGTCCCATTGGCTGCGGTTGGCCATGGACAGGAAGAACCGGCGGGCGAACTCCCGGGTCCCGTTGCGGTCGGCGAGGAGGGCCGCGATCTGGCCGGCACGCCGAGCGTGGTCCCCGGGGCACGGCCGCGCATGCTCGACGCTCCGGCTGCGCGGGTGCTCCATGACGTCGCGGTCCACGTGCAGCATGACCGCGGCCTTCAGCGGGAGATCTCCGATCGGGTCCGGACAGGAGGGACACGCGGGTCGCGCCCGTTGAAGAGCGCGGACCTGCCGGTCGAGCTCGCCGGGACGCCACGCGCCGAGGGCGGCGACGGCTACGTCTCTCTCACCCGCGGCGTAGCGGCGGATCAGCGCCTCGTAGTCGAGGCTGACCACGGCGGCCAAGAGGAAGGCGCCCGCCACCAGCACGGAGCCGATGATGGCACGGGAGCACGGCCTGGCTAGTAAGGCCGGTCCGGGTTCATGAAACGGTAGTTCCGCAGCGCTTCCGTCATCTTGCGCGCGGTGTCCGCGACCACCGGCTCCGTGTCCTTCTCGAGCGTGGCCAGGGCCGGGATGGCGTGCGCGAAGTCGAACATGCCGATCGTGGGCACGGCTTCGGTGCGGACCCGGAGGTCTTCGTCACGCGCCAGCGCCTGCGCGACCGGCCACGCGCGGTCGGGACCGATGCGCTGGGCGCCGATGAGGAGGCGCAGGCCCGTGGCGGCGGCGGCGCGCACGGCCGGGTCCTGGCTCCGCACGTTGTCGAGGATGCACCGGTCGGCGGCGGCGCTCGCGTGTGCGGGAAGCGCGCGGGTGGCCACCCACTTCGTATCCTCGTTGCCCGTCTCCAGCGCGTGGCACAGATCGATGGTGGAGCGCTCGCCGAGAGCGGCCATGAACGCGACGGACACGCGGCGCTTGCGCTGGGACGCCGTGGGATCGGGATCGTCCAGCTTCAGGGCCCCGAAGTAGGCGTCCACGAGGCCCGGCTGCTGGAGCTTGACCAGGCAGGACAGAGTCTCCTCGCCGACCACGGGCGCGCGCGCCAGCTCCAGGTAGTGCTCGTACCCGCCCTCGTCCGCGCACTCGCCGGCGGCGAAGAGCGTGGCCGGGACCCCGTCCTGCTGGACGCGCGCGACCTGATGCGCGCTGAAGGTCAGATCGACCTTGCGCGGCCGGAAGAGCGCGATGCCCAGGACCAGCGCCCCCACCACCGCGGCCACGGCGAGGAACACCTGCAACGGGGGCAGGTGGCTACGCACGCGGCGCGCGGCCTGGGCCGCGGCCACGCGCCGGGCCGCCACCGGCGCGGCGCTGCGGATCTCGTCCCACGCCGAGGTGACCGCTTCCGGATTGGCGGCCAGCTCGTCCAGGTGGGCGGACACCGTCTCGCGCTGGACGCCGCCGAACCCCCGGTTCCGCAGGTCCTGGACCAGGGCATCGACGTTCATGCCCCGGATCGTCTTGGTGCCGGGGGCGGCTCTGACCGTGGCGAGGGTGGCGAGGTGCGTGCGCGCCTTCTCGTCCCAGGCGGGCAGCGCGCGCGCTTCCGGCTCCCAGTCGAGCCGCCAGATACGCAAGGCCAGGTCGGTGCCGCCGGTGAGAAGGGTGTGGCCCGCGGGCAGCGCGGCCAGGGAGAGGACGGCGCCCGTGTGGGACAGCGTCTGCAGGCAGCGCCCGCTCTCCAGGTCCCAGACGCGGACGGTCTTGTCGCGGCTGGAGGACGCGAGGTGCCGTCCGTCCAGGAAGAAGCAGACCGACGTGACCTCCGCCGTGTGGCCGGCCAGCGTGCGCACCGCGCGCCGCGAGCGCAGGTCCCAGATGCGGACGGCGGAATCGACTCCGCCCGACGCGGCCTGCCTTCCGTCCGCGCTGATCGCCACCGTGCCCACGCTGCCGTCATGGCCTTCGAGCACGGCCACGCAGGAGTGCGTCTCCAGGTCCCACACGCGCACGGAGGCGTCCCAGCCGGCGCTCACGGCGTAGCGGCCGTCGGGACCGAACGCGCACGCGCTCACCTGCGCCTCGTGCCCTTCGAGCACGTGCAGGAGCCGGCCGCCGGGCAGGTCCCACAGGCGCAAGGTCTGGTCCGAGCTGGCGCTGATCAGCGAACGGCCGTCCGGCGCTACGGCCACGCCATTGACGTAGTCGGTGTGTCCCTGCAGCACGCGGGCCGGCCCGCCCTCCGCGAGCGGCCAGAGGCGCAGCGTGCGGTCCCAGCTCGCGGAGACGCCCCAGCGTGCGTCGGGACTGAAAGCGACCGCGGCCACCGTGGCTTCGTGTTCGGCGTGCGTGGCCAGCGGCGCGCGTGCGGCCAGGTCCCAGATGCGCACCTGCCCGGTGAGGTCGCCGGAGAGGGCGCGCGTGCCGTCCGCGCTCACGGCGACGGCCACGACGGGATCGCGGTGGCCTTCGAGCGCGGCCAGCTCCCAGGCGGACTCGAGGCCTTTGCGAGGGAGGTACGACGTCACGTCGTCCCAGAGGCTCAGCGCCTCCGGCGAGCGCTCGTGGCCGGGGACGAAGCGCGCCTCGCGGGCCAGCTTCACGGCCGTGGCGAGGTCGCCGCGGGTCAAGGACTGGCGCGCTTCCTCCAGGCGCTGGCGGAAGGCGGCGTCGCGGTGCTGCACGTCGGAGACGGAGACGGGCCGGGCCACGGCGTAGGGCGGACGGCGCCAGGCGCCGTCGAGGCGCACGCCGTGGATCGACTTGCCGCAGGAAACCCAGAGGGTGGGTGCATCGCGCACGCCCGCGGCGGCCAGGATCGGCGCGTCCAGGCGCACGAGCGCCTTGAAGCGGCCGCGGGCCAGGTGCCACACGCGAACGCTGCGGTCTTGCGAGGCGGCGGCGCACCACTGCCCGTCCGCGGAGACCGCGACCGCGCTCACCGGGAGCGAAGGCCCGGCCAGCACGCGGCCGGGCTGCCCCGTGGCCGTGGCCCATTGACGTACGGTGCGATCCTCACCGCCCGACACCAGCACGGAGCCGTCTGCGCTGAGGGCGACTCCGGCCACGCGGCCCTTGTGGGCGGTGAGCGTGGCGCGGGGCTCGCCCGCGGCGAGGTCCCAGACGCGCACGGTGCCGTCCAGGCCACCGGACGCGGCCAGGGCGCCGTTGTCGTTGATGGCCACGCAGGTGACCGCCTCCGTGTGGCCCTCGAAGGCCTGCAGCGCGCGCCCGCTGGCCAGCTCCCAGACGCGCACCACGCGGTCGGAGCTGCCCCCGACGGCCAGCCGCCCGTCGCGGCTGATGGTGACGGCGGTGGTCACCCCCGGGTGCCTCTGCATCGCGCGCACCACCCGCCCCGTGGCGAGGTCGAGGAGCTGGGGCGGCGCGCCTTCGCCGGCGACGAGGACGGAGCGGCCGTCCGGCGTCACCGCGACGCAGCGGATGCGCAGCTCGGGCACGGTCAGGCCCGGCTCGGTGTGCGTGGACCCCACGGTCCAGGTGCGCAAGGTGGGCGTGCCGATGGCGGCGAGGACACGGCGGCCGTCCGGCGTGACGGCGAGGGCGATCGCGTTCTCCGTCAGGTCCTTGAAGATGCCGGTCCGCTCGTGGCCGGGGACGAGGCGCGTGATGGCGGTGGCGGCGTCGCGGGGCATCTCGGGATGGCGCGCCGACCGCTCGCCGTACACGCGCTGGGCCTCGTCCGCCTGCCCCATGGCCGCGTACGCGCGTGCGAGCGCGGCCACGTCGACGGGCTGCTCGTCCGTGGACCGCATCACTTCGACCAGGCAGGCCGCGGCATCCTTCCAGCCCACGATGTCGCCCGTGGCCGTGGCCAGCGCGCCCAGGGCGAGCCCGCGGTCTCGCTGCAGCTCGGGGGTCGGTGCCCCCGTCTTGGCCGCGGCGTTCAACGTCGTGACCGCGCGCTTGTATTCGCCGAGGCCGAGGTGCATCGCGCCCAGGAGGTGGAGGCCGCGCGCCGAACTGCTGCTCGCACGCTGCGCTTCTTCGATACGGGCGAGGAGATCGGTGTCGCTGGCGCGGCCCTGCGTCCAGGCATGCAGCGCCTGGTTGAAGGTCGACTCGAGATGCTGGGGCTCCGCGGCCAGGGCCTTGGCCCACAGCGCGTCGGGGTCGCCGCGGCCGAGGTCGAGGAGCGAGACGGCGCGGTTGTTGAGAGTGGCGGCGGTCTGGCGGCCCGCGGTCGGCTTCGAGCGCGGATAGGGCCGGCCCGTCTCCGCCTCGTAGACGGCGATGAGCGCATCCGCCGCCTCCGCCATCGTGTGGGGGCGGCCCTCCGGCTCCGCCGTGAAGCAGCGGCGCAGGAGCGCGATGACGGCGGGCGGGATGGGGGGAAGTCCCTCGGGCGCGTCCTCGACCACCGCCTCCTCGAGGACCTTCGAGGCGGCGGGCCCGACCTGCCACGTGCGCTGGCCGAGGAACGCCTCCAGGACGGAGAGGCCCCAGCTCCAGGCGTCCGTGCGGCGGCTGAGCGGCTTGCCCGCCCATTGCTCGGGGGACATGTACGCGGGCGTACCGCCACCGCCGCCCGCGGCCAGGGCGGTGGTGCCGCCGTCGCCAGTGCCCATCGTCACGGAGGCGGGGGCGATGCGCGCGCCCGCCAGACCGAAGTCCGTCACCTTGGCCACGCCTTCGGCCGTGATCATCACGTTCGCGGGCTTGACGTCGCGATGGACGAGGCCCTGCTCGTGCGCGTCGTGGAGGCCCCAGGCGAACTGGATGGAGGCGTCGAGGATGGAGTCGAGGGTGGCCAGCTTGCGGTCGCGGATCGCGTCACCCAGCGTGCCGCCGTCCACGAACTCCGCGAAGACTCGCGGGATCCCCTCGAGGCGCCGCACGTAGTAGCACGACACCATGTGCGGGTGGAGCGGGAGGTTGACCCACGTCTCCGCCTCGCGCTCGAACGCCTCGACGCCGCCGGCGGCGTCCAGCGCCTGCTTGAGCGGGACCTTCACCGCGAGGTCGACGCTCCAGCCCCGGTGGTGCACGCGGTAGACGCGGCCCATGCCGCCCTGGCCGAGGAGGCCGGCGACTTCGTACAGGCCGAGCACGACGTCGCCGGTCTTCCATTCCCTCGGGCCGCCAGTAGCGGGCGCGGCTTCCGCGACGGTGGGAAGGGGCGCGCCCGGAGAAGACGGCGCGGGTGCCGCGGCTTCCGCGACGGTCGGCTTGGGCTCGGCCGGTGACGCAGGCACGGACGGTGCGAATACGGTGGGCGCGGGAGCGGCGGGCGCGGGCTTTGGTGGCGCCTCCACGACGGGCGCCGGGTTCGGTGGTGCCTCCAGCATGGTGGCTGCCGGCGCGATCGGGCGCGGAGGCACGGCCGGCGCAACCGGAGCGGGAGCCACCTGAACCGGAGCCACCGGAGCGGGAGCCACGGGAGCCGAAACCACCGCAACCGGAGCCACTGGAGCCGGAGGCCGTACCGCCACCACGGTCGCGACATCCGCCTGCGCGGGCGCCGGAGGAGGCGGCGGCGCGGTGGGCGCGGCCGGGGGCGCGGTAACCGGAGCCGCCGCTGGAACCGGAGCCGCCGCGACCGGCGCCGTCGCCTGCACCAGGAAGCTCATTCCGCATTGCGAGCAGCGCACCGTCTTGCCGAGGAGGCGCGCGGGCGCATTGCCGGCCTTCTGGCAGCTCGGACAGGTGATGCGGACGGTGGCGGCAGCTTCGGCCATCAGAGTGCCTTGCGCAGGGCGTCGCGGAATTCGGGGGCGGAGGAATAGCGCCGGTTGAGGTCGTCGTCCACGGCGCGGTCGATGACCTCGGCCAGGGCGGCCGGGATCTGCGGCTTGCGGTCGCGGATGGGAACGATGTTGCCCCCGAGGACGACGGCCAGCGGGTCCTTGGCCACCTGGAAGTCACGGACGTAGCGCAGGGTGAGCATGTAGTAGACGGTCGCGCCCATGCTCCAGACGTCGCTGGCCGGGCGGAGCAAACGGAAGTTCGTGAGCTGCTCGCGCGGCATGAACTGCAGCGTGCCCGCGGCGAAGCCAGTGGCGGTCATGCCGCTGAGGCCGGCCTGCTGGAAGCTCTTGGCCAGACCGAAGTCCGTGAGCTTGGCCGTGGACATCTCCGCATCCGTCAAGAGGATGTTCTCGGGCTTGATGTCGCGGTGGATGAAGCCCTGCTCGTGCGCGTAGCTGAGGCCGTCGAGCGATTGCTGCGCGATGCGCATGGCCACGTCCAGGTCGAACGGCTTCTGGCGCGCGAGCAGAGCCGCGGAAAGGCTCCCGCCCGCGCAATAGTCCATCGCGAAGTAGAAGGTGTCGCCCTGCGAGCCGTGAGCGTACATCGTCACGATGTTGGGATGGCGGAGGCTGCCCGTGACCGCGATCTCGCGGTCGAAGACCTCGCGGGCATGCGCGTCCACCGCCGCCTCGGGCCGCATCAGCTTCAAGGCGAAGGTGGCGCCGTCGGAGAGGCGCGTGGCCAGGTGGACGACGCCCATGCCCCCGCGCCCGAGCAGGGGCCCCAGGACGAAGCCCGCGACGGTGTTCTGGGGCCCCGTCTTCGAGGAGTCCTCGATCTCGACGGCGAGGTCGAGCGGCGACGGGTCGCGGACGACGGGCGGAGGCGTCGTGACGCCGTCGATGTGCACGTTGATGACGGTGGCCCCGACGCGGATCAGGTCGCCATCCCGCAGGTCCACTTGCGGCAAGGGCTTCTCCGCCGCCTGCTCCGGGGTGTGGTGCTTCTCGCGGCCCCCGTGCTTCTGGCCGTTCACGTACGTGCCGTTGAGGCTGCCCAGATCGCGGAGGCGCGCCGCGGGGGGGTTCACCTCGAGCAGGAAATGGTGGCGCGATGCCGTGGCGTCGTCCGCCGCCAGCTCGGCGTGGCAGTCCGGGGAGCGGCCGAAGAGGAAGGTGTCGTGGCTGTCGAACTCGAAATGTTTCCCCTGGATCGGGCCCGCCACTACGTCCAGGCAGACGCGACCGGGCATGATCGGGCGGCGATTATAGGCGAGAACGACCCCACGTCTCGTGGCCGCGCCCTTCGGCGTGATCTGCGTCGCAGGTGGTGGAAACGCTAGGGATTGGCGCGTTTCACGAGCTGGTTCTCGACCGGGGCCAGGGTGCGTGTGTGCTCGGCCACGATCCGGCGGATGGCGGCGATGACGTCGGGATGCCGCGCCCCCACGTCGTAGCTCTCTCCGGGGTCCTCGTCCAGGTTGAACAGCAGGGGCGGATCGTGCGCGACCTCCGAGTCCGAGCCGTATTCCGACTTCGTGAAGAAGTGCGCCTTGTAGGGCCCGTGGCGCAGGGCGTAGAGCCTGGGTCCGCGGTAGTAGAAGACGTCCTGCCGCGGGCTGGGCTCGCCGCGGAGCAGCGTGCCGCTCAGGTCGACGCCGTCGAGGATGCGATCGCGAGGCGGTTCGGTGCCGCCCAGAGCGCACAGGGTCGGCAACAGGTCCATGGTTGCGCCCATGTCCGCCACCACCCCCGGCACGACGTGGCCGGGCCAGCGGAAGATCGTCGGCACGCGCATCCCGCCTTCGTAGGTCGCGCCCTTGGCCCCGCGCAAGGGGCCCGCCGATCCACCCTGTTCGTTGAAGAGCGACCAGGGCCCGTTGTCGCTCGAGAAGACGACCAGGGTCTGCTCGTCCAGGCCCAGCGTGCGCAGTGTGTCCAGGATCTCGCCCACGCTCCAGTCCAGCTCCTCGATGACGTCACCATACCGGCCGCGCCGGCTCTTGCCCGCGAACTCGGGCGAGGCGAAGAGCGGCATGTGCGGCATGGTGTGCGCGAGGTAGAGGAAGAACGGCCTCGACGCGTTCTCGCGGATGAAGCGCACGGCCTCGTCCGTGTAGCGGCGCGTGATCGACGATTGGTCCGCGGGCCGCTCCGCCACCTTGTCGTCGCGCAGGAGGGGCACGTTCCAGTATTCGGTGCGCGGGTGCATCAACCGCTCGCGCTTCTTCGGGTCCTCGCCCCCGATGGACGCGCCGGGGATCGGGATCATGTCCATGTCGTTCGAGTAGGGGATCCCGAAGTAGTGGTCGAACCCGTGGGCCATGGGCAGGAACGGCGGCAGGTGCCCGAGGTGCCACTTCCCGATGGCGGTGGTCGCGTAGCCCTTGGCCTTCAGGATCTCGGCGATCGTGATCTCCGACGCGGGCAGCCCGCCGGTCGAGTCCGGAAACAGGACGCGCCGTTGGTCGTCTGCCGGGTTGAGGCCGGAGCGAATCGCCAGCCGTCCCGTGAGAAGCGCGGCGCGGCTGGGCGTGCAGACGGACTCGCCCACGTAGAAGCTCGTCCACTTCTGCCCTTCGGCGGCCATGCGATCCAGGCGCGGCGTGCGGATCGTGGGGTTGCCGAACACGCCGACATCGCCCCACCCCATGTCGTCGGCCAGGATGATCACGACGTTGGGCGGGCGCGCGGGCGACGCCGCAGACACGGACGCGGACACGGACACGGACACCGACGCGGCGACGGCAAGGAGCGTCACCCCGACAAAGGCAAGCGCCCGCATCACCCGCCCTCCGTTTACTTCGGAGCCCGGATGGACCGCAGGGGACCGCGCCCCGCAGGCCGGCGCGCCCGCGGCCGCTCGCGCCACTCCTCCGGTGTCAGCGCGCTGAGCTGGCTGGCCACCTCGACCACGCCGTAACGCACGTGCGCGCGCATGGCCGCGTCCGCGCGGCCGGCATCGCCGGAGATCAGCGCGTCCACGAGCTGGCTGTGGAACCCCGCCGGCAAAGGCGTGCGGCGGCCGGCCACGTCGAAGAGCCAGTTCAGGATGAGCACGTGGTTGCGCTCGATCATGCTCTGAAGGAGCGCGCTGCCCGCGTGCTCCGCGATGCGCATGTGCAGCTCGACGTGGCGGCTGTGCACCGAGAAGCGGAAGGCGGGGTCGTCGCCGTCCTCCGCCATGCGGTCGAAGAGCGCGTCCACCTGCTTGCCCAGCCGGACCAGCTCCTGGCGATGTGCGGGAGTCGCGCGCTCCGCGAACAGGCGCGCGGACTGCGTCTCCAGCGCCTCACGCAGCTCGTACAGCTCGCGAACGTCCTTCTCGCTGGGCACGCGCACGCGCGTCCCGGCGCGGGCGCGGCTCTCCACGAGGCCGTCGCCTTCCAGGCGGCGCAGCGCATCCGTGACGGGGAGGACGCTCATGCCGAGCTGGCGGGCGAGGCGCCGCCGGGACAGCGGCGTCCCCGGCCGCAGCTGGCCGCGCAGGATCTCGTCGCGGACGGCGTGATAAGCCTTGTCGGACAGGCTCATCGACGCTCCCGAAGTCATTTTATGGGATCGCTCCAGAAGGAAGGTTCCCAAAGGCGGGAGGCGAAGTCAAAGGCCCGGTGAATGCGGTTACGATGGCCTCCAAATGAGCCGATTTGCGATCGCTGCGCCGTGCCTGGCCCTCGCCGGACTGCTCGCGGCCGTCGCCGCAGGGCCGCGCGTGAGGGCCGAAGGGAGCCCGCCCATGGCGGACGTCCGTTTCATCACGCTCGATCCCGGCCACTTCCACGCCGCCCTCGTCCAGAAGGAGATGTATCCGGGCGTGTCGAACGTGGTCCACGTCTATGCGCCGCTGGGCCCGGACCTCATCGACCACCTCGCGCGCGTATCTCGCTTCAACCAGCGCGCGGAGAACCCGACGCGCTGGGAGCTGCAGGTCCACGCCACGCCCGACTTCCTGGCCCAGATGCTGAAGGACCGCGCGGGCAACGCGGTGGTCCTCTCCGGGCGCAACCGCGGCAAGATCGACCGTGTCCAGGCCTCGCTGGACGCGGGGCTCAACGCACTCGTGGACAAGCCCTGGATCCTGGAAACGGGCGACCTGCCCAAGCTCGAGCGCGCGCTGGACACGGCGGAGGCGAAGAAGCTCGTGGCCCTCGACATCATGACCGAGCGGCACGAGGTCACGAGCGAGCTGCAGCGGGCGCTCGTCAACGACCCCGCCACCTTCGGGACGCTGGTGGCAGGCACTGAGGCCGAACCCGGCGTGTACATGGAGAGCGTCCACCACCTCATGAAGGTGGTGGCGGGGGCGCCCAACATCCGGCCCACCTGGTTCTTCGACACCGACGAGCAGGGTGAGGGCCTCAACGACATCGGCACCCACCTCGTGGACCTCGTGCAATGGACGCTGTTCCCGGAGCAGGCCCTCGACTACCACAAGGACGTCCGGGTCCTCAGCGCGCAGCGCTGGCCCACGATGATCCCGCGCGACCAGTTCAAGCGCGTCACCGGGCAGGACGTTCCGGCCGCGCTCTCCGCGAAGGTGAAGGACGGCGCGCTCGAGTACTTCTGCAACACCCTCGTGTCCTACACCGCGCGCGGCACGCACGTGAAGCTCAACGTCATCTGGGACTGGGAGCCGCCGCCGGGAGGCGGGGACTCGCACTTCGCCTACTACCGCGGGACGCGTGCGAAGGTCGAGATCCGCCAGGGCACGGCCGAGAAATACCGGCCCGAGCTCTACGTCGTGCCCAACACCCCGGCGGACAAGGCGGCCGTGCTGGCCGCCACACAAAAGAAGATGGCGGCCGTCCAGGCCGCTCATCCCGGAGTGGCCGTCGAGGACCGGGGGGCCGAGCTGCGGATCTCCATCCCCGACCGCCTGCGCATCGGCCACGAGGACCACTTCGCCCAGGTGACGCAGCGCTTCCTGCGCTACGTGCGCGACCGGTCCACTCTGCCCGCCTGGGAGCGGCCGAACATGCTGGCCAAGTACTTCGTGACCACCGAGGGCACGGCGCTGGCCCGCAAGTCGCCGCCGCGCGTCGCGGAGCGAATCGCGCCGAAGTGAACCGCGGGGACGCTCAGGGAGCGGGCGCCTCCCGCCGGACCTCGTAGATCCGATCGCCGTCGCTCGCCACCGCGACGAGGTGGTACGTGCGGGAGCGCTCGAAGGCCGCCGCCACGTCTTCGAGGTGGCGGATGCGCACGGCGGGCAGGATCACGTAGCGCACGGGGAAGCGGCCGATGAGATAGGGCGTGGGCCGCTCCGTGTCCGCGTCCGCGGGCGCGCTCTCCATCCAATGGTTCTGGATGTAGCGGTCGAGGGTCAGCGTCTGCAGCGGCGCGAAGGCGCCCGCACCGTTGAGCACGGGCCGCCCGTGGCGCGCGGCCCAGAGGACGGTCTGGGGCGCGAAGAGCGGCACCTCGAGTATCGCCCCCGGCGGCATGGACTCCAGGAGCTGGTACGCGGGCGGCACGCCCGGCGGGATCGGCACCACGTCGGGCGGCGGGCTCAGCGTCTCCAGCGCCGCCAGTACCAGCACCACCGGTCCGGCCCACAGCTTCGCCGCGAGAGACATGCGTGACCAGCCGAGTCCCGCCAGGACGGCCAGCAGCATGAGCGCCACCGCTGCGAACGTGAAGGGATGGCGCATGCTGTCGAAGGGCGGGATGTCGAAGAGCCAGCGGTAGGGCAGGGGCAGGGTGCGCCCGAAGACCGTGAGCTGCGGGCCCAGCGAGAGGAGTACGAGGACCGCCGCCGAGGTCGAGAAGTACCAGGCCTGGCGACCGCCGCGGTAGAGGGCGACGGGCACGAGGCCCAGGATCAAGAGCCCGGGGAAGAGGCCCTCTTCCGCGCCCAGGACCCGGCCGTAGACGTAGCTGGTGCTGCGCAGGTCCTTCCCGGGCTGGAACGCCATCTGCACCGACATCGGCAAGGGCCGCCGCAGCCCGCCCTGCTCGTCGCGCAACTCGTGGAACTCGTGGATGTACGGGAAGGTCAGGAGCGCGGCCAGGCCGGCCGCGGCCAGGAGCGCGCCGCCCGTCCGACGCGTGAGCAACGCACGCGCGTGGAAGACGACGAACACCAGCGCGAGGGCGGCGGCCGAGACCGCGTAGTAGCCGCTGGACTGCGCGTTCAGGGCGCCGCTGATGCCCGTCAGCAGGACCGCGCCCACGGACGGCCGCTCCACGATGCGGTGCAGCCCGAGCACGAAGAGCGCGAGCCACCCGATGGACAGGAGGTTCAGATGGAAGACGTGCGCGAGCTGCTCCGGAGAGAACGCGGCCAGGAGTCCGGCCAGAAGGCCCGCCCATCGGTGGCCCGTGAGGCCGAAGACGAGTGCGTGGAACGCCCAGCCTCCGAAAGCGAGCGCGATCAGTGTCGCGAGGTTGAAGAGGACGAGCGGCTCGGTGACGAACAGGCGCAGGGGAAGGACGAGGACGGCGGTGCCGAGCGAGAGGTCGGTCATCAACGCGGCGTGCGGGGCGGGGCTGAAGATGTTGCCGTGGAAGAGCTGGCTCGGCTGGAACGCATGGCCGGTCAGCCAATTCACCATCCAGAGGTGGGAGAGCGGGTCCGGGCCGGGCAGCGTATGCGTGG
>Ga0111538_10003939_pt1 | contig 20678 bp, 10 predicted proteins | sample SoiMethybrSBSTD1_FD_79669 | JGI IMG/M metagenome (GOLD analysis project Ga0111538, IMG submission 79669) | Bulk soil microbial communities from a Populus tree surrounding site in Tennessee, USA - Soil MetaG P. TD hybrid SBSTD1 (version 2)... | ecosystem: Environmental > Terrestrial > Soil >... | reverse complement strand
TGCCGCTTCCGACGCTCCGTCATATCTTCATCACCCACCACCACTCTGATCACAATGCCGATTACGGCAACCTGATCCTGCTCGCGTGGACAGCGGGTCTGCGGACGCGCGTCGACACGTGGGGACCGGCGCCGCTCGAGAGGATGACCAAGCTGTTTTTCGACATGAACGCGTACGACATCGACGCGCGCATCTCAAACGAGGGCAGAGTCCCTCTTACGCCGCTCGTTCACGTTCATGAGATTCGCGACGGCCGCGTCGTCATGAGCGACGACAACGTGAAGGTCACGGCAGCGCTCGTCGATCACCCTCCGGTCGTACCAGCGTTCGCCTACCGATTCGATGCTCGTGACCGATCGATCGTGATCTCGGGCGATACCGCGCCATCGGAGAGCCTGGTGAAGCTTGCGCGCGGTGCCGATCTGCTGGTCCACTCGGTGATGTATCCGCCAGCGATCGATCGTCTCGTGGGCCGTGTTCCGAACGCCTCCGCGCTGAAGGAGAGCATTCTCCGCCATCAGACGCCCGCAGACGAGGCCGGCGGCATCGCCCAGGCCGCTGGCGTCAAGACGCTCGTTCTCTCGCACTTTGTGCCCGCCGACGATCCGCAGGTCACCGATGAGATGTGGATTGAAGCCGCGCAATCGCGCTTCCGCGGAAAGGTCATCTTAGGCAGGGACCTGCTGGAGATCTGAGAGCAGGGCGTTTTCTGAACGGCCTTTCTGAACCTGAGCACCCGGAAGATCAGATGACTGGATCCGAACGACCCGGGTCATTCCAACAGCGCCCACGCCCGGATCGGCTTATAAGCCGGGCGTGAGCTACAAGGTGCATCCAACAGTCGAACGGAATCGCTATCAATCAACCAGCTGGTTATTGACAGGTCTTTCCATGTCAGAAATCGATCTGCCCGCTCACGCGCGCAAAGCGCGCGTCCATCACGGAGGTCGGCCGCAACCATGTGGAGCCGTACGTCTGGATATATCCCTGCGGGACGTTCGAGTTCATCAGATTGAAGATGTCCACGCCCACCTGTGCACGGCTCCGTCCGAATCGCAGAACTTTGGCGACACGGAAGTCCACCTGATTGATGCGATCGCCGAAGAGCGTCTGCGGTTCGACAAGGTTGACTGTGACGGTGCCGGTGTTCCCCGACAAGGGGCGTCCCAGCGTTTGCGCGACTGTTGCCGAGGGAACCACCAGGTTCGCCGCCAGGCTCGCGCCGGGTATGCTCTGAATCGTCGCACTCAGCTGGACGGCCACCTTCGGGATCGTGTATGACGTCAGCCCCTTGAACTGCGTGGCGAACGGCGCCGCCACATGACAGAACCGCCGACTCGGGCCGCTCAGCGATGCGCTCGTTGAGGACGGTATCGTCGCGGCCGGCGTATCGAGTTTCGGCGTAACGTCGCACGTATCGGTCACCGCACGCCCCGTGCTCGTGCCCCCTTGAAACATCAGACCGTTCCGCATGCGGCCGCTGATGTTGACGTCGACGCCGTGCCAGTAGCTGATTCGGTCGCCGATGTCACTCGCGGGCAGGACCAGGTCATCTACCCGTCCGAACTTGTCCGGGTTGATGTCCCACAGGTCGTCGATCCTGTAGCCACCCCCGCCCGGAAGACGCGGATCGGAGGGCGCGACGATGCTGTACTGGCTGTAGTCCGATGGCGTGACCAGAACGTTGTCGGTCGCGGTGAAATTGTAGAACCACCTGCGGTTGTAGGTGACCTCCGCCGACAGCCGCGGGAGCAGTTCCCGCTGGACGCCGATACCAAGCTGCGAATCCGCAGGACGGATGCCCCATCCGCCGAGCAGGCGCGGGTCGTAGCGCGTGCCGGGAATCGAGCTCCCGAAATTCTGGTTGGCCCATGGCCCGCATTCACCGTTCAACGCGGGATTCATCAGGTCGCAATCGGGTACGAAATTGCGATTCGCGTCGGTCCAGCCGCGCGTCGTGGAGGTCACCCGCCGTGCGACGGGATTATTGGCGATGAAGATCCCGCCCGCCTGCAACGGGTCGCGGTATTGGCCGGCGCTCACGCGCAAGGAGGTCTTGCCATTGCCGAACACGTCGTACGCCAGCCCGCCTCGCAGCGACAGGTCGTTGTAGGCATGGATACCCGTGGCGGCGGGAAGCACCACCGTCGCGGGAACGAACCGCGTCGGCCCGAACGGCTCTTCGATGTTGTAACTCCACGCGCGATCGTAGCGGACGGCTCCCTGCACCGAAAACCTGCGGACGCTCCACTGATCCTGCGCGTAGAGTGCCGTCCCGTTCACACGGTCGTTGTTCAGGACAGGATTCACCCGCATCGTCAGCTGGTTCGGCACACCGTTGTTGAAGCGGTACTCCACCGACGGAAAGGGGTAGTAGGTCCCGCCATTGGTGGACAAGTGCTGACCCTCGTACCCGAATTTCATGTTGTGCGCGCCCGTGACGTAGGAGAGCGACGCGCGCCAGCGCGGCGTGTCGGTGAGATTATGGAGCCAGCCTCCCGAGCGGTACATCAATCCAGGGATGGCGCCACCCTGGTCCGTGACGGCGATAAGATCGGCGTTCGCGTTCTGCCGTCCATACTTCGTCCGGAAGTGCCCGTAACCGGCGTCGGCCAGCAGCCGGCTCGTAATCGGCGACGACCAGGTCACCTGGTGGAACCGCTGAAAGTCGGTGTCCCATGTGCCGGCCGATGCCTCCGGCGCGACCGTCGGCGAACCACCGGCGGGACCACCGGCGTTGCACTCGAGGCACATCCTCTGCTCGTCCCAGAAGATGTTGAACTTGTTGCGGGGTGTGGCCTGCAACGTGAGGCGCAGCGGGACCTGGATCCAGGTGCCGTCGTAGATGGCACGCCTGCTCAGGTCAGGCTCGTACGTCCACGCATTCGGATTCCCCGCGTTCTTGTTGTAATACATCCCCGACACGTACAAACGCGTGCCTTGATCCTTCGCAGACAGGAAGAACCAGAGACGGTCGCGCACGATCGGTCCGCCAATCGCGCCGTTCATCTCCCACGCCTTGATCAGTTCATTCGGGTCCCGCAGGCCGGCGGCCCGCAGTTCGTCGGTGAAGTTGCTCCCCTGCATCGCGCTGTTGGCGCCGCTGAAGAAGAACGAGCCGGTGAATCTGTTGCCGCCCGTGCGCGGCACGACGTTCATGATCGGCCCGCCCGTTTCCGCCTCGCCCAGGCCTCCCGACAACGTGTACGTCAGTTCCTGCGCATTGGCGACGTCGACCTGGTAGTTCGAGACGCCGGCACCGCCGCGTGCACCACCGGCGTTCATACCGTCGACCATGACCCTGCCCTCGGTGACGGGTCCGCCGTGAATGGCGAACGACCGCGTCGCCGGACTATTCAGGCCGCCGACGTCCTGAGTGCCGTTCGTCGTCACGCCCGGCGCCAATCCGACCATCGTCTGATACGTACGGGCGCTCGGAATCGACGTCAGCAGCTCGCGGTTGACGACCTGCTCGCGGCGCGAGCTCTTCACGTCGACAACGGGACTTTCGCCGGTGACGGTGACCGCCGTCTCCAGCGTGCCGACGGGCAACTCCGCGTTGATGGTGGCAACGAATGCTCCCGACAGCTCGATACCTTCACGCTTGACAGTCGAAAAGCCCGGCAGCGTAAAGGTGACGACGTAGGTGCCGGGCCTGAGGTCGACGATCCGGTACTGGCCCGTGCTGTCGGTCACGACAGTCCGCAGGCGCTCAATCAACGCCGGGCTCGTCGCCTCGACCGTCACGCCAGGAAGCACGGCCCCCGAGGTGTCTCTTGCCGTGCCGGTGATGGTCGCCTGCGCCCGTGCGACGGCAGGAATGAGGAGCAGACACACGAGAAGTGTCGAGGTCACGCAGACGCGACGCGTCGTGTTCGCCCAGGTAGCCATAGCCTCGATCTCCTCACCACCCTGCGGTGGTTGCCTTCGATGCGAGTTTCGCCGACTGAATGTGCCCGCTGTGCCGCGGGGCTGGAGCCTACAAGCAGCGACAGGCCAGCGTCAACTTGCCAGCGCCAGGTGTTTGTCGATCCTGTGGGATACGGATCAATCGATGCGATGTCCGGATGGCTGCGAGAATCTGCGCTCACGCGAATGACATGTTGAGTGACATCGCGTCCACAAAAGCGGCAACCCTCGGTAAAGGATCGAAACTCTCGGGCATGCCGGCCACGGGCCCAACCGCTGAACCTGAGCAGCTTACGCGGCAAGATATGCGTGTGGCGGCGCAGTCCGTCGATCCGGGCCTCTCGGATCTCGCGGGGCCTCGGTCCGACCGGGATGCGAATTGCGTGATTCGCCCTAGAATGTGCCGAGAGGACTATTCATGAAGATCATCACCGCAGCGATCATCATGCTGGCGCTCGCTGCCAGCGGCGCTCCGCTCTCGGCTCACCACTCGTGGCCCGTCAACACGGACAAGCTCGTCACCGTGAAGGGCACGATCACCAGAGTCGAGTGGGGGAACCCGCACCCGATGTTCACCATCGAGGTTCGCGAGGACGGCAAAGTCGAGACGTGGCAGATCGGTGGGCCCGCCGTGACTCGCATGCAGGCAAACGGATGGACCAAGGACACCCTGAAGCCCGGTGACGTCGTCACTGGCACGGGCTACCAGTTCTCCGACGGACAGAAGATCATTCGCCTGGAAAGCGTCGTCCTTACCGACGGCAAGGAACTGCGCGTTTACCGGCGGTAGCGAGAACGTCGGCGCAATTCCGCTGGCGCCTCTATGGCGTCACCACGGATCGGTGCGCTTGGTGAACGCGCGCCCCTTGTCCGCGGCAGGCGTGTCGCCGCCGGTGCAGATCATCACACCCTCCTTCAGTTGCTCGATCACGGTGTTCTCGTTGCACGCGTTGAGAAACCTGATCCCCGCCGCTTTCGTGGCATTGAGCACCCGCCGCCGCACGGCCGCCATCTGCGGTGACGCTTCGCCGCCGCCTTGATAGGTGCCAGGGCGGCCCAGCAGATAAAAGCCGTGATCGCCGGGCCCCCATTCCGCAAATGCGATCCCCGGCACGCGGACGGAACTCTCGACGTTCGCGTCGGCACGAGGGTTTTCGATCTTGAGGCCGAACAGCAACTCGCCATCCGGATTGAGCGGCCAGGGATCCGCGATGCGCAGATACTCCTCGCCGGTGACGCCCCACATGCGCGACGCATAGGCCTGCGAACCGCTGCCGCGCGTGCCCTGCGGCAGCCCGTCCACACGCGGGGCGAACGGATACCGCGCGGCTTCGATCATCAGTCGTGCCGCTTCGGGGCTTTCGGCGTTGCACAGCAGGATGCCGTGTACGCCGGCGGCCAGCGCCTGTTGAATCATCCAGGCGTTGGCCCGCAACGCGTCGGTGGTGCCAGCGATCGGCAGAGTGACGATGACTGGCGGCGTCTTGTGCCCGGTACGGGTCGGGCCGGCGTCCACCAGACCCCGCATGAACTCACGCAGCTCCTTGAAATCGAGCAGGCCGTGCTCCATTTCGTAGGTGATGTAGTCGGCCTTCGTCGCCGCCATCGCCCTGCCCTGCTCATAGCCCCCGCCGCTCGTTTGCGAGTAGTAGACAGGCTGGTTCTTGAGCCAGAGATCGATGACACGGTTGATATGCTTGCCCGCGCGCGTTGCCTGCTTCGGCATGTCCGGCACGGCCGCACTGTCAGGAGACACCGATTGTTGGGTCCGAGCCGACGTCGCAGTCAGCATCGCCATCATCAACGCGGCCAGCCATGCCTTTTTCGTGCTCATAAGATGCCTCCTTGCCAGGCAATCGACGTCGTAGGCCAGGGCTTCGGGAAGGATTTCGAACCGCGAGCACGCGGCCTCGAGAATCGGGCGCGCTCGCACCTCAGAACTTGATCCTCGCGATCGCCTCGGCGAAAAGACTTCGCACGTCAGCCATCACCGTTCGCGGGTCATTGTTGTAGTCCATCATGCGATGCGAGTAGTTGCGGGTGGCGCTGCGCTCGTCGACGATTTGGCGCACGAGCTGGCCGGCGGGCCGTCGATGATTGAAGCCGCCGGTGACCTCGATCATCGCCCGCTCGACCGCACAATAGATACTCCACACCGTCGCATCCGCAGGACACTCCCGATTGTCGGCGCGATTCCACACGGCGTCGGAAGTGATCACCGTCGACGCATGCTGAAGAATCTCCTTGTCCACCGCATTCGGTGGCACTTCATGCTTGCCGTCGAATTGGAAGTGCATGGCGGTGGCGTTCACGGAGAATCCCGTAACCGGGAACCATCCCTCGTACGTCCGGATTACGCCTGACCCGCGCTCGTAAATCTCGATCTCCACATCGTCGGTCAACTTTGCGAGATCGGCCGCGCCGTTGGTGGCCACTCGTTCCTCGAGGAGGTGAAAGAACTTTTGAAGGTCCGCGAATGACGTATCGGGGTCGTTGTTGTAGTCGACGAGCTTGGCGTTGTACGTCTTCGTGGTCAGCGTGCTGATCAACTGACGCGCTTCGTACATCACAGGCGCTGCGGCGTTGGACATCGTGCCGGCCCAGACGTTGCGCGGCGTCGCGTCCTTGCGCCACACGCCGGTCCTCACCGAAGCGACACGCGTCACCGAAAAGATCGACGCTTCACCAAAAAGCGGACCGCAGCTGCCCTCCCATCGACCGGACACCGCGTGAAACCGGCAATCGGAGATCGCAGGCTGATTGGCGCCCGCCTCGTCAGCGGCCTGCTGCAAAGCACAGATCAGGCTGAGCGACGCTGCGTGCGTTGGACAGTCGCCGGTCGAGGCGCGGTCCCACCGCGCCGGTGTCGGAATGAGCGCGGCGGCGCGCCGCACGATGGCCGCATCCCAGCTGCCAACATCCGCCGCCGTCGCAGGCAGCTTGGGCGATGCCGCCTGGGCGAGGAGACCTCCAACGAGCGCCAGCCCGATCGCGAGTTTGGCCATTCGAGTATGCCTCGATGTCAGGTTAGGCGATTGTAGCGGGGCGCGGTTCCCCACGTGGTTCAAGTGGTGTGTCGTCACGCCAGCACGCGGGCTTGCGAGAACTGACGCAGCGCGAGCGCCATCTCCTGCCTGGCGCCTGCGCCGGACGCGATCACGTCGACGGCCAGCAGCGACGTGTGGATGTGTCCGCGGCAGGGCAGGTGGCGCACGGCGACGCCGGCTGCGTGCATCGCGTCGGCGTATGCGACGCCCTCATCCCGCAACGGATCGAACTCGCAGGTCACGACCAGCGCTGGTGGCAGATTCGACAGATCGCTTGCGTACAACGGCGCCGCCCGTGCATCGCGGCGATCGACTGGATCGGCATAGCGATCCCAGAACCAGTGCATCAACGCCGTCGTCAACACGTATCCTTCGGCGTTTTCCACGTGCGACGGCAGTGTGAGGTCCGAGCCGGTCACAGGCGCCACGAGCAGTTGCCCATCGAGGTGCGGGCCGCCCGCGTCACGCGCGAGCTGGCACACCACAGCGGCGAGGTTCGCGCCGGCGCTCCAGCCACACACGGAGAGCCGATCGGGCACGCCTCCGAACGACTCCCTGTGGCTGGCGATCCACTGCACCGCCGCGAATGCGTCATCGACTGCCGCAGGGAAACGCGACTCGGGCGCGTGGCGATAGTCGACGGAGAGGACGATCGCATCCGACCGCACGCAGAGATCGCGACAGAAGGGGCCGTCCGAGTCGACACCGCCAAGCACCCAGCCGCCGCCATGAAAGTACACGACGATCGGATGGGGTCCCGGGCTCGCCGGACGATACAGGCGATACGCCAGATCGCCGGCGGCGCCCGGCAGCACACCGTCGTGAATGTCCCCGACCGTCGGGCCCGGTGGCCGCGTGGCCGCCAGCGATCGTGAGAGCGCACGCGCGCTCTCCGGGTCGAGCGATTCGAACCGCGGAAGTCCGAGCGACGCGACGACGTCGACCAGCCGCTGGACGTCCGGTTGTAAAGGACAGATGACTCCGTCGTTGCATCGGGCGCCAGCGGGTCCAGCGAAACGAAGCCCGAGGTAGCCACGCGCGACGACCGCGTCGCACGTCCGGCGATACGCGTCGACGCCGCCAACGTACGGCAGAAACACATGCGGCTTGCCGGGAACGTTGGCGCCGGTATACCAGGAACGCGCCCGCGGATAGAGCGTCAGATTGCCGAAATCCTCGACGTGCTGCACCCAACCCGCTTCGGCAGCCTGGGTGGGGTCGACCTGGTCGAACGCGTGCTCGCGCGCATGCCGCACGCAGTCCGTCACCCAGTCGACGTGCTGCTCGATCGAGACCGCCATGTTCGAGAGCACCGACGGGCTGCCGGGCCCGGTGATCATGAACAGATTCGGGAACCCGGCAGACATCAGGCCAAGGTACGTCCTGGGTCCGCAAGCCCACCTGTCCGCGAGTCTCAGCCCCGCTCGCCCCTGAAAATCGACCGCGACGATGGGGCCGGTCATGGCATCGAAGCCGGTCGCGAACACGATGGCATCGAGCTCAAACGCGTCAGCGGTGGTATCGATGCCCTTCGCAGTGATGGATGTGATCGGCGTTGCGCGCACGTCGACCAGCCGAACGTGCGGCAGGTTGAAGGTCTCGTAGTAATTCGAGTCGAGGCACGGCCGCTTGGTGGCGTAGAAGTGATCTTTGGGACACAGCGCCTCCGCGGTCACGGGATCGTGCACGATCGATCGAATCTTGTTGCGCAGGAACTCGCAGAGCAGCTCGTTGGCTGCCTCGCTGCGCAGCAGATCGGGGAACAACGGCGGAATCAGCTCGCCCGACTCCCAAATCGCCTCGAATCTCGCGTTCCGCTCTTCCTCCGAGACCTGCAGCGTCTCCTGTTCGAGCGGCTGCACCGGCACGCCGAGGCGCGAGCGTCGCGCCGCGTCGCGGTACGCGGTCCGATCGCGCTGATAGAGGTCGAGCCTGTCCTGAGGGATCGGCCCATTCTTCGCTGGTCGGCTGAAGTTGGGCGTGCGCTGAAACACCGTGAGCGCGGACGCCTGCGCCGCGATGATGGGAATGCACTGAATGCCGGAGGATCCGGTGCCGATGACGGCTACGCGTTTGCCCGTGAAGTCGACGCCGGCATGAGGCCAGCGTGACGTGAAGTACACCTCGCCCTGGAACGCGTCGACACCCGGAATCTCGGGCGCTTTCGGCACCGACAGACAGCCACTCGCCATCACGACGTAGCGACACACGATCTCGTCGCCCTCACTCGTCCGGATCGACCAGCGCGATGTCGCGTCATCCCAGGCGGCGCGCTGCACGCGCGTCGAGAACCGGATGCTGCGACGCAGGTCGTGCTTGTCGGCCACGTGCTGCAGGTAGCGCAGAATCTCCGGCTGCGTCGCGTACTTCTCGGACCACTGCCATTCCGCCTCGAGCTCGGCGTCCCAGCTGTACGAGTAGTCCACCGTCACGATGTCGCAGCGGGCGCCCGGATAGCGGTTCCAGTACCACGTGCCTCCCACATCGTCGGCGTCGTCAAGGGCAACCACAGAGCATCCGATGCCGCGCAACCGGTGCAACGCGTAGAGGCCGGCGAAGCCGGCGCCGACGACGACCGCGTCGACGTACGAACGGGCGGTCTGGCTGTCGGACATCGGTCGCGCCGTCATCGGGGCTCTTTCGTCATCACCAGGGAGTGCCATCCGGGGGCCGACAATAGCACGGAGGGTCGACCCCGGCCTCTTCCCGCAGCTCGCCACGAGACACTGTCGCCTTTCGCCGCGCGATTTCGATATCTCCATCAGCGGGAGGTTTCGCGACGTGGCCCTCATCAACGCAATCGACAGACAATCAGCCGTCCTGCGCTCTGCGAATCTCTTCGCGGGTCTCTCCCGCGACGCGCTCGATGAAATCGTCGAGGCGATGGAGCTGCTGCACCTGGCGAGCGGTGAACTGCTGTTTCGCGCCGGCGATCGCAGCGACAGTCTGTACGTGGTGCTTCACGGTCGCCTTCGCGAGTCGGTCACCGGGAGCGATGGACGCGACTCGATCATCCGGGAGGCAGGACGCGGCGAAAACGTCGGCGAGTACGCGGTGCTCACCGGCAAGCCGTGGAGCGCCACGGTGCAGGCCGTGCGCGACACGGTGGTCGCCCGCCTGTCCCGCGAATCGTTTCTGCGCCTGGCGGAGAAGTATCCGACCACGATTTTCCAGCTGACGGGGATGCTGGCCTCGTGGCTCGCCGAAACGAACCATCAGCGGGTCCCCGAGCGTCGGTCTGCATCGACCGTCGCGGTCCTGCCGCACGACAGAGGACTGTCGACATCCGCCTTCTGCGAGAAACTCGCGCAGGCGCTCGGCGCCTTCGGAGCGGCCGCGGTGGTCAGCGCGAGGGCCGTGGACGCCGCGCTCGGGCCGGGATCGGCGCAGCTCTCGGACCACGGCCCTGGCCACGACACGGTCGCGCGCTGGCTCGACACCCAGGAAACGCACCACCGGTTCCTGATCTACGAGGCCGATCCCGATCCATCGCCGTGGTCGCGCCGTTGTCTCCGGCAGGCTGATCGGGTCGTGCATCTCGCGCCGGGACAGCAGCGTCCCGTGGTGACAGCGGCGAGCGAGTGGCTGGCGTTCGAGCGCCCCGGCACGCGAGAGGAGCTCGTGCTCCTCCGCGCCGGCGGTGCACCCCACTACACCCGTGACTGGCTCAACGTGCGTTTCTTTTCCAGGCACCATCACGTACGGTTCGACCGCGCGGCGGACTTTCAGCGCCTCGCGCGTCATCTGGCGGGACGCGCGATCGGTCTCGTGCTCGGCGGCGGAGGAGCACGCGGATTCGCGCACATCGGCGTGATCCGCGCGCTGCAGGAAGCGGGAGTTCCGATCGATCGCGTCGGCGGCACCAGCATGGGCGCGGTGATCGCCGCGCAATACGCGGAGGGACTGGATTATCCCGGCATGCTCGAGGTCAACCGCAGGAACTGGGTGGGCGTCCAGCCGCTGCACGACTTCACGTTGCCGTTGATTGCGCTGCTCTCCGGTCGCAAGGGCATTCGGATGCTCGAGGCGATGTTCGGCGACACCCGCATCGAGGATCTGCCGACGAACTATTACTGCGTGTCCACCAACCTCACACGAGCGGAGCCGAAGGTCCATCGCGACGGTCTCTTGCGCGATTGCATCCGTGCCAGCATCTCGATTCCGGGCATCGCGCCGCCGTTCGTGACCGAGTCAGGCGAGTTGCTCGTCGATGGCGGAGTGCTGAACGGTTTACCGGCCGACGTCATGCATCAGCCCGACACCGGCATCGTCATCGCCGTCGATGTCTCGCCACAGATCGATCTCAGCGCAGGCACGTACGCGCGAACACTGCCGTCGCCGTGGCGCGTCCTGTGGCAATCGATCCGGCGTTCGACGGACGTGGCTCCGTTTCCGTCCATTTTCAAAATCATGCTGCGCACGGCGCACCTGCGAACCATGCGGCTCGCGGACGACGTCAGGGGGCGGGTCGACTTGTATCTCGAACCTCCTGTTGGCCACTACGAGCTGTTCGGTTGGAAGGCGCTGGAGGAGATCGCCGACATCGGCTACCAGTCGACGTGCCACACGATCAAGGCCTGGCAATCACGTCAATCGTTTCTCCGAGCGGATCCACGATCGCGGACGGTATCGCCACACGTGACCGAGACGTTTGCGGGTTGCGCGTAATCGAGTGCCCTGAACCTTATTACCCGCCGACCGCTAGCTTCCGCCGACCGCTTTCAACTGCCGCGCGACGAACGCCTTGACCATCTCGCGCGCGCGGTCCGTCTGCGGCCCTTCTTTCGCCACCCACTCGTGCTCGCAGCCTTCGAACAGCTCGTAGCGGATGTCGCCACCCGCCGCCTTGTATGTCTCCGCGAACCTCTGTTGCGCGGGCGGGATCATGTTGTCGTCGAGCGCGCCCTGCATGATCAGCATCGGCACCAGCGTGACGGGCTCGTGACGCTGGAGGATTTCCACCGGGTTGCTCTCGTGGATGGTGTCCCAAGGGTTGAAGAAGGTGGTGTTGCTCTTCACCATGTCCGCACGTTTCAGATGCTCCGCGTTCTCATAGCGCGCCCATGTGTCGCTGATCGGTGAACGCATCGCCAAGTACGCGACGCTGGCGTCCACCGCTGGCGCACCCTGCGGCAGCGGGATCGCGTTGTACCGCTGATCGCGCGGACGCATAGCCAGGAGCTCCGCAACGTGACCGCCGCTGGAGCTGCCGTAGATGCCAATCTTCGACGGATCACCCTTCCACATCGGCGTCTTCCACTTCAGCCACCGAACAGCGTAATTGGCATCCTGAATGCCCGCCGGGTAGGGCGCCTCCGGTGCGCGTGTCATGTCGATCGCCACCACCAGCACACCGCTCGATGCGATGGCACGGTCCATCGGCTCTTCAGCGAAGCGGTCCTTGTTGTTCCAGGCGCCGCCATGGAGATCGAGAACGGTCGGGAACGGTCCCGCACCCGCGGGCTGATAGACACGCGCCATCAGCATGCGGCCCGCCGCGTTGCGCCGGAGCTCGATCTCGCTGACCGTGATATCGAATTTCGCCGCGGGGTTGTAATTCGTCCTGGTGGCGTCTGCGGCCGCTTCGGCCAACCGCGGCCATGCGACGCCGGCAAACGCCGGCAAACCGGCCGCGAGCGCCGTCATCTTCCCGAGAAAGTCACGACGTCCGGACAGATGGCTTCGCATGTGCTCCTCCATGCTCGACGTGCCAGCGCTCGCCCAAGCGGTAATTACGGGAGACACACTATGTGACAGCACGAACGAGAACCGCAAGCACAAGAACCGCGACGGGTTGGTCACATTCCGACGAGCGCGTCGCTTCCGCGCTCGAGGATGACTGTCGCCGGACCGGCGTGGCTATAATCCTCGCTCCCCCAGTCCCTACATGAGGAGACTCTTTTGATACGAGCGATCACCGCCGCTTCTTTCACGCTGATCTTCGCCGCTGGTTTCGTCGCGGGCGGGCAATGGCAAACGACGGTCGGAGCCCAGGGATTCAGCGTCACGATGGACTGCGGCGCTTCGTCCGCTCCGCAGATCCGCACGACTCTCTACTTCGGGCTGTCGCGGCCGAAAGGGTCGGTCAGCGAGCTGGAATGGCAGATTTTCCTCCGCGACGAAGTCACCAAGCGCTTTCCGGATGGCTTCACCGTGTGGCAGGCAGAGGGCCAGTGGCTGACGCCAGACGGCAGCATCGATCGCGAGCAGTCGAAGGTACTGCTGTTGGTCCATGCCGATACACCGGCGGCGCGACAGTCGGTGCAGGCGGTTATCCAGTCGTATCGCAAGTCGTTCGATCAGCAATCGGTCCTGTGGGAAAACGCGCGGGTCTGCGTCGCGTCGTAGATATTCGATCGGCCATCGACGGGGGCGCCATGCGTGGTCTCGACCCGGATGAGCGACCTCTTGTGCGTGCGGTACAATCGCGGCCTCCTGCACAAATCGATGGTCGGCCGTACTCTGGCGCACTACCACATCACGGCCGCGATCGGCGCCGGCGGCATGGGCGAAGTCTTCCGCGCGACCGACACCAGGCTCGATCGCGCGATCGCGCTGAAGGTTCTTTCCGCGGAGACCGCTGACGATCCCGAGCGGCTCGCGCGCTTCCAGCGGGAGGCTCGCGCCATCGCCGCCCTCAACCACCCGCACATCGTCACGATCCACTCGGTCGAAGAAGCCGAGGGTGTTCACTTTCTCACGATGGAGATGGTGGAAGGCGAGCCACTCGCCAACCTGCTTGGGGAGGGAGGGCTTCCGGTCGAACGCCTCGTGTCGATCGGCATCGCTCTCGCCGACGCGTTGGCAGCAGCACACGCCAAGGGCATCGTGCATCGCGACCTGAAGCCGGCGAACGTGATGTTGACGACCGACGGAAGGGTGAAGGTGCTCGATTTCGGATTGGCGAAGGAGATCCGCGCGACGAGCGCAACCGATGCCACGATGACCAACGCCGGCCATACCCGGGCCGGCATCGTGATGGGAACGCCGGCGTACATGTCACCGGAGCAGATCGTCGGCCGCGACGTCGACCATCGGACGGATATCTTCTCGCTCGGAGTCCTGCTCTACGAGACTGCGTCCGGTCACAGGCCGTTCGAAGGGGCAACGTCCATCGAGCTCGCCTCCGCCGTCCTGCGCGACGTGCCGCGGCGGCTCGAGGACCTGCGCCCCGGTCTTCCGCCCGCGCTCGCGCATCTGATCAATCGCTGCCTCGAAAAGGATCGTGAGCGGCGCGTGCAGACGGCGCGCGATGTGGCCAACGAACTGCGCCAGATCTCATCGACCGCGGCGCCGCGTCCCGACGAAGGGTTCCGTGTGGCGGTGCTGCCCTTCAAATATGCGGGCGGCAATGCGGACCTCTCGGAACTGGCAGCAAGCCTGTCAGAGGGGATCGTCACCGGCATGTCGCGGTTCTCCTATCTGCGCGTCACGGACACGCCGACGGCCGCGCGGTATGTGATCGAAGGGAGCATCCGTCACGCCCGCACGACGATTCGCGTTGCCGTTCAGGTCGTCGATTCGACAACGGGGACGCACCTCTGGGCCGAAACGTACGACCGTCAGTTCGACGCCGATCGGATCTTCGAGATGCAGGACGAGCTGATCCCCCGCATCGTTTCGACGTGCGCGGATCGGTTTGGCGTTGTCCCGCGCAGCATCGGCGATGCCGTACGTGGCCTGGCACCCGCGCGGCTGACACCGTACGAAGCGCTCATGCGCGGCTTCGGGTATCACCACCGACTCACGGCCGCTGATCATGCCGCCGCGCGCGACGCGCTGGAGCGCGCGGTGGAACAGGCCCCGGCGAATGCCGATTGCTGGGCGATGCTCTCGTGGATCTACTCACACGAGCATGCCCATGGCTTCAACCCCCGACCCGGATCGCTCGATCGTGCGCTGGCAGCGGCGCAGCGCGCCGTCGAAACCGCGCCTTCCAACCAGCTCGCGTTTCAGGCGCTGGCGGTGGCGCTGTTCTTCCGCAAGGAAACGGCCGCCTGTCTCGCCGCCGCGGAGCGGGCGCTGTCGTTGAATCCGCTCGACGGCAGCAACGAGGCGGCGTTCCTGATCGCCTACACCGGCGACTGGGAACGCGGCTGCGGACTGATTCGCCGAGCGATGGAATTGAATCCGCATCACCCTCGCTGGTACCGGGTGCTCCTGATGATGAACGAGTACCAGAAGGGCAATTACCGCGGTGCTGTGGACGAAACGATCAAGGCAAACATTCCCGATCTCTTCTTGACACACGCGTTGCTCGCCGCCGCGCATGCGCAGCTCGGCGAACGCGAGGCTGCCACTCGCTCGCTCGGCGCTGTGCTGACGCAGCTGCCGCAGTTCGGCAGCGTCGCTCGGGAACTTCTCGGGAAATGGTCCGAACCCGCGCTGGTCGAGCACCTGATCGACGGTCTGCGCAAAGCAGGCCTCGAGGTTCCCCGCCCACACCCACAGTCATCGTCCGCCGTGCAGCGCACATCCGCATCGGCGGATTCCGGGGCCGCGCGCGCCGCCGACGGATTCTGGATCGCTGTGCTGCCTTTCACGTGCCGCGCCGGCGATGCGGACCTGGAGGGGTTGTCGGAGGGGTTGTCGGAGGACATCATCACGGGCCTGTCGCGATTCTCGTACCTCCGCGTGATCGCGCGCAGCGCCACGCTGCGACACGGGACCGATTCGCGCGACGCGCAGGCTGTTGGCCGCGCGCTCGGTGCACGCTACCTGATGGAGGGAAGCCTTCGCCGGACCGGTTCGATGATCCGTGTCGTCGTGCGGCTGGTCGATGCGGGAACCGGGGCACAGCTGTGGACGGAGACCTACAACCGCGCCTCGGGTGCCGACGATCTGCTCGCGCTGCAGGATGATCTCGTTCCGCGGATTGTTTCGACCGTCGCGGACTGGTACGGCGTGCTGCCGCACAGTATGAGCGAAGCGGTTCGCGCCAAGCCGCCAGATCAACTGAGCTCGTACGAGGCGGTGCTGCGCAGCTTCGGCTACTTCGAGCGCATCGCTCCTGAAGAGCACGCCGCTGTGCGGGAAGCGCTGGAGCGTGCCGTCGACGAGGGGCCTGGCAACGCCGATGGCTGGGCCATGCTGTCGATGATGTACGGAGAGGAGCACCGATTCGGGTTCAACGCACGCGAGGATCCGCTCCGGCGCGCGCTCCACGCCGCACGGCGAGCGGTGGACGCGGCACACGCGAACCATTTCGCGTGGCTCGCGCTCGCGCAGGCCCTGTTCTTTCGCAAGGAGCTCGACGCGTTCCGCGACGCCGCTGAAAGGGCGATGACCCTCAACCCGATGGACGGATCGACGCTCGAATACCTGGGCCATCTGATTGCATTTGCCGGCGACTGGGAGCGTGGCTGCGACGTTGCCGAGCGGGCGCGACAGCTCAATCCCAATCATCCCGGATGGTACTGGGCCATCCACCTCCTCGATGCGTATCGCCGCAGTGACTACGAGCGCGCTCGTGGCTACTCGATGAAGAGCCTGATGCGCGGTGGCACCGCGCAAGTCTTCAGCATGGCCCTGCACGCGGCTGTCTGCGGGCAACTGGGAGACCGCGGAGCAGCAGCGGAGACGGTGCGCGGCGTGCTGAACGTGAACCCCGACTTCGCGCGGACGGTGCGCGACGAGTTCGGCAAGTGGTACGCGCCAGCGCTTGTCGAGCAGCTGCTCGACGGCCTGCGCAAAGCCGGCCTCGCCGTTCCTCTTCCGACGCCATCAGGAGGATCTGTTGCTTCCGTGCGCCCGGCGATTGCCGTTCTCCCGTTCGCGAATCTGACCGCCGACAGAAATGAAGACTACTTCAGCGACGGCCTCGCCGAAGAGATCATCAACCTCCTCGCGCACGTGCCGGGATTGAAAGTGATCGCCCGCACGTCGGCGTTTGCGTTTCGCGGTCAGGCACACGACATCCGCCGGATCGCCGACGCGCTCGGTGTCACCGTGGTGCTCGAGGGCAGCGTGCGGCGCGCGGGGAGTCGCATCCGCGTCACGGCGCAACTCATCGACGCCGCCGATGGCGCCCATGTCTGGTCCGAGCGTTTCGACCGTGAGCTGACGGACGTCTTCGCGCTGCAGGACGACCTCGCCGCGGCGATCGCGCGCGCAATGCGGCTCACGCTCTCGCCGAAGGATGCGGCGGGTCCGCGTCATGTGCCGACTCTCGCCGCGCACGAAGCGCTCCTGAAGGCGCGCCATTTCCACTGGCAGGTCACCGCGGAGTCGATGGAAAAGGCCGGCCAGTTCTACAAGCAGGCGATCGAGCTCGATCCGCACTATGCCCAGGCGCACGTGCTCTACGCGGATTACCTGTTCGGCCGCACGACTGTCGGCATGTCGAGTCTGCGCGAGTCGGCGCCGCTGGCGCGCCAGCTGATTACGCGTGCGCTGGACCTCGATCCGTCGATCGCCGACGCATACGGCGTGTCGTGCGTTCTGGCGGCGACCTACGATTACGACTGGGCAGCAGCGGCGCGGGCGTATGCACACATCGAGGCGGATGAATCGCTCTCACCGTTGTTCCACCACGGCTGCGCCCTCTTCTATCTCCTGGGCAGCGGGCAGCGCGAAGCAGCGGTCGTCGAAGGCAAACGCGGGTTTCACAAGGACCCGCTCCACTCGACATTTCGTACGATGCTGGCCAACATCCTCGGCGCGGCTGGCCGCTACGACGAGGCCGAGGACCATTTGCGGCAGATCATCGCGCTGACACCGGAGTTCTTCTGGTCGTATTACTACCTTGCGGAGATGTCAGCGGCGCGTCGTCAGTTCGAGCAGGCGGTGACGTTCGCCGAAGCCGCTTACCAGCGCGCCCCATGGGATCGCGCGACGGCGGGTCTCTATGCGGGACTGCTGTCGCGTTCACACGATCCACGTGCGGACACGATCTTGGAAGAGCTGCGCAGGGATAAGGCTCCAGCCACATCTATGGCGCTGGCCATGTATCACACCGTCCGCGACGAGATCGACGACGCTGCGAGCTCGTGGGAGCGGGCGATCGAGGAGCGGACGTCGATGGCCCTCCCGACGATGCAGGGAGCCTTCGGCGCCTCGCTGCGTGCCAGTGCGCACTGGCCAAGGCTCTGCACGCTGATCAACCTTCCCGCTCCGCGCCCATAAGCGGGCCCACAGCAAAGGAGCTCCGATGCGAAAAAATCGCCTGTATCGAACCGCTTTCGATGGGCTCGTCCTGCTCATGGCCCTCGCCGTTCCGGGCGTTGCAGCGGCGGCAGACGTCGTGCTCCTCTCGTCGAATGGCATGAGGCCGGTCCTCGAAGAGGTGCTGCCGCAGTTCGAGCAATCGACGATGCACAAAGTGGTGGTGAAGTACAACGTGGCGGCCGACCTGCGGCGCCAGATCGAGGCGGGCGAGACGTTCGATGTCGCGATCCTCACAGCGGGCGTGCTCGATGCCGTGATGAAGAGCGGGTTCATCGTCAGCGGCACGCGCGTGGCGCTTGCGCAAACGCCAATGGCCATCGCCATCCGGGCGGGAGGGAACAGACCCGACATTCGCGCGACCGCGTCGCTCGTGCGCGCGCTGCAGGACGCCACGTCGATCGCCTACGCTCGCGAAGGCGCCGGCGGCGTGTACCTCACCAAGCTCCTGCAGACGCTCGGGCTCTCCGAGCGCATGGCGCCGAAGCTTCGTCCGGTGACCACAGGTGCCGACGCCGGTGCCGCCGTGGCGCGAGGCGACGCTCAGTTCGGCGTCCTGCCGCTCAGCGAGATCCTGCCTGTGAAGGGCGTCGAAGTGCTCGGTCCGTTTCCTGCCGACGTGCAGGATCCCATGGTCATGGTTGGCGGCATCGGCGCCGCAGCGAAGCAGCGTGCGGCGGCGACGGCGCTGTTGACGTACTTGAAATCGCCTGCGGTACATCCCGTGTTGCAGAAGAAGGGAATGCAACCCGCAACGCAGTGAGGCTCACCGTAGTGCTGCTGGACGAGCAGCGGTCTTCCGCTTCACATCTTCGAACCAGTTCAGCACGACATTCAGGTGGGTCACCGGTTCTTCCTCGACGGGCTCCAGCACCAGAAACCGCTGCCCGTCGGATGTCACGTCATAGGACTGCAAGCCAATCATGACGTAGCGTCCTTCGAACAGCAGTCGTGGCTTCTCCGCCGTGAACTCGCCTGTGAGGTTCACGGCAACCGACATCCACTTCTGGCCGTTGCGGTAAAAGAGCTCCTTGCCGTTCCGCGACCAGACCACGTGCTCGCCGCCGTCGATGGAAATCTGCCGCTTCCCGCCAGGACCGGGATACGGACGCACGTAGATCTCGTACTGACCGGATTCATCGGACGCATAGGCGATCCATCGCCCGTCGGGAGAGAACATCGCTCCCGCTTCCGTGAAGCGGGTGCGCAGGAACGGCTGCGGCGCCTGGTTGCCCTTCAACGCCAGCACGTAGAGATCCTGGCCGGTGCTCGGATCCTGCCTGAACCCTGCCAGCAGCTGGCGATCGGGCGACAGGGACGTGGGCACAAATCGGTGCGTCGTGACCGGCTCCGGCTCGCCGCTGCCGTCGACGGGAACCGAGAAGACCTGCGCTGTGGGGTTGGTGCGCCAGTCAAACACAATTCGTTTGTCGTCCCACCATGCGCTCGCTCCGATCTGAGCCCCCGACGTCAGCCGCGTCAGGACGCCGCGATCCAGATCCTGAACCCACAGGTCGCGGTAACCATCTTCGATGACGATCGCGAGCTGTCGGCCATCAGGAGACAGGCTGAAATTCCGGTACGATCGCGGCGGCATTCCGAGGGAGTGGACGCTTCCCTGCCGGTCGACCCACACAGGGCGGACGGCGTTTGGAGGAGTGCTGCCGGACGCGTAGACGAGCGTGCCGTCACGGGAGAACACGGCCTGGGGCACTATCGGGCCCGCTGGATCCATTCGCACGCCTTCGAGGATCACGCTTTCCGGACCCGTCACGGCCAACCGGTCGACATCGAACGGTATCGCCAGCAGCGTCCCGGCCCGCGCAAAGATCAGATGACCGCTCGGCGCATACTGGCCGCCACCGGCACGTTCCACCAGAGGACGGAACTCGCCGGTGTCCAGCAACAGCACGCCGACATTCCTCAAGAGTGGATTGGTGACGATCGCCGCTTTCCCTCCGGGCAGCACATCCGGGTGTCTGAAGGAGCCCGCACTGTTCTTCACGACGATGGGCTGCGGCATGCCTCCGTTCTCCGACACGCGCGACGGACGTCGTCCTTCATCGGGGGTAAACAGGATCGTTCCGTCGGTCAACCAGGCACCGCCAAATGAATTCGGAGCGTCGCAGAGGTCGATCGGATCACCACCCAGGAGCGCAACCTTCTTCAGCTTGTTTCCAGAGAAGAAACCGATCCACCGGCCGTCCGGCGAAAAGAAGGGGGCGAACGCGCCCTCCGTATGCTGGACCGGAGTCGCCTCCAGTTCGTCGATTCCACGCAGATAGAGTTGTGTGACGCCCTCGCGTTCGAGCACGTACGCCAGCCGCGTTCCATCTGGCGTGATCGCAATGGACGGTCGTCCCACCCCCACGGGCAGTGCCGAGGCGCGCGCGAGGGACCCTTCCGTGGGCAGCCGGATCTCCAACCGCTTCACGTCCGAGGCCGCTTCACGCGGACTCGCAAAACGCGGTGAGTTTCGCCCGGCAACAACGATCGCGATCGCAATGACGCCCGCGACAGCCACTACGGCCAACCAGCGGCTCTCCCGCCGGATGGCGA
>Ga0111538_10003938_pt1 | contig 20682 bp, 16 predicted proteins | sample SoiMethybrSBSTD1_FD_79669 | JGI IMG/M metagenome (GOLD analysis project Ga0111538, IMG submission 79669) | Bulk soil microbial communities from a Populus tree surrounding site in Tennessee, USA - Soil MetaG P. TD hybrid SBSTD1 (version 2)... | ecosystem: Environmental > Terrestrial > Soil >... | reverse complement strand
TTCGAGCTCTGACCTTCGCGCCTTCGCGGTTCGAGTTCTTGGCGCAGGCCGTTTGGCGGCCTTGGCGGATTTGGCGGTTCAAATCTCCGAACCGAGATGTGACGAATCGTGAGAGCCGGCCCGCGAGCTACCCTATTCGACCTGGATCGGCGCGGCGAAGCTCGCCGACGGCACCCCGGTCGTGCAGCCACCCTCGAGCGGGCTGCCCATCACGCTGGTCTGGTCGATCTCCGTGAAGGTGAGGTCGCTCGCCGAGCCGGTGAAGTTGAGCTCGATAGAATCGACGGTGAGAGTGCCGCCGGTCGCGATGTAGTTCTTCTCCGAGTCGACGATCATGCCGTCGACCAGCGTGGCGTTGGAGTAGATGTAGATGCAGATCCCGCAGCTCGACACCGCGGTGTCGTCTCCTGCGATCTCGTAGGTCCCGGTGGCGGCGTCGGTGCCCTCGAAGGTGCCGTAGCCGTCCCACAGCTCGATCGAGATGACGTCGGGCGTCTGGCCGTTGGCGGCGGTGCCCTGCAGGGTGAGCGTCTTGGCGTCGGGGTTGTCGTCCGGCGGCGCCGGGTTGGCGGCCTGTCTCGCCGCTTGCCCGGGGATGGGGTCGAGCGCGCCGAGATCGAGCGCCGCGAAGTCGGTGCAGACCTCCACGGCACCGTCCACGAAGTCGAGGGCGGCGTCGGGCTGCTCCTGATCGCCGCCACCGTCGTCGTCTCCTCCGCAGCCGGCGGCCAGCGCGAGCGCGGCTGCCAGGGACAGGACCACGTGCGAACGCAGAGGCGCAGGATGGCGCGAGCCGAGCATGGCTCCACTATCCAGCAGCCCCGGACCCTGCGTCCAGGACAAATGTGTGTGTGCCCGGAGGCGACCGGGCAGAGACGCGCTCAGTTCACCAGTTCCGGCTCGCGGCGCGACTCCAGAACGGTGATGGCGATCTCGCCGCTCACCACGTCGACCGCCGCGACCCCGCCGTGCTCGAGCTTGCCGAACAGGAGCTCGTCGGCGAGCGCCACCTTGAGCTTGTCCTGGATGAGCCGCGCCATCGGGCGGGCGCCGAACGTCTTGTCGTAGCCGTGCTCGGCGAACCACTCCTTGGCCGCCGGCGACACCTCGAGGTGGACGTGCCGCTCCTGCAGCTGCCCCTCGATCTCGTCGAGGAACTTGTCCACCACCCGGCGCACCACCTCGCGCGACAGCGAGTCGAAGAAGATGGTCGCGTCCAGGCGGTTCCTGAACTCCGGGGAGAACACCCGCTCGAGCGCCTTCTTGCCGCCCATGGCGCCGGCCGCCCCGCCCTCGCCGAAGCCGATCTGCATGCTGGCCATCTCGCGGCTGCCGGCGTTGGTGGTCATGATGAGGACCACGTTCCTGAAGTCGGCCTTGCGCCCGTTGTTGTCGGTCAGCGTGGCGTGGTCCATCACCTGGAGCAGGATGTTGTACAGGTCCGGGTGCGCCTTCTCGATCTCGTCGAGCACCACCACCGAGTAGGGGTTCTTGTTGATGGCGTCGGTCAGGAGGCCGCCCTGGTCGAACCCGACGTAGCCCGGCGGCGCGCCGATGAGGCGCGACACCGTGTGCTTCTCCATGTACTCGCTCATGTCGAAGCGGAGGAACTCGACGCCGAGCACCTGGGCCAGCTGCTTGGCCAGCTCGGTCTTGCCCACGCCGGTCGGGCCGGCGAACAGGAAGCTGCCGGTCGGCTTCTCCGGCCGCCCGAGCCCCGCTCGCGACATCTTGATGGCGCGCGCCAGCTGCCGGACCGCGTCGTCCTGGCCGAAGATGACCCGCTTGAGGTCGGACTCGAGCGTCGAGAGCTTCTCCTTGTCGGAGCTCGACACCGTGCGCGCCGGGATGCGCGCCATCTTGGCCACCACGGCCTCGATGTCGAGCGGCACGATCTTGACGACCTCCTCGCCGCTGACCGCGCCGAGGCGGGCGCGCGCCCCGGCCTCGTCGATGACGTCGATCGCCTTGTCCGGCAGGTGCGAGGCCGTGATGTGGCGCGCCGCCAGCGTGACGGCCGACTCGATGGCCGCGTCGGTGTACTCGACCTTGTGGTGCTTCTCGTAGTGCGGCTTGAGCCCGCGCAGGATCTCGATCGCCTCGGCCGGGCTCGGCTCGGTCACGTCGATGCGCTGGAACCGGCGCGACAGGGCGCGGTCGCGCTCGAACGCGCTCTTGTAGTCCTTGTAGGTGGTCGACCCGATGCAGCGGAGCTCGCCCGAGGCCAGCGCCGGCTTGAGGATGTTGGCCGCGTCCATCGTGCCGCCCGAGGTCGCCCCGGCGCCGACGATGGTGTGGATCTCGTCGATGAAGAGGATGGCGTGGGGATTCCCGACCAGCTCCTTGAGGACCGCCTTGAGCCGCTCCTCGAAGTCGCCGCGGTAGCGCGTGCCGGCCAGGACCGCCGTCATGTCGAGCGCGTAGATGCGCGACTGCACGAGCGGCGCCGGCACCTTGCCCTCGTGGATGCGCAGCGCCAACCCCTCGGCGATCGCGGTCTTGCCGACGCCCGCCTCGCCGATGAGGAGCGGGTTGTTCTTGCGCCGCCGGCACAGCACCTGCACCGTGCGCTCGATCTCCAGCTCGCGCCCGACCAGCGGGTCGATCTTGCCCTGCGCCGCCCGCTCGATGAGATCGGTGGTGAACTGCTCGAGCGGCTTGTTGATGACCTGCGCCTCGTCATCGTCCATGGAGCCGGGCGGCACCGGCCCGCCGGCGCGCCCCTCGCGCGTCCCGCGCGCCTGCGGCCGCGACGAGCCCGGGTCCATCTTCGAGATGCCGTGGCTGATGTAGTTGATGACGTCGAACCGGGTCACGCCCTGCTTCTCGAGCAGGTAGACGGCGTAGGCGTCGCGCTCGCGGAACATGGCGACCAGGAGGTTGCCGCTGGTCACCACGTCGCGCTCGGCGCCCTGGGCATGCATGAGCGCCCGCTGCAGCACCCGCTGGAAGCTGATGGTCTGCTCCGGACCGCTCTCGGCCTCGTCCGGCATCACCTCGACCTGGTCGGTGAGGTACTGCTCGAGCTCGAGGCGCAGCTTGGCGACGTCGCCGCCGCAATGCCGGACGATGTTGACCACGCCGGGGTCCTCGAGCATGGCGAGCAGGAGGTGCTCGAGCAGGAGGTACTCGTGACGCCGCGTTCGCACGTCCTCGACGGCGCGCTGCAGGGTCTGCTGAAGCTCAGGTGACAGCATGAGTCGGGTTACTCGGGTTCCATCGACAGCTGGAGCGGATATTCGTAGCGCCGGGCGAGGGCGAGGGTCTTGGCGATCTTGGTCTCTGCCACTTCGTAGGGATACACACCGGCGACGCCGATTCCGTTCTCATGCACGTGCAGCATGATCCGGTTGGCGTCAACCTCGCTTTTGTGGAAGACGGCCTGCAGCACCATCACCACGAATTCTTTCGTGGTGTAGTCGTCATTGTGGAGGAGCACCTTGTAGAGTGGCGGCCGCTTGGTCTTCGCCCGCTCCTTGACCTCGACCCCTTCTTGACGCTTCGGTGTCGCCGGCCGTTTGTCTTCGGAAGACATCTCTGACGCCGTCCCTCCCCCAGGGTAGCAAATTGCGGCGAATGTCGCGCGCCGCGGTTTCCTGTATGCTCGCCGGCCGTGAGCAAGTCTCGGCAAGGTGATGTCTCCCGGCTGGACGTCGATCGCCTCATCGCCACCACCGAGCACGTGTGGAACGAGTCCGCGGTCCCGGCCCTCTGCGACTACATCCGCATCCCGAACAAGTCGCCGATGTTCGACCCGCGCTGGCGCGAGAACGGTCACATGGATCGCGCCGTCGCGCTCATCGATGACTGGTGCCGCCGTCATGCTCCGCCCGGAACCTCCTTCGAGGTGGTCCGGCTGGACGGCCGGACCCCGCTCCTCTACATGGAGCTGCCGGGAACATCTGGCAACGCCGGCGACACGATCCTGCTCTACGGCCACCTGGACAAGCAGCCCGAGATGGTCGGCTGGGAATCGGGCCTGGGGCCCTGGGAGCCGGTCATCCGCGGCGATCGCCTCTACGGCCGCGGCTCGGCCGACGACGGCTACGCCGCCTTCGCCTCGACCATCGCGCTGGCGGCGCTGGCCGACCAGAAGGTGCCGCACGCCCGCTGCGTGGTGCTCATCGAGGCCTGCGAGGAGTCGGGCAGCCCCGACCTGCCCGCGTACATCGAGCACCTGGCCGATCGGATAGGTCGACCTAGCCTGGTGGTCTGCCTCGACTCCGGCTGCGCCAACTACGACCAGCTCTGGTGCACGACCTCGCTCCGCGGCCTGCTCACCGGCAACCTCCGGGTCCAGCTCCTGCGCGAGGGCGTCCACTCGGGGGACGCCAGCGGCATCGTGCCGTCGAGCTTCCGGGTCCTGCGCGCCGTCCTCGACCGGCTCGAGAGCGCGCAGACCGGCGTCATCGTCCCCGAGGACCTGCACGCCGAGATCCCGCCCGAGCGAGCCCAGCAGGCCCGGCGGGTCGCCGAGGCGCTGGGCAGCGAGGTCTGGGACAAGTTCCCCTTGCTCGAGGGCGTCACCGCGGTGTCCGACGACGCCACCCAGCTCATCCTCAACCGCACCTGGCGCCCGGCGCTGGCGGTGACCGGAGCGGCCGGGCTGCCGCCGCTCGGCGATGCCGGCAACGTGATGCGCCCGGAGACCGCGGTGAAGCTCAGCCTGCGGCTGCCGCCCACCATGGACGCGAAGAAGGCGGTCCGCCGGGTCAAGAGCCTGCTCGAGAGCGATCCGCCCTACAGCGCGCTGGTCGAGTTCACCCACGCCGAGGGCTCGAGCGGCTGGAACGCGCCGCCGGTGGCTCCGTGGCTGGACAGCGCGCTCGAACGGGCCTCGCAGCGCCTGTTCGGCAAGCCGGCCATGTACATGGGCGAGGGCGGCTCGATCCCGTTCATGGGCATGCTCGGGCAGAAGTTCCCCGAAGCCCAGTTCCTCATCACCGGCGTCCTCGGCCCCGGCTCCAACGCGCACGGCCCCAACGAGTTCCTCCACCTGCCGACCGCGCGCAAGCTCACCTGCGCGGTCGCCCAGATCCTCGCCGATCACTCCGAGCGCTGAGGCTCAGAGGGCGTCGCAGGGGACGCCGAGCTTGCCGTAGATGCCGAGGTCGCTGTAGATGACGCGGACGTTGTCCAGCACCTCGAGGTAGATGAGCTCCGACCGCTTCTTGCCCTTGGTCAGCACCACCCGCTTGCCCGCCTCGTCCATCGAGAGCCGGCCGAGCCGGGTCGACAGCACGATGCCCTTCGAGTCGACCGCGCTGTCGGTGATCTTCTGCTCGCGCATCTTGCCCTTGCGGCCGACGAACAGGCGAAAGCCGGTGGGCGGATGCGGGTCGTCCGACTGGTCGGCCAGCGGGCGGTCGTCGCGCAGCTGGTCGACGTAGTAGTAGGTGCCCTCGTCATCGCGGGCCAGGCCGTGCGCCTGCCGCTTCCACATCACCTTCTTGAAGACCGCCCGCTGGAGCAGCTTGCCGGTCTCGATCTCGTCCAGCGTCACCATCGGCGTGTTGCGATCCGAGCAGCGGACCGTCCAGACGCCCGACGCCAGGCTGACCTCGCCGCCGCGCGGCACCGATGTGGGAGCCCAGAAGTTGAGCGAGGCTCTGCCCTCGCTCTGGTTGTGCGAGTAGCCGAACACGCGCTGCAGGTAGAAGGTCTTGCCGTCGCCGTAGAACAGCGGGGCGTCGGAATCGAACGGCACCATCGCCATGTAGTGGCCCCGGCCGTCGTGCACGAACACCAGGCGGGACTTGATGCCCTCGATATCGACCTCGTCTTGCGCCGGCTTCTTGGGTTCGGCCCGGGCGGTCGCGCCGGCGGCCAGGACGACGAGGACGAGCGCGAGGCGCATGGCCGACATTATACGGGCGGCGCCGGGCGCCTATTCGCCCTGCCGGGCTACCATGGAGCGGTCCTGATGTCCTACATCCGCATCGCCTGCATCGCCGCCATCTTCCTCGCGTGCAACCGACCGGCCGAGCGGTCGGAACGTCCCACCGAGCCGCCGGGAAGCCCGGCCGAGCCGGAAGCGAAACATGGAGACGCCATGCCGCAGATCCCCAAGACGCCCGAGCCGGAGCGCACGTTCGTCGACGGGCCACCCATCGACCCACCGGCCGCGCTGCTCGCCTGGCTGGACAAGACCGCCTCGGCCGAGCCGCGACCGCGCATCCGCCTCCCGGTGGTGGTCCGCTTCCGGGACGCGCACCGCCTCGGCCTCGACGGCGGCCACATCGGGGTCTCGCCGGCCATCCCTCCCGGCGCCATCCAGGTCTCGCTCGACGACACCTCGATGGGCATCGCGCTCCTCGACCGGGTGCGCGACGCATGTCCCGACGAGAAGCAGACCCAGTGCGCGGTCTGGCTCGAGGGAACCTGGGTGGGCGGGCCGACGCGGAAGCTGCGAGTGATCCGCCTGGTCGGCGTGAACCCGCCGGAGCCGCCGGGGGGCGGCGCTCCCATCCGCGCCCTCATCGAGGCCGATGCCAGGTAGGCGAGCGGTGCTAGACTGGTGTGTCGCCGCGCCGGTGCCGCCGTCATGATCATCGTCGCCGAACCGGGCCAGTCGCTGGTGGTCGGCTCCGTGGTCGCGGAGACCTACCAGGTGACGCGTCTGCTCGGGCGCGGCGGGATGGGCGCGGTCTGGGAGGCCAGCCACCTCCGGCTGCCCGGCAAGCGGGTCGCCATCAAGGTGCTGCACACCGACGTGGCGACCGATCAGGAGGCGCTGGCCCGCTTCCGGCGCGAGGCGGAGATCGCCACCCGGCTCGACCACCCGAACATCGTCGAGGTGCACGACTTCAACTCGCTGCCGGATGGCCAGCCCTACCTGGTGCTCGAGCTCCTGCTCGGCGAGAGCCTGGACGCGCGCATACGGCGCGGCCCCATCCCGCCCGACCAGGTGGTGCGCATCGCCGGCCAGATCGCCGGAGCGCTGTCGGCGGCCCACCGCGCCGGCGTGGTGCATCGCGATCTCAAGCCGCAGAACGTCTTCCTGGTGCCGCGCGAGGACGAGGTGGGCGGCGAGCTGGTCAAGGTGCTCGACTTCGGCATCTCCAAGATCCGCGGCTCGCAGACGGTGAAGACCAACGACTCGACCCTGCTGGGGACGCCGCAGTACATGGCGCCGGAGCAGGCGATCGGCAACCACGCGGCGGTCGATCCGCGCACCGACGTCTTCGCGCTCGGCGCCATCCTGTACGAGATGCTGGCCGGCCGCCCCGCCTTCAGCGGGCAGAACATCCCCGAGGTGGTCTACAAGGTGGTGTACGAGCCGGCCCCGCCGCTCGCCGCGCTGTGCCCCGGGCTTCCTCCACGCATGGTGCAGGCGGTCGAGCGCGCCCTGGCCAAGAAGCAAGACGAGCGCTTCCCCGACGTGGCGGCGTTCATCGAGCAGCTGGCCGGGATGTCGATCTCGACGCTGCGCCGCCAGCCGGTGCTGCAGGCGCCGGTCTCGCCGTCGGTGGCCGCCCCCGATGGCGCGATGGCCGATCCACTGGCCGCGACCGTCGACTCCGGCCGCCGTGAGCGGAGCACGCTCCCGCCCCAGCCGGACGCCGCCACGGTCATGATGCCGCGCTCGCGGCGGGGTCTGTGGATCGGGCTCGCCACGGTCATGCTCGCGGTCGCGGTGGTGGTCGCGATCGTCCTGGCCGGTCGTGGTGACGGCGGTGAACCGGTGGCGGCCACCCCGCCGCCGGCCCCCGCCCCGTCGGCGGCGGCACCGACAGCCGAGGACGCGCGCAAGCTCGCCGCCCAGGCGATCGGTGAGGAGTTGATGGCCGCCCAGGCCGAGGCCGGCGACGACGACGGCGAGGACGGCGAGGAGGACCCCGGCGAGGACGGCGAGGAGGACCCCGGCGAGGAGACCGCGACTCCGCGCGCGGCGCCCGCTCCACGGAAGTCGGCGTCAGCGCCGACGCCTCCGCCGACGCCGCCCGCGCCCCCGGGCGCGGCCAAGTCGAAGACGCCTCGCTCCGCCCTCGAGCGGCTGGGACCGTCCGCCGACGCCGTCCCCGACGCCGCCGACGCGACGGTGAGCGACGACGTGCGCAGCGACCTCATCGCCGCCGAGGCCGCGATCCGCGGCGGCGACTACCGCGAGGCCCTGTACCGCGCCGAGCGGGCAACGCGCGACGGCGGCGGCGCAGCCGCCTACACCGTGATGGCGCGCGCGCACTGCGCGATGGACAACGTCGGCGGCGCAGCCGCCGCCCTGCGCCACATCCCGGCGAGGCGGGTCGTCCTGCGCCGCGCCGTGCGCGCGTTCTGCGCCGCCCGCGGCCACGAGCTCGAGGAATAGCCGGGGCCCATGGCCCCCGGGGCCGCCTGGCCGGGTCTGGTCACCCCGGGTGGTGAAGCCACTCCCACCGATCCGGGCGATCCAGCGGCGTAAACGGGCACAATATGGTCCGGCTTTACTGGTCTATGCATTGCACCTAAACAATGCAGAAACGTCGCAGCTACCGGGGACAGCGCGGGCTTCTCGCGTGCCCTCCGATCCCAACCCTCCTCGGCCCGCGCTGGCCCCGGCTGCTCGCGATGTTCACTGTTTTCGGGCTCGGCGTGGGTGCTGCCCCGGGACCGGCGCGCGCTTCGCGCGCGCTTGCCCCACGCCTCGCCCTTCATATGGTTTCGAGGGTCTCACGCGGAGTTTTCTCCCCCGTGACCTGGCGGAAACATGGGGCGGCCAGAATGGAACCCGATGATGGGACGTTTCCCGTCAGGAGGTGTTCGAACCATGCTGGGCCGCGCCATTCGCTTGACCGAGAACCTCGCCCTCCTCTCCATCCTCACCGCCTCGTCGCTGGCGATGCAGCTGGCGGCGCTGCGCGAGAAGCGCCGGACGCGCGCCGAGCTGGCCGCCACCTGGCCGCTCGGCTACGCCGAGAACTGAACCGCGCTGTCTGCCGCCTGGTCGCCGCCGCGGTCGCCATCGCCGCGTGCAACGGCGACCAGGACGCGCGCGCCGCGCACGGACACGAGCCGTCGCGGCCGACCGCCGCCGAGGTGGTGTCGTTCTCGAGCGGCGAGCTCACCCTGCGCGGCGTCCTCTACCGGCCGGCCGGCGCCGGGCGCTTCCCCGCCGTCCTCTACAACCACGGCAGCGCGCCCGGCATGCTGAACAGCCAGGCCTTCGAAGCGATCGGCCCGCGCTTCGCGGCGCGCGGCTGGGTCTTCTTCGCTCCCTACCGCCGCGGCCAGGGGCTGAGCGCCGCGGCCGGGCCCTACATCGGCGATCAGATCGACGCAGCCAGGAAGAGCGGCGGCGAGGAAGCCGGCGCCGCCGAGATGGTGCGGCTGCTCGCGACCGACCACCTGAATGATCAACTCGCTGCCTTCGCCTGGCTGCGCGCGCAGCAATTCGTCGATCCGCGCCGCATCGCGGCCGCCGGCAACTCGTTCGGCGGCATCGAGACGGTGCTCGGCCTCGAGCGCGCCGACTACTGCGCCGGCATCGACGGCGCCGGCGGCGCCGAGAGCTGGAGCCAGGCGCCCGCGCTGCAGTCGACCATGACCCGCGCGGTGAAGAACACGCGCGCGCCGATCTTCTTCTTCCAGGCCGCCAACGACGCCGACCTGGCGCCTACCAGGGTCCTGTCGGCCGCCATGCGCGAGGCCGGCAAATCGGCGAAGGTGATCATCTATCCGGCCTTCGGCAGCTCGCGGAAGGACGGCCACGCCTTCGCCTGGCGCGGCAGCGAGGTCTGGTTCCCCGACGCGCTCCGCTTCCTCGAAGCGAGCTGCCCTTGATTCAGGACCGGATCTGCTGCGACAGGTAGTTCTGCAGCCCGACCTGATCGATGAGAGCCAGCTGCGCCTCGAGCCAGTCGGCGTGCTCCTCCTCGCTGGTCAGGATGTCGACCATCAGCTCGAAGGAGCCGTGATCGCCGAGGGAGCGCACCGTCTCGATGCCGTCGTTCAAGAACTTGATGGCTCCACGCTCGAGGTCGAGGTCGAGGGTGAGCTGCTCGTGCACGGTCTGCCCGACGTTGACCTTGCCCAGCTTCTGCAGATTCGGGATGCCCTCGAGGTAGAGGATGCGCGAGATGAGCTTGTCGGCGTGCTTCATCTCGTCGATCGACTCCTCGCGCACCTTGTGTGAGAGGTGCTGGTAGCCCCAGTTCTCACACATCTTGGAGTGGATGAAGTACTGGTTGATGGAGGTGAGCTCGTTGGTCAGGAGGTCGTTCAGAATCTCCAGGACCTTCGCGTGACCTTTCATGCGGCTTCTCTCGAATCTCCGGTGTGGCGCAACGCTACCGGGATTCGAGACGCCGGGCAATCCGAGCACCGGCCGCTTTCGAGCGTGCACGAGCGGCCCGCCGCCTCGAGCATCTCGTGGATCATCGGACGGCACGCGCCGCAGCCTGTGCCGGCGCCGCATGCCTCGCCGACCTGATCGACGGTGCGGGCGCCCTCGTCGATGGCGGCCTTGACGTCCCTGTCGCTCGCGACCTTGCAGAGGCAGACGTACACGGAGTTATTTGAAAATAACTTTCAAATCCAAACTGGTCAAGGCGATTTGAATTCGCATTTCAAGTCCATCTATTTCCATTTTAAATCAGGCGCTTGAAAGTCATGCGTTGCGGCATCGTGTGGCGAAGGCGGCCGGCGGTAGACTGCGGGGCGTGCCAGGCCGCCCAGCGCTCACGACCTTCCTCGTGATCCTGGTGGGCGGGTGCTGCCAGAGCGCCGAGCGCAAGGACCGGGCGCCCGCCGCGTTCGAGCTCGCGCTGCTCGACGACGGGCGCGAGCCGCGCCGTCCGCTCCGCTATCCGAGCGACCCGCCGCCGCCGCAGAAGATGTCGCTGACGCTACACGTCGCGATGAAGATGAAGGTCCCGGGCAGCCCGATCCCACCCGTGTCGATGCCCGGCCTGCGCCTGCTGGTCGATCTCACCGGCCGCGATCGCGACGACGAGGTCCGCTACGAGTTCACCATCACCGACGCCGATCTCACCGGCGCCGAGGCGGCTCACCCGTCGCTGATGGCGGCGATGCGCAAGGGCGTCGGCAGCCTGGTCGGCGCCAGCGGGTCGGTGTCGGTCGATCCGCGCGGCTTCCAGCGCGATCTCACCATCGGCCTGCCGTCGGGCCTCGGCCAGGAGCTCACTCAGTTCATGAACAGCGCCAAGCTCGCCATCGGTCAGATGGCGGTCCCGTTGCCCGAGGAGGCGATCGGAGTCGGCGCCAAGTGGCAGGTCGAGGAGACCATCGCGCAGGACGGCATCCAGGTGCGCCAGAAGACCTACTACGAGCTGCTCGCCATCGACGGCCCCCGACTGCAGATCCGCACCCAGACCGTCCAGTCGGCCGAGCAGCAGCGCGCCGCGGTGCCCGGCCTGCCCTCGGGGGTCAGCGCCAAGGTCCTGTCGCTGCGCGGCGCCGGCGCCGGCGAGAGCGAGATCGATCTCCGCCGCCTGGTTCCCGGCAGCGCGCGCGAGGAGCTCGAGACCGACGTCTCCTTCGCCATCGTGCAGGGCCAGAGCGAGCGGGTCATGTCGCTGACCGCCACCTCCGGCCTCGAGATCCAATCCCTGTAGGCGCGGATCGTCAGCTCTTGGGGGCGCAGGGGGGGCCGAAGCGGGTGCAGGCGCCGCCGCTGGCCGCCTCGCAGGTGCGGTGCAGGCCGTCCTTCGGATCGATCATGCAATGGTCGGCCGGCTGGCAGCTGGCGCCGAACTCGAGGCACTCACCGCCCCGCACCCGGCTGCAGGTGCGGTAGGAGGCGCTGGCGGGATCGCGCATGCACTGGTCGGCCGGCGCACACACCGGCCCGTACTGGAAGCAGCGACCACCGCCGGCGTGCAGGCAGCGGTGGTAGCGACCGCGGCCGACGTGCAGCATGCAGGGCTGGGGGTCGCAGGAGGCGAAGGTCACCTGGCCGGGCGGCCGCTTGGCCGGTCCCGTGGTGGTGGCGCCGCCGCCGCCGCCCCCGCCGCCGCCGGGCCCGCTCGGACCGGCCGACGAGGTGCCTCCCCGGCAGGCGACCAGTGGGACCAGAGCCGACAAGCAGAGAGCGGCACTTGCGAGGGCGAGGCGCGGGGCAAGCGAGCGCAACGCGCTCGGCTTTCTTGGGGTAGCACCCGCGTCGAGCCCGAGGACAATTGAACGCATCGACGGAAGCTTACCGCCGCTTTCGATCGGGGCCATACTCTACCGGTGCGGGGTTTCGTCCTGGTGCTGGCCGCCCTGGTCGGCTGCGGCGGCGGCGACGACGGCGGCGCGTCGTCGGACGGCGGCAGCGATCGCTGCCGGCCGACCGGCGGAGGTCCGCACTGGACCACCGAGGGCGAGGCGGTCGCCTTCGACCTCTCGTGCGAGACCGGCCTCGACCTCGGGGCCGGCGCCTTCACCATCGACCCGGTGCCCGACGGGGCCGCGTTCGACGCCGGCGCCGGTCACCTCGAGTGGACACCGGGGCTCGACCAGGCCGCGGTCTACCGGATCCAGATCGAGGCGACCGAGCTCGGCGAGGTCGGCGAGGTGGTGGTCGGAGTGGCGGACGCCTGGGACGCCGACGGCAACGTCCCGGTGGTCGACCCGACCCAGTATCCGCTCGAGTACGGGCTCCCGGTCCTGTTCCTCTCGCCGCCGCCGAGTGCCGAAGAGCCCTACGTCCCGGTCACCGTGGTGTACGGCGGCGTCGAGTACACCGCCGAGGGCAAGCTGCGCGGCGCCTCCTCGCTCGACTACCCGAAGAAGAGCTACATCCTCAAGTTCGACGGCCAGCGCTTCGACGACCCGGTCAGTGACGGCGGCTTCCGCAACAAGCGACGCATCGTCCTGACCAGCACCTTCGACGACAACTCCTACCTGCGCCAGTGGCTCGCCTACGAGCTGTGGAGCCGGCTCGAGCCGACCATCCCCATCCAGTCCTACGATGCGGTCGTCTACCTGGACGGAGTCTACTTCGGCCTCTACACGGTGACCGATCACGTGGACGGCGAGCTGATGCGCACCGCCGGCCTGTCGGAAGACGGCAACCTCTACAAGGCGATCAATCACGACGCCAACTTCCGCCTGACCAACGCCGAGGGGGGCGACAAGTCCTCGCTGCACGACGGTTACGAGAAGAAGGAAGGCGATCCGCTCGACGTCTTCACCGACCTCGACGAGCTGGTCGACTTCGTGGCCACCTCGGGGGACGGCGCCTTCGCCACGCAGATCGCCGAGCGCATCGAGCTGGCCGACTACGAGAAGTGGCTCATCGTCGCCAGCTACACCCGCGCCGACGACTCGGCGGGCAAGAACAGCTACCACTACCACGACGCCACCCGCTCCTGGCGGGTCGCGCCCTGGGACTTCAACGCCAGCTTCGGTCAGGACTGGACCACCCGCCGCGCCGGCGCCACGCCGGTCGAGTTCTACGAGTGGGCCAACCGCCTGTTCGAGCGGCTGCTGGCCGACGCCGAGCTCGGCCCGGCGCTGCGCCAGCGCTACCGGGACGCGCTGGCCGGCCCGCTCGCGCTCGACTCCGTGCTCGCCACCATCGACGATGACGCGGCGGCCATCGACTTCGGCGCGCGGCGCGACTGGGCCCGCTGGGAGGCCGACTACCGCGCCTTCGGCCGCTGGTCGGATCGCGGCGACTGGACCAGCTACGAGGAGGAGGTCCAGTACCTGCGCGACTGGCTGACCGAGCGCGACGCCGCGCTGCAGGAAGCCCTGGCCGAGTAGAACCGCGCGAACCGCCTCTATTCGACCTCGCGCTCGAGCCCGGCGAGCACCAGTCGCTCGCCGACCACGCGCAGGTGGACGTCCACCCGCGGCCCGATGCGCCCGTGCAGCGGCCGCCAGAAGGTGACCGTGAGGAAGGGATCGCCGGCGAAACCGTCGGCGTCGCGCAGGCGCGCCCGCCGGATCGCCGGGCCGACGTCGAGCCGGGCCGAGGTCCCCTCGCCGCGCTCGAGCTCGCAGTCGGGCCGTCCGCTGCGGTTCCAGCGCACCGACCAGCGGTAGCGCCGACCGCCGCGCGGCGGCGCCAGTCCGGCGATCTCCTCGAGGTCGCGCATCGAGACCAGCGTACCGCGCACGTCGGGATCGACCAGCGGCGCCATCCGCCGGGTGGCCAGCGCCAGGAGCTTGTCGCGCCGCTTCATCAGGATCTGCACGATGAGCGCCGCCGCCCGCGGGTCGCTGTAGCGCGCGCCCGCCACCGCCGCCGCCACCCGCTCGCGGTCGAAGCGGGCCAGGAGAGTGGCGGCCCAGAAGGTGTCGCGAGCGGTGGCCTGCAAGAAGGCCGGGTTGGGAGTCGTGGCCTCCCAGCGGGTCGGGTCGAACACGGTCGACTCGAACACGCCCACCGACGGATAGGGCGTGCGCTTGACCCACAGCCAGTACGGGTAGCGCAGGCCGAGCCCGACCAGCCGGCCGCCCATCGCCAGCCAGTCGACCTGCCCCTCGTAACCCTCGCCGACGTACTTGCCGCGCTCGCCGGCGGCGCCGAGCGAATCGCCGAAGTCGATGAGGTAGTGGCGGACGTAGCCGAGCCCGCGCCGCGCGTCGACCATCACGAAGCTGTCGAGCGTGTTCTGCCGCCGGACGTCGGTGTTGTTGAGCCAGGCGGACAGCACCCACAGGCCGCGCAGCGACCGGCGCCGCTCGTGCGGGATGCGGTCGTTGGGGTCGTCGATCCTGACGCCGTCGTAGGCGAACGGTCCGATCGGACTCCCGGCGACCGCCCGGCTGGCCAGCGCCCGGATGCGGCGGCTGCGGCTCGGGTTGAGGTTGCTGAGCAACGAATCGAGCTGTCTCCGGCTGAACCGCTCGAGCTGGTTGTAGTGGCCCCTGTGCTCCGCGCGCGGGTCGAGCACCAGGCGGTCGAGCGCCAGCTCGAACACCTGCATCTCCGGCACCGGAAAGCCGGCGAAGTGGAGGATGCGCTGGGCGACCAGCTCGGCGCCGGTCGACAGCTCGCGGAAGGCGGGCGGATCGAACTTGAGGTACCAGACCACTCCCTCGGCGTCGCGCACCACCACGCCCGGCGTCGCGCCCTCGAGCTTGCCGCTCACCACGGTGAGCGGCCCGGTCGCCGGTCCGGCTGGCGCGCCAGGGCCGCGCTCGATCTCGGCGAGCGACACCGGATGCCGGCCGATCCGGTTCTCGAACCAGGTCGAGTCCGGCACCTCGTCGAGCGCGTTGACGTCGAGCGCCTCCTGCCTCACGCCGGCCGCCTCGACCCAGCGCGTCGGGCTGAGCGCACGCCCGAGCGGCTGCACGGTCGAGGTCAGCGCGCGGTCCCACCAGTCGCCCGACAGGGACTCGCCCTCCGGCCGGCGGTGCAGCGTCGGCTGCGGCGCCTTCTGGAACCGCGCGTCGTGCGGCAGCTCCTTCCACCCCGGCCCACAGGCTACGAGTCCCAGAACCAGAAGGTTGAACCGCCAAATCCGCCAAATGCGCCAAACCCAGAACTTGTTGGGTTCGCTCTCACGACACGGGGCACACCCCACCAAGAAAGAGGCTTCGCTGCGCTGATCGGCCTCGGAGACCTTTGGCGGGTTTGGCGGGTTTGGCGGTTCAAGACAAGGGCCGAAGAGATTGGACCGGGCGGGCATGGCTAGAGGTCCTTTCCCAGGTTGAAGCCGACCTCGTAGCCTTCGGGAGACCAGCCGATCTCGACCACCATGATGAGTCGGGTCTCGTGCTCGATGCGCAGGCCGGCGCCGGCGCTCCAGCGCGGGGCCTGGTTGCCGAGGTCGCGCAGGGTGCCGCCGACCTGGCCGGTGTCGACGAACAGGGCCGGCGACATCGCGACGCCGGTGTCCTGAAACTCCCAGATGGGATACCGGTACTCGGCGCTCGCCCACCAGCCGAACTGGTCGCGGAAGCGCCCGGTCGAGTAGCCGCGCAGGCCGTGCTTGCGGTCGAGCAGCACCATGTTCCTGAGCGGCACCGAGTCGCCCTCGGACAGCCGACCGACCGCGGCGGCGCCGGCGTTCAGGACCAGCACGCGGTAGAGCGGCAGGAGAGGCACGAAGCGGGTGAAGTTCGCCCGCACGGTGGCGGCGCCGAGGTCCGACTGGTCGATCCCGACGTTCACCCCGAAGTCGATCTCGGCCAGGGTTCCCACCGTGGTTCGCCCGACGCGATCGCGAGTGTCGCGGTAGAGCGCCAGCGCGCCGCGCAGGTAGTTGTGCCGCTCGCCGTCGAAGTCGGCGGTCGGCACCACGGTGTCACCGACCTCGCCGAGCGGCGTGACCCCGGTCTCCTCACCCGGGGCGAGTCGGTTGCGCCGGTAGCCGACCTCGATCCGGCCGCCGCCGTTGAACAGGATGCCGACGCCGCTCAGGAGCTCGAGCGCGCCCTCGACGTCGAGCGCCCGCTCGTCGATGACCCGCTCGTCGCTCTTCTCGGTGTCGTTGCCGATGCCGTAGTACTTGAGGTTCTGGTCGAGCTCGTAGTGCACCTCGGCCGACACCTCGCGCCCGTCGAGCACGGCCAGCTTCTGCCGGTAGCGGGCTCTCGCCTCGTAGTCGGCGTTGAGACGCACCAGGCCGCCGATCGAGAGCTCCTCCTCGTGCTCGAAGATCCCGTCGAGATCGAGCGCGGCGCCGACCCCGAAGCCGTCACCACCGCTGAACTTGGCGGACGGCACCACCTTGACCGTGCCGGCGTCGTTGCGCAGGAGGTCGTAGACCCGCTTGTCCACCCGGTAGCGCTGCACCAGGCCGACCGTGAACGCCAGCGGCGTCAGCGCCAGCTCGATGGCGTACTCGGGGAGCGCGAAGAGGTGGTAGGCGAGGTCGAGCGGCGGGGTCGGCTCGCGCCAGAGCTCGGTCGTGGTGCCGGGTGGCGGCGGCTCCGGCTCCGGCTCGGGCGGCGGCGGCGGCTCGGCCGTGGGCGGCGTGCTCCCGGGCGGCGGCTGCGCGCGCGCGGCGGAGATCCCGGCCGCGGAGGTCGCGGCGATGACAGCCAGCACCAGACGCGAGGCGCTCGAGGCGCGGTTCATTGTATCGAGGACGATCAGCCGTGCGGCGGATTGTCGTCGATAACATAGGTGTCGAACGTGTCTCCCTGCAAGTTCACAGCGCGCAGGATCATGCGATCCGCCTCCACGTCGACCAGCACGTAGTGCGGCTCGGTGCGGGCCTCGGCGGTGAAGCTGCGCGGGCTGATGGGCCGGATCGGGGCCCCTCCGGAGCCGCTCACCATGTAGGTCGTGCCGTCGATGGCGCGCGTGCGTTCGTAGTCGTGGTCGTGACCCGCGATGACCAGCTCGACGCCGTGCTTGCGGGCCAGGGCCGCGACCGGGCGCTGTACCTCGAGGTTCGATCCGTGCTCACCCGAGGAGTAGGGCGGGTAGTGCAGCATGATCGCCATCAACTGGCCGCGCTTCTGCCCCTCCCGCAGGGCCCGCTCGGCGAACGCATACTGGGCGCAGCCGTCGCGGCACTCGATGCCGGTGTCGAGGACGAGCAGCCGGAGGTTGCCCCAGTCGAGCACGTAGTAGTTGCGGTTCGAGGCCCAGAGGTCGTGCAGGAAGTAGCGGCGGAAGTAATCACGCCCGGAGACGTCGTGATTGCCGATGGCGGGGATGATCGGGGTGTCGAGCAGGAGCGGCCGCTCTATCTGGAAGAACTGCAGCCACTCGCCGCGCACGCCGCCCTGCTGGACCATGTCGCCGGTGTGGACCGTGAAGTCGATGAGCTCCCGGTCGACCATCTCGATCAGCTGGCGGTGCACGCTGTGCCCGTCGCGGGTGTCGCCGAAGACCGCGAAGCGGAACTTGGCGCCGGTCGGCTCGCCGGCCCGGAAGGTGCGGGTCGGCGTCTCGCCGCGCACCGAGGTGACCCGGTAGCTCACCGCCGGCCCGAGCGGCAGCCCCTGCAGGCGCGCCACCCAGAGGTCGTCGCGCTTGCTCGCCTTGACCCGGTGGACCTCGACCGCCGGCGCGCCGGCCGCGGCCGCGGCGCCGCCCGCCTTCTCTCCGGCCGCCGCCACGGTCGGCGCGATCCACCACTCGACGGTCGGCGCCGGCATGCCGTCGGCCTTGAGCGCGACGAAGGCCTCGCCCGGGCCGCCGAGGAGGATGTAGGGGCCGGTCTGGAAGATGGCCGGCGCCGGCTCCTCCCACTCGCCCTGCTCGCCGATCCCGGGAGGGACGTTGCAGGCGGCGGCGGACGCGAGCCCGGCGGCGCATACCGCGCCGAGCGCCGTCACGAACCGTCGCCCGCGGGACATATCTCGTCAGGATAGCAACCGGAGTGGCACCCGGCTACGGAGCCTCGAGCCAGCGCTCGACGCTGCCGCGCAACTCCGCGGCCTCTCCGGTTCCGCCGGCGAGCGCGCCTCGGGCCGACTCGGCCAGCTCCCGGGCGCGCACAGGTGGGCGGCCTCGCCCGGTCAGCGCGCGAGCGAGGGCGAATCGGGCTCGCGCCAGCTCGACCGGATCGGCGGCGCTGGCGTTCATGCGCTCGACCGCGCGCTCGAGCGGGGCGACCGCCTCCTCCGGGCGGCGCAGGCCGAGCAGGTCCTGGCCCAACCCCATGCTGGCGAAGGCGCCGTACAGGCTGTCGGGGCCCACCGCGGTCTCGGCGATCTCGAGCGCGCGCCGGTCGTGCGGCAGCGCCTGGCGGAACCGCCCGGTCCGGCGCAGCGCGTCGGCCAGGTTGACCCGGCAGCGGGCCACGTCGAGGCTGTCCTTGCCGACCGACTCTTCGAAGATGGCGAGCGCGCGCTCGAGCATGTCGACGCCCTCCTGCGCCCGGCCGCGGTCGAGCATCACGCCGGCCTGGTGCTCGAGGACGGTGGCGACGTCCTGGTGGCGCTCGCCGAGCTCGCGGCGGAAGATGGCCAGCGCCCGCTCCTGGTGGGCCAGCGCATCGTCGTAGCGGCCCAGGTGGCGCAGCACCTCCCCCATGTTGTGGTGGAGGCGCGCGGTGTCGACGTGCTCGGGGCCGTTCGTCCGCTCGCGGATCGCCAGGGCGAGCTCGAGGTGCTCGAGGGCATCGGCGTGCTGCCCGGTCAGCATGAGAGCGCTCGCCAGGTTGGTGTGCGACAGGGCCACATCCGGGTGATCGGCGCCGAGCAGCCGGGTGCGCGAGTCGAGGATCTCGCGGTGAAGCTCGGCCGCCTCGACCGGCCGCCCCTGGTCCTCGTAGACCAGCGCCATCCCTTCGGTCGCCATCAGCGCCGACTGATCGTCGCCCAGCTCCTGGTAGAGGCGGCGCGACTCGGCGAAGTGGCCGAGGGCGGTCTCGGGATCGCTCGCGCTCCAGGCCAGGACGCCCATGTGGTGGCGGTACTGCGCCTCGAGCCGGCTATGGTGCCCGTCCAGCCGGTCGAGCGCGGCGCGCGCGTGCTGGCCGTATTCGGCCGCCTTGGCCAGGTCGCCGGTGTCCTGCGCCGCGGTGTCGATGAGGACGATCCAGGCGTCGGCCGCCAGCTGATCGTAGCGGCTGGCCTCCGCCATGTGGGCCGCCTTGACCAGGGTCGCCTCGCCGACCGCCGGCTTGTCGGTGGCGCCCTGGAGAACGCCGAGGAAGTAGAGGACGTCGGCGGTGAAGGGCTTGTAGCCGAGCGCGTCGGCCCGGCCCAGCAGCCCCTCGAGCTCGGCCCGGCTCTCGGCGTAGCGGCCGGCCAGGCGGTGGGCGTCGGCCCGCGCCAGCTCGCGGCGCATGGCGTCGACCTCGGCGCGCTGCGCCGGATCGCGCGGCACCGGCGTGCGCGCCTCGATCACCTCGACCGCCGAGCAGCGATCCATGGTGGCGAGCCCGCCGACCGCCTCGAGCGCCTGCTCGAGCACGACCGGCTCGTCGGTCTCGAACAGACCGAGCACGACCTCGAAGTCGGCCAGGCGGGTCTCGAGGCAGTGGGCGCGAAGGTCGATCACCTCGGGGGACTGGGCCCGGCGGGCGCCGGCCTCGCACGCGTCGCGCTGCATGTCCTTCCAGGCGACCGCGTGGCGGTCGAGGGCGCGCACGACCAGCTGCCAGCGCTCGGCATCGCCGCCGCGCGCCGACAGCGCGTGCAGCACGGCGGCCCGGCGCCTGGCGCCCCACACCTCGGCCATCTTGCCGTCGGCCATCGCAGCGCACGACGCGACCACCGAGGCGGCGTCGTTGCCGCTGCCGCGCTCCTCGCCGCCGGCCAGGAGCAACGAGCCACCGCCGGCCGCCACCACAGCCAGGCCGGCCGCCAGCGCGAACCAGAGCAGGCGCGAACGGCGCGGACGGATCGCCCGCAAGAGCGCGCGCATCGACGGGTAGCGCTTCGCCGGCTCGACCTCCAGGCCGCGCTCGAGCGCGCGACGCAGCCAGCCGGGCGCCTTGCGGCGCGGCGCCGACCGGCGGCGGCCGTGCTCGACCGCGTCGGCCAGCTCGAGCGCGTTGTCGCCCGGGAACGGGCGCTCGCCGTAGACCGCCTCCCACAGGGCGACGCAGAAGGTGAACTGATCGGTGCGCTCGTCGGTGGTGCGCTGGCCGTGCTGCTCCGGCGCCATGTAGGCCGGGGTTCCCACCGTCGCGCCCGAGCGGGTCAGATCGAGCGGGCCGCTGCCCGCCGCCATGCCGATCTCGCTGGCCTCCTCGGCCACCGCGCGGGCCAGGCCGAAATCCGAGACCCGGACGCGGCCGGCGCGGTCGATGAGGACGTTGTCCGGCTTGAAGTCGCGGTGGATGAGGCGCGCGTCGTGGGCGGCGGCCAGCCCCTCGCCGGCGGCGCGGAAGACCT
>Ga0111538_10003936_pt1 | contig 20692 bp, 17 predicted proteins | sample SoiMethybrSBSTD1_FD_79669 | JGI IMG/M metagenome (GOLD analysis project Ga0111538, IMG submission 79669) | Bulk soil microbial communities from a Populus tree surrounding site in Tennessee, USA - Soil MetaG P. TD hybrid SBSTD1 (version 2)... | ecosystem: Environmental > Terrestrial > Soil >... | reverse complement strand
GCGGGCGCCACACGCGTCGTCGCGAGCAGCCTCTACGGCATCGGCGCCGGAGATCTCGTCACCTGGACGGCCGCAGCGGCAATTCTCTTCGCGGTCGGTCTCGTCGCCAACCTGATCCCGGCGCGCCGGGCGATGCGGATCGATCCGGTGCGGGCGTTGCGGATGGACTGACGCAGGGCAGAGGCATTGCTGGTTGGTAGTTAATGGGGCAATGAGGCAATGAGGCAATGGGGCAATACAAGCGCTTGCCTCTCCATACCGCGTTTAACCACGGGATCAGAGAGACAAGTGTTCGTATTGCCTCATTGCCTCATTGCCTCATTGCCCCATTAACGAATGGGTTAGTCACCTATTTGTATCGCTTCCCTCGCTTGACGACGACGTCGACACGCTGCAGTAAGTTGATGTAGCGCAGCACGTCGCCTCGCACCGCGATGATGTCGGCGTACTTGCCCGGCGTCACGGTGCCGACGTCGCGATCTTTCTTCATCGCGACTGACGGCCAGTAGGTCGCGCTGCGGATCGCCTCCATCGGCGGCACGCCCATCTCGCGCACCCAGATGTCGAGCTCGTTCCACGTCGTCTGACTGTGGAACTGCATGGGGATGCCGCTGTCGGTGCCGATGAGGAGCGTCATCCCGGCCTCGCGGAGCTGTGTGAACTTCCGTTTCAGCGTGGGCTTCCGCGCCGGCGTGAGCTGGAAGTAGCTCATCTGGTCGGGGTGCTGAATCGACTTCCGGATGTCCGCGACAATGTCGGGCGCGAGGCCGAGCGTCCAGGACGGATCGTCGAGCATTTCCGGGTTGTCGCGCATGTAGTCGTAGTTGAAGAGTCCCTGCATGGTCGGCGTCCAGAAGAACGGCCCGAGGCTCATCTTCGCCGTGCGCTCGCGGATCGCATCGAGGAGGTCCGCGGGATACTCCGGCGCCGTGGCGAGCCCCGTGTGCTCGATGTCGTCGGCGCCGAATTGGACGGCCCGCCGGATCTCTTCAGGACGATGCGCGTGCGCCACGACGGGCAGCCCGGCGGCGTGCGCTTCATCGATGACCGCGCGCACTTCGTTCGGCGTCATCTGGTCCTGGTCGATGAGCTTGATCACGTCCACGCCGGCCTGCGCGAGCTTCTTCACCTTGGCGCGCGCGTCGTCCACGCCGGTCACGCCCCAGCGGAACAGCTCGGTCCCCGGATAGGGCTCGTGCTGGATGAACGGCCCGGAGACGTAGATCGTGGCGCCGGGAAGGTCGCCGCGGTTGATCGCATTGCGGACATTGATGCTCGCCTCGAGCGGCGCGCCGAGATCGCGTGCGCTGGTGACACCGGCCATGAGCAGCTGCCGCGCGGAGGCCGGCATGATTTCCTTCTCGAAGCGCGCCGGGTAGGTCTTGTCCCAGTGCGTATAGTCGGAGTGGCCGTTGATCATGAGGTGGACGTGCATGTCCCACAGCCCCGGCAGCACCGACATGCCTTCAGTCGAGATCACCTCGGCCCCGGCCGGCACGGCAAGCGATCCGACCTGACCCACCGCCGTGATGCGCTCACCCTGGATCAGGACGACTGAATTCTGGAGCGGCGGCCGGCCGAACCCGTCGATCAACGTGCCGCCGACGAGCGCGAGCGTCCGTCCCGCAGTTTGCGGCACGGCCGGGTTCGTCCGCCCATCAGTCCAGACTGTGGCCGCCCACAGCAGACAGCCGAGTACCAGCAGGGATCGTCCTCTCATGTTTTTCTCCGAGTCCTCCGGCTCTTCTCCGTGCCCGCCGGCTCTTCTCTGTGCGCTCCGGCCTTTCTCCGTGTTCTCCGCTCTTCTCCGTGCCCTCGTTCTTCCCTAGAATGAGCGCGGAGGTCTTCCATGTCCATGCGCATTCTCGTCGGCAGTCTCGCGCTCGCCGCCGCGGTCATCCAGATCGGCCAGGCCCAGGGCGCCGCGCCCGCGGGATCGGCTGGCGCCCCGGCCCAGAACGTGGCGCCGGCTGCCACTGTGCCCAGCTGTCCCGAGCTGGCGACGGCGTTGACGCGGGTGGCCGGCCAGGACGCGCGCATGCGTGACTGGCCGCAGCTCGGACGCTACCGCGAAGCCAATCACTCCGTGAAGAACGCGCAGGCCGTGTTCATGGGCGATTCGATCACCGACAACTGGCAACAGCCGCGGTTCGGCGGGTTCTTCACCGGCAAGCCGTACGTCGATCGCGGCATCAGCGGCCAAACGACGCCCCAGATGCTGCTGCGGTTCCGTGCCGACGTCATCGATCTGAAGCCGAGGGTGGTCGTCATTCTCGCCGGCACGAACGACATCGCCGGGAACACCGGGCCGATGACCGACGAGGAAATCCAGGCCAACCTCGCGTCGATGAGCGAGCTCGCCGTCGCGAACAAGATCAAGGTGGTGCTCGCGAGCATCACGCCCGTGAGCGCGTACCATCTCGCCTCGCCGAACGCCAACCCGCAGACCTCGCAGCGACCGATGGCCAGGATTCGCGCGAACAACGACTGGATCAAGGCGTACGCGGCCAAGAACGGCCACGTCTACCTCGACTACTTTTCGGCGATGACCGACGAAAGCGGCCTGCTGCGGACGGACCTCAGCGGCGACGATCTGCATCCGAACGAAAAGGGCTACCAGATCATGGGGCCGCTCGCTGAAGCGGCGATTGCAAGAGCGTTGAAATGAGGGTCTGAGCTCGCGCTCCGCCGTCGGCGCTTCGCCAGACGAATAGATAGCTCTCGACGCCGCGCTCACGCACGTGCGCGGCGATGTCGCAGACCGCCTCGAGCTCCCGGACCAGGAGCGGCGAGAGCGGGTCCGAGCTCGACAGCACGAGCCACACCCTCTCCGATCGCCGCGCCAGCACTTTCAGCATCTCGAGCATGCTGCGCGTCGTGAGTCCGTCGCGCGCCGGCAGGAACCGGAATTCCAGCAGATCGTCCCGGCGCGAGTAGTAATCGAATGGCGCCTGACCATACGGCTGGTTGAAGACGACGACGTCGCCAGGCCGGGCCAGCGACTCGACGGCGGTCACCGTCCTCCGCCAATCGTCTTTCGTGAGCGTGGCGTAGTAGTCGCGCACGGACCGGCCTGAGACCGCGACGACGGCGATCGCGACCACCGCCACGAGTGGGCGGATCGGCACGAGCGTGATGCCGCGCGCGGCCAGCATCAAGAACGGCAGCGATCCGGCGATCGTGTACTTCGCGAGAAAGATTGGCGCCGAGAACAACGACATGGCAAACGGCAGAACGACGAGGCTCGCGATCCACACGGCGAGCAGGCCCGACCACCGTTTCCTGGTCTCGAAAAGCGCGGCGAGGACGACGAAGAACGTCAGGATCGCGGCGAGCGCAGGCCCGCCGGCGTGGGCGGCGACCGTCTCGGCGAGCGACCCGGCCGCGGCGGGCGGAATCCAGAAATTCGTCTGCACGTGAAGGAGCTGTTCGAGAAAAATCTGAAGCCACGGGAGGAACAGCACCAGCGCCAGCGACTGGGCCAGCAGAATCCGCTTCCACACCGGCGCAAGCACGGGTCTCGCCCACAGCGCCAGTCCGCCCAGGAACAGCGCCTGCGCGGCGAGGACGAAGAAGCCGTAGACGTGCGTATACAGCATCAGCGCCGTCGTCAGCACGTACATGGCGAAGACCAGGCGCCGCTGCGCGTGAGACGGATCGAGCAGCCGGGCCAGCTCGAACATCGACCACAGGCTCAGGAGGCCCAGCAAGGCGTACATTCGCGCCTCCTGCGCCGCCGCGAGGTGGAACGGCGACACCGCCAGGAGCAGCGCAGCGACCAGGCCGGTCGGGCCCCCGAAGAGGAACGCCGCCAAACGGTAGAGCGCGAGGATCGTCAGCGTGGAGAACACGACCGAGAGCATCCGCAGCGCGGTCTCGGACGATCCGGCGATCGGCATCCAGTAGTGCAGCACGAAGTAATAGAACGGCGGGTGCACGTCGGCGCGTGTGTACGCGACGATGCCCGACAGCGGCTGGACGGCCGCCTCGACCGAACAGGCCTCGTCGAGCCAGAGGCTCTCGCCGCCGGCACGGTAGACGCGCAGGCCGGCGCCGAGCACCAGCACCAGCAGGAGGCCCAGCCTCAGCGCGCGGTCCATGTTCCAAGCATAGCCGGGCTCGGCGCCGGGCGAGGCGAGCGCGGTCCGGCGATACGATGGTGCCATGCCTCGCCTGCTGCTGACGGCATGCCTGTTGATCGCGACCGGCTGGCCGGGATCCGTCGGCGACGTTCAGCCGGCCACCCTCTGGCCGGACGCGGCCTGGACCCGCGGCACGCTCGCCGGCGCCGGGCTGTCGGAGCCCGGATTCGACGCACTGGATCGTGACATTCGCGAGGGCGCGTACGGCCTCGTGGATCGCGTCTTCGTCGTCCGCCAGGGACGGGCCGTCGTCGATTGGAAGTACGCGCGCGACTACGGCGAGATCAGCCGCGGGCGGACCGGCGCCCTCGGCTGCGGCGCCGGGTGCAGTGATCCGTCACGGATGCACGAGTTCAACTACTACCATCCGAACTGGCATCCGTACTATCAGGGCCGCCCGATCCACACGTTGCAATCGGTGACGAAGTCGATCGCGGCGACGGTGATCGGCATCGCCATCGGCCGCGGCGAGATCGCCGGCGTCGATCGTCCCTTCCTCCGCTTCTTTCAGGACCGCGATCTCTCACGGGTCGATCCGCGACTCGGCCGGGCGACGCTTGCGGATCTGCTGACGATGCGATCGGGGATCGAGTGGCACGAACAGGATCGCCCGCTGGACGCGACGAACACGACGGTGCAGCTCGAAGCCAGCCGCGACTGGATTCAGTTCACGCTCGACCAGCCGATGGATGCCGACCCGGGGACGAAGTGGGTGTACAACAGCGGCGGCAGCCAGCTGCTCTCGGGCATCATCCGGTCGGCGACGGGCCGCTTCATCGACGACTACGCGCGCGAGCATCTCTTCAGCCCGATCGGCATCCGTGATTTTCACTGGAAGCGGACGCCCACCGGGCATCCCGATACCGAAGGCGGGCTCTACCTGGCCGCCGAGGACCTCGCCAGGATCGGATATCTCTACCTTCACGGCGGCCGCTGGAACGGCCGGCAAGTCGTGCCGGCAGGCTGGATTACGGATGCCACCGCTCGCCGCGTGCGCGCGGCCGCACCCGGCTGGGACTACGGCTACCAGTGGTGGCTGACGACGCGCGGCGGTGTGGACGTCTGGGCGGGCCGCGGTTTCGGCGGGCAGTTCCTGCTGGTGATTCCGGCGCGCGACATCGTGGCGGTCGTCAACGCGTGGAACATCTTTGGCGGCCGCGCCGGAAACGCGTTCGACTCGCTCGTCACGCTCCTCGTCGCCGGGTGACCCGCTCTTACCAGGCGATCCCGTAGTCCTGGCCGTGGTTGCTCACGGCGCCCCACATCGTGCCGTGCTTACGATCGAACCAGATAGCGGTAATCGGTCCCGACGTCCGTTCGGCGAACTCGAGCGTATATCCCATTTTCTGCAGCGCCGCGCGCGTCGCCGCCGGCGTCGAGCCGGCCACCAGCACGCGGCCGGGACGCGAGGTGTGGTCCTGGAACGAGTTCATCATCTGGAACGAATTGATGTTCGGCGCCTCGACCGCCTGCTGCGGCGTCATCCCGAACTCCACGACGTTCAGGAAGCACTGCAGCAGATTCTGATCCTGCGAGTCGCCGCCCTGCACCGAGAACGCCATCCACGGCAGTCCGTCTTTCATCGCGAGGGTCGGTGTCAGGGTCACGCGCGGGCGTTTGCCGGGCTCGATGACGTTGAACGGGTTCTCCGCCGGGTCGGTCACGAACGACTGCGCGCGCTGGCTGACGCCGAGCCCGGTGCGGCCGGCGATGACCGACGGGATCCAGCCGCCGCTCGGCGTCACCGAAATCACCCAGCCCGACGCGTCGGCGGCCTGGATCGACGTCGTCCCCGCGTAGAAGGCGTCCTCCCACGAGCGGGCCGGCGCACCGGCCGCCTGCACGCGGACCGGCTTGGGCTTCGGCGGCCACGCCTTGAGGAGCGCCGCGAACGGATTCGTGCCTCCCTGAAATGGATACGGATCGCCCGGCTTCACAGCGGCATCGTTGGCCGCCGGGTTGATCGCCTTCGCCCGCGCCGTCGCGTACTCCTTCGACAGCAGCCCGCGCATCGGTTCGTCGGGAGGAAACGCGGGATCGCCGTAGTAGAAATCGCGATCGGCATACGCCAGGTTCATCGCCTGATACAGGGTGTGCATGTATCCCGGCGTGTTGTACCCGAGTGATTTCACGTCGATCGTCTCGAGGATGTTCAGCGCCTGGAGCATCACCGGGCCCTGCTGCCACTCGCGCAGTTTGAACACCTCGATCCCCCGGTACGTCGTGGAGAGCGGCTCCTCGATCTTGACCTTCCAGTTCGCGAGATCCTCGGCCGTGAAGAGCCCGCCCTGCTCGCGCAGGCCGCGGACGACCTCCTGCGCGATGTCGCCCTTGTAGAAGCGATCGTAGGCGGCGAGGATCGCGTCCTTGCGTGACTTGCCGGCCTTGAGCGCCTGCGTCTCGGCGTCCACCAGTTTGCGCAGCGTCGCCGCCAAGTCGGGCTGGCGGAACAGCTCGCCCGCTTCCGGCGCTTCGCGCGCAGAGCCCTGGTGCGGCAGGAACACGGCGGGCGAGTACTTCCACTGCTTGATCCACGACTTGTTGGTCTCGATCGAGTCCGCGGTCTGGGCTTCGATCGGATAGCCGTCTGCGAGTTGGATCGCCGGTGCCAGCACCTGGGCCAACGACATCGTCCCGAACTCGGCGAGCATCGTCATGAGTCCGCCCGGCGTGCCGGGCGTCAAAGCGGACAACGGCCCGTACTCTGGCGGGTAGTTGTAGCCCTGCGATTTGTAGTACTCGACGGTCGCGCCGGTCGGAGCGACGCCGAGGGCGTTGATGCCGATGACGTTCTTCGTATGGGGGTTGTAGATCAGCGCCTGCGTTTCGCCGCCCCAGCTGAGCACGTCCCACATCGTTGCGACGGCGCCGAGCATGGCGCAGGCCGCATCGATGGCGTTGCCGCCCTGCTGAAAGATCATGCTGCCCGCGGCGGCGCCGAGCGGCTTGCCGGTGAGCGCCATCCAACGCTGTCCGTGCAGCGGCGGCCGCTGGGTCTGTCGCGGTGGTGCAGTATCCTGCGTCCGGAGAGGCGCCGCCGGCTGCTGCGCGTCGAGCGCCGGGCCGAACAGAACGAGCGCGAGGGGAACGAACGCAAGACGTGACCGCATGCCTGGTCTCCTGTGGAAGGCGATGAGCTGGCCGAGATGCGCGATTGTAGATCGACCGGCTCGACGGCGAGCGCTTCGACCCGCGGCACGGTCGTGGGTGACTGCTCTCTCGCCAATGCCCCACCACGCGCCGCGGTCCCTGCACAGGCGCGGCGCGATGGCGGTCTCAGGATCCGCCAAGCTTCACGACGAGGCCGACGGCGAATCTGGAGTTGGTTTCGACGATGTCGGCAAAGCTCCCGATCAGATCGAACTGAGCGCGCGCGGCCAGCCGTCGCGTGAGATGCACATCCACGCCTCCCCCGCCTCCCAGCGTGAAACCGCTATCCGAGAAGCCGCTGAAGTTCGGCCCGGCATCTCCCGTCGAGATCCCGACGAGCGCGTGACCAAAGACATTGATGCCGGCCGTGCGTGCCGTGAACCGTGGACCGACGAGGTACTCGCGCACGTTCGACTCCGCGACCTGTCCTTGAAACGAGGGCCCGAGATCGCGCGCGGTGTTGAACTGCCAGCCAAAGTCGCCGACGACGCCGAACCAGCGGTTCAGGTTCGCCGTCACGCTCGTCTGGAATCCATGCGACGTCTGCCGCGGAAAATCGTCGCCGTTGGCCGGCAAGAGCGAATAGCCGCCGAAGATCTCGACGGACGGCGTCGAGACCTGCGCGCCGGCCGGCGCCGCGGCGGCAAGAACGAAAGCGAACAGGACGAAGCGGATCAGATTCACGAGCGCACCTCTCAGAACCGATATCGAGCCCCGACCGCGACGCGCGTCATGCCGAGGTTCGCGCGCGACATCGCGGTCGAGCTGTACAAGATCACTTCGGGCCTCAGCGAGAGCGAATTCGTCATCGCCAGTTCGAGTCCGCCGCCGACGCCGATGGCGAGGCCGGTATCGGTCTCGAGGAACTCCGAGAGCGTCGCCATGCCGTCTCGCACCACCGTCAGCGAGTTGACCATTTCGGACCGCAGCGCACCGACACTGCCAACTACGTACGGCCGCACCCGGTGGCTGCCGAAACGGTAGCTGACATTCCCGGTCACCATCGTGGCCGACTGAAGCCCCACCCGCGCCGATCCGACGCAGGTCACGTTGACGACGCCGCACACGACCGGATCCGGCTCGAGGCCGATCGTCTGGTGGAACTCGACGTCGACGCCGAGCCGTCGCCATTCGATGCCCGCTCCTGCGCCGAGATTTGTCCCGGTGCCGAAGCTGCGATCGTCGCCGCGATACACGTTGGCGATGCCGGCGCTCCCGAAGACGACGGGACGGATCTCCTGCGCCATCGCGAGGCCGGCCGAACCAGCCCAGACGGCGCTGACGAACGCGAACACGGTGGACGGTTTCATCGGGTGTCCCTCACAGGAGGAATGCGAAATCGGCCGGCGGGACGGCTCACGTCCGGATCACCTGGAAGCGCGTCCGGTTTCGAACGGCCGCACGCCCGGCACCGGATCGCGCCTGCGTGCTAGGCTGACCGCATGAAATCAGTGGCATGGCTGTCGGTTTCACTCGCCGTGTCGATGGCGTCGGCGATCAGCCAGACGCCGCCCACCGGCGACTGGCCGCAATGGCGCGGGCCGAATCGGGATGGCATCTCGACGGAGACCGGCCTGGCCCGGCAATGGCCGGCCGGCGGGCCGCCGGTCGTCTGGTCGGTGCAGGGCGTCGGCGCGGGATACGGCAGCGTGGCGATCAAAGGCGACCGCGTGTTCGTTCAGGGACTGCGCGGGAGCGACACGATGGTCCACAGTCTCAACCGCGCCGACGGCAAGTACGTCTGGTCCAAGAACCTCGGCGCGGGCGGCAGCAACGATCGCGGATCCGGACCGCGAAGCACGCCGACCCTCGACGGCGATCGACTGTACGTGCTGACCGAAGGCGGTGACCTCTGGTGCCTTCGCGAGGACGGGACGGAAGTGTGGCATCGCAACATCCTCAGAGATTTTTCGGGCCACAACATCCAGTGGCTGCTCAGTGAATCGCCGCTCATCGACGGCGAACGCGTCATCGTGACACCCGGCGGACGCAACGCCGGAATTGTCGCGCTCAACAAAATGACGGGCAGGACCATCTGGACGGCGAAGGAGCTGAACGACGACGCCGGGTACGCGTCGGCCGTGGTGGTGGACGTGGAGGGGGTGCGGGCCTATACGACGTTCATGGCGTCGGAGGCCGTCGGCGTCCGCGCGAGCGACGGCAAGGTGTTGTGGCGCTACCGGCCCGCGGCCAACCGGACCGCGAACATCGCGACGCCGGTCGTGCACCTCAACAAGGTGTTCTACAGCTCGAACTACGGCGTCGGCGGCGGACTCGTCACCCTGCAGCCGACGAACGACGGGCTCGCAGCGAAAGAGTCCTATTTCACGCGTGACATGCAGAATCACCATGGCGGCGTCGTGCTGGTGGACGGCACGCTTTACGGCTTCAACGGCGCGATTCTCGCGGCGCTCGACTTCGCGACCGGCAAGCTGCTGTGGCGCGATCGCAGCGTCGGCAAGGGCGCGATCACGTATGCCGACGGGCGGCTCTACATCCTCAGCGAAGACAACGTCGTCGGGCTGGCCGAAGTGACGACGAAGGGGTATGTCGAGCGAGGGCGATTCCAGATTGCCGACCAGGGTCTGCCGAGCTGGTCGCATCCGGTCGTGAGCGGCGGCCGGCTGTACCTCCGGAACCAGAATCACCTCATGGCCTACGACATTCGGGCCAAGTAGGTGCGGAGTGCGAGGGGCTCACGTGGCGCCTCGGGGCAAAGCACCCCGCACCCCGCACCTCGCACGGTCAGTTGTGGTATCACTGGGGTGATGCCCGCGCCGCTCCGGGGTTCTGCCAATGATTCGTCCGTCGATCGCTCTCGCGCTCTCCGCCGGCGCTGTCGTGACGCTCGTCGCGCAGCAGCAAGGGCCCGTGTTTCGTGTGACGCGCGATACGGTGCCGGTGTTCGTCACCGTCACTGACAAGGACAATCGCCTCGCGTCCGGTCTGGCGCGTGAAGACTTCCAGGTGTTCGACGGCGGCAAATCACAGGCGCTGACCGTCTTCGACAACACCCCGCAGCCGGTCCGGCTGATCGTCCTGCTCGATGTCAGCGGCAGCATGGTCGGCAACCTGAATCTGCTGCGCGCGGCCTGCGAGCAACTCTTCATCCGGCTCGGTCCCAACGATCGCGCGCGCGTCGGCATGTTCGGCAAGGACATCACGATCAGCCCCGAATTCACCCGCGATCCCCGTCAGCTCGTGGCGGCGCTGCCGACCGAGATCGCGCCCGACGCGCCGACGCCGCTCTGGCGGGCCGTTGACACCGCGATGACGGAGCTGGCCGGCATCGACGAACGGCGCGTGATCCTCGTGCTGAGCGACGGCAAGGACACCGGCCCGCGCAAGCTGCTCGAGAAGTTCATCGGACAACTCGACGTCGTCGAGCGCGCCCGCCGTGAAGAAGTGATGGTGTACGGCATCGGCCTGCGCAGCCGCGGCCAGCCGCTGCCGATGGGACCGGGCGCGGACATCAAAGCGGCCATGGTCGCCGATCTGCCCGATCCCGGCCTCGGAACGGCGGCGCTCGAAACGGGCGGCGGCTACTTCGAGATCCGGCCGCGCGATGACCTCGGCGCCGCCTTCGCGCGCGTGATCGACGAATTGCACAGTCAGTACATGCTCGGATTCTCCCCGCCCGCGCGCGACGGCAAGGAACACAAGATCGAGATCAAGGTGACGAAGAAGGACCTCAAGCCGCGCGCGCGGAAGAGTTACATCGCCCCGAGAGACAAATAGTTAATGGGGCAATGGGGCAATGAGGCAATGGGGCAATGCAAGCCCTTGTCTTCGCTCGTAGCGCGGTCGGGCTTCGAGCCGCGACCACCGGCGGGTCCCAACCCGACCCGCCCTACGTTTTGAGACAAGTGTTCGTATTGCCCCATTGCCTCATTGCCCCATTGCCCCATTAACCATCTATTTTCCCATCGCCCGTGCGAATGCCGCGGTGCCGCCGACGACCGGCAGCTGCACAGTCGTCCCCTCCAGATCGATGGTCAACTCCGTGCCGGCGGCCGGCCAGAGCGTGAAGTCGCGATCGCTCGACATGATCATCAGGCCGATGCGCTTCCCAGCCGGGATGACCTGATCGTCAGGCTGGAGATCGAACGTCAGCGTGTAGAAGCGCCCCGGCACGAGCGGCTCGCCACGCTTCTTCGAGTGGTAGTCCCCGCCCTTCGTAAGATCGTCGTGATTCTGCGGATCGGCCCAGCCGCGCGTGATGAGATTTGCGGGACTGATCGGCCCGTCGGTCCATGGCAGGACGACGAGCCAGACTGAGAGGTTGGCGGCCGGCTTGCTGGACGCCAGGCGCATCGTGACGCGCGCGTACCCGGAGAGGTGCACCGGCGCGGTGAGCTCGGGCGTCGCGTAGAGCAGGCGATTCGATGACTGCTCCGCTTTCACGAGCTCCGGTCCGCTCCGCGACACGTCGTCCACGAGCTTTTCGGTGCCCGGCTTGGCCGCGGCCGAGGTCGCGAGCGCGCCGACCGTGCTTCCGCCCGGGTGCAGGCGCACCGTCACCGGCGACGCCTCGGGATTCGGATAGTCGGCATACGGCGTCGGCGGTGGCGTCGCGCCGCGGCCGCGGCCGCCGCCGGGGTTGCCGCCGCCGGTTCCAGCGCCGCCGGCCGCAGGCGGCGTGGCCTCTCCCGCCGGTGGCGGCGCGGGCGTCGTCTCACGCACGATCCACGCCTTCGGCGCGTTCTCCACGCCGTTCTGCACGCCGTAGAGGTAGCGCGTGAACCACTTGTTCATCATCTCGAGCGGCGGCGCCCCGCCGTGACCGCCCTGGTGGTAGTAGGCCTGCAGCGGCACGCGGCCCTTGAGCGCTTCGTAGATCCGCACGCTGTGCTCGGGGACGACGTTCCAGTCGTTGAAGGCGTGCGACATCAGCACGGCGGCCTTGATGTTGCCGACCTTGGTGAGCAGATCGCGCGCCGCCCAGAAATCGTTGTAGTCGCCGTGCGCGCGATCGCGTCCTTCCGCGAAGTCGCCGTCACGGTACCGCCGGTTGCAGAACTCGCGCCGCGCCGGATCGCCGCTGTTGATGAAGTCGTAGAGAAAGTCGATGTCCTCGCCGAGCCAGCCGCCCGGATGACGGACGAGCCCGTTCGATCGGTAGTAGTGATAGTAGGACGTGTTCGGCGCGATCGGGATGATCGCCTCGAGACCCGCGACACCGGTCACCGCAGCGGCTAGCGGAATCGTGCCGTTGTACGACGTCCCGGTCATGCCGACTTTGCCGGTGGACCAGCCCGTCGCGCCGACTTCCTCCGTGCCGTCGGCGGTCGTGTAGCCCTTCGCGCGGCCGTTCAACCAATCGATCACCGCTTTCGGCGCGAGCTGCTCCGGCGCGTCGCCCACCGTCGGACAGCCCTGCGACAACCCGGTGCCGGGCGCGTCGGAGTGCACGACGGCGAAGCCGCGCGGCACCCACGTGTTCACCTGCGAGGTCGAGACGTTCGGACGGGCCGGCTTGAAGTCGATCCCCGGCTGTGACGTTCGCGGCGGCGGCTCGGCGCCGACTTCCTGGTTCACGTTCCAGAGGAACTTCCGGTCGCCGGACGTGCCGGCAAAGTACGGCGACGACTCATAGATCACCGGGACCTTCAGCCCCTCGGTGTCGGTCTGTTTCGGGCGGGTCACGTCGACGAAGACGCGATCGCGCTTCTTGTCGCCGTCCGAGTCGAACTCGGTTTCGACCCAGAGCGTCTGTCGAATCCACTGCGTCGCGTCCTGGAACCCGGGGACGATTTGCGCCTGGCCGTCCGTGAAGACCGGCACGGTGCGTTCGGACTGCGCGGGCGCTTGCGCGAACATTGCGGCCGAGAGCGCCGCGGCGAGCGTGGTCCCGAGTGCGAAGCGGGGACGGGTCTGATGATGGATAGGAGGCATGACCACCGGATTATACGGGCCACACCGGTGCAGCCAGCCTCGACCTCGCTACGTCGCTCTCAGCGCGACGCTCGGCTCGACCCGCGTCGCGCGGCGCGCCGGCACCCAGGCGGCGCCGAGGGCGACGAGGGCGAGCGCGGTCCCCGTGGCGGCGAATGTCAACGTATCGAGCGGTGTGACCTCGAACAAGAAACCTTCGAGGAATCGCGAGAGTAAGAGGGCGCCGACGACGCCGAGCGCCAGCCCCGCGGCGGCCAGCGTGAGCCCTTCGGTCAGCACGCCCCAGAGAATCCGCATGTGGTCAGCGCCGAGCGCCATCCGGATCCCGAACTCGCGCGTGCGTTCGCTGATCGAGAACGCGAGCACGCCGCCGACGCCGATCGCCGCAATGGCCAGGGCCAGGACCGCGAAACCGCCGAAGAGCGCGGCATTGAGCCGCGACGGCGCGACGCGCTCGGAGGCCAGGCTCGCGAGCCAGGCGACGTCGGTGACCGGCCGTTTCGGATCCTGTTCGTGAATGAAGCGGGCCGTCTCCCGGCCGGCGGTCGAGTTGCGGTCCGCGGTACGAATCAGCACCGAGGCGCCGGGCGAATTCTGCGTCGCCGAGTCGTAGACGGTCGGCAGGACCGTCTGGCCGCCGCCCAGTTCGCGCGTGTCCTTGACGACACCGACGATCGTGCGCGCGGCGATCCAGTTGGTGCCATCGAACGACCACTCGAACTTCTGGTTGAGCGGATCGCGATCGCCGAACGCGAGCTTCGCCAGCGACTCGTTGATGATGAGCGCGCGCGGGCCGGTCGGCGTCTCTTCCAACCCGAATGTCCGCCCTCGCAGGATCGGAATTCGCAGCGTGTCGAAATACGACGGGCTGACGACGGTCGTGAGCATCTGAACCGGTGGCTCGGTGCGGCTGTACCGCCCCTCGGCCGTGCGCAGGTAGAGCGTATTGGCGCTGACGACTTCGAACGGCGCGCGGCTTGTGGTCGCCACCGCCTGCACGCCGGGGATCGCCCGCACCTTGCTCATGATCTCATCGAGCATCGCCCGATTGCGTTCGGGCGGCGTGCGCGTCAGGTTGGGCGCCCGCACCATCAGCACGCCGTTGGAGTCGAACCCCGCGTCGACCCGCTGCAGGTTGATGAACGTCCTGACCAGCAGGCCGGCCCCGACGAGGACGATGAACGACACCGCCACCTGGACGGCGACGAGCGCCCGCTGCGCGCGCCGCTCGACCCGGCCCGTCGTCAACCGCGCCGACCCGGACGACGCGGCGCTGGACGCGACGGCGCCCGGCGACGGCAGCCGCGGCGCCCACGCGAAGAGGATCGCGGCCAGCACGCTCACGATGAGCGAGAACGTGAGGACCGTGCCGTTCAACGTGAGCGCGTCGGCGCGCAGCGTGAGACGTCCGGCGTAGTCGGCCAGGCCGCCGCGCGCGACCGCCGCGATGGCCACGCCCAGGAGCGCGCCGCCCAGCGCCAGCACGAGGTGTTCGACGAGCAGCTCGCGCCGGAGCTGCCCCGGCGTCGCGCCCAGTGCCGCGCGCACCGAGAGCTCGCGCTCCCGCCGTACGAGCCGCGCCAGCGTGAGGTTGCCGACGTTGGCGCAGGCCACGAGCAGCACCAGTCCGACGGCCCCCATCAGCACGAGGAGCGTCGGCCGTGCTTTGCGCACGAGCACTTCGCGCCACGGCGTCAGCGTCATGCCGAACCCGCGCGCTTCCGGGTAGTCGGCGGGATAGGCGGCGTGCAGCCGCTTCGACACGGCGGTCACGTCGGCCTCCGCTTGCGGGAGCCCGACGCCGTCCTTGACGAGCGCGTACAAGTCGGTCATGCGATGGGTGCGCTCGTTCTGCATCGACGCGCTCATGTAGTGCGCGTTGGTCGGATAGTTGGCGTACAGCTCGGCGCGTGCCGTCCCGGCGTAGTGCGAGCCCGGTTCCAGCACGCCGACGATCGTCGCCGCCACACCGGTGAGCTCGATGGCGCGGTTGATGACTCCCGGATCGGCGCCGGTGACGCGTTGCCAGAACTCGTACGTGAGCACCGCGACCGGCGCGGTGCCACGGCCGTCGTCGCTCGGCTGCAGCACCCGGCCGAGGTAGGGCCGGATGGCCAGCACCTTGAAATAGTTCGACGTGACCAGTCCGCCAAAGGCGACACGCGGCTCGCCGAGGCCGACGACGTTGAATTGCCAGTCGCCGTACTCGACCACTTCTTCGAGCGTCGTCGCCTGGGTGCGGTAGTCGGAGGCCTCGACGAACGAGAACAGCGTGTTGTCGTCGCCGGCCCGCTCGAGCGGCTGCTGCACGTAGACGATGCGATCGGCGTGGGGATACGGCAGTGGCCGGATCAGGACACCTTCCACCGCGGAGAAGATCGCGGTCGTGGCGCCAATGCCCAACCCCAGTGTGAGCACGAACGCCCCGGCGTAGCCCGCGTCCTGGCGAAGCAGGCGCCCAGTGGCGGCAAGCGCTGACTTGATCACAGGTCCTCCTGACGACGTTCGACAAGACTACGCCGTCTCGTGTCGTTTGTCTACAACAAGGCGTCGAAGAACGCATCCGCCTCGCGATACTGCACTCCGAGCCGGCGGGCAAACCCGGGGTCCTGGACGCCGGCGCCGACGTAAATCGATCGCGGCGGATCGATCTGATAGCGCTTCGACGCGGCGACGCCGAGTCCGGGCAACGGCTTGCGGCACCAGCAGGCTGGCGGACCGGCCGCATGCGGGCAGAACGACACGTCGACGGCGACACCGAGCAAATCGCGCACGCGTGTGAAGATCGCGTCCGCGTCGGCAACGGTCCGCGTGCCGCCGGCGATTTCCGGCTGCCAGGAAAACATCAGCAGGCGCCACCCGTCCGACGCGTACTGCTGCAACGCGCTGGCGCGCCCCGGAAGCAGCTCGACGTCGTCGGGCGAGACGGGCGATCGCGCGCCGGATCGACTGCGGTAGAGCACGTCCTCGCCCCAGCAGATGAGCGCGCGATGGCGCGCCGACGCATCCAGGTGCCGCTCGAACGCCCGCCGCTCGACGCTCGCGAAGCCTTCAGTGGGATCCGGCGGTTCGAGCTCGCGCTTGAAGCGGAACTGCACGGTCGGGCCAAAGGCGTTGACGTCCTCTTTCGAGATCCGCCGCATCTCGTCAGGCTCGAGGAGCCGGCCGTACTTCGAGAGCATCCGCTCGACGGCGTTCGTCTGCGCGTCCTCGAGACTGGTGTCGAGCCATACGCACCGGACCCGGAATCCGCGCCGGGCCGCCGCATGGATCACCGGGGCGCGCGACTTGCGCGAGATGTACGTGTTGTCGAGAACGACACGCAACTGGCCGGCGTCGATCGCGCGCTCCATCGCCGGAATCAAATCGCCAAGCCCGCCGCCCTGCTCGTCGCGATTCAGCCGGACATATCCCTCCGCGACGAACGTCTGCGTCAGCGTCGTCTTGCCGGCGGCCGGCAGGCCCATGATCATCACGACCACGCCCTCGCCGGCCGGCTTCGCCGCGGGCGCGGCGGCCCGGGCAGCGACGTCGCGCCAGGCCCGGCACGCGGCAAACCGATCGACGAGCCGGGTGTTGTCCTCATCGTCGAGCCTGAGCGCGGCCGCGCGCGCGATCGACGGCACGTGTTCCGGCCGCGACGGGCCCGGAATCGTCACGACCTGTTCGGACAACCGGTTGATCCAGGCGAGGGCGATCTCCGCCGGCGTGGCGTCATGACGCGCCGCCAGATCGCGCAACGCCGCGTCGGTCTGCAGGCGCCGCTGGCCCTGCGGTCCACCGAGTGGACGATACGCAATGAGTTCAATCCCGTTCGCGAGGCAGTAGCCGATCACGCCGCTCAGAATGTGAGCGTCTTCCCAGAGGCTCAGCTCGATCTGCACGGCGTCGATCCGAACGACCTGCTGCGCCTCCTCGATCTGGCCGACCGTGACATTACACAGGCCGATCCGTTCGATGAGGCCGTCGCGCTGGAGACCGGCGAGCGCCCGCACACTCGTGGTCAGCGGAACGCGCGGATCAGGCGCGTGCAGTTGGTAGAGCCAGATCCGATCGACGCCGAGCGCCCGGCGGCTGTTCTCACAGGCCGCGATCAGGTGCCCCGCGCGGCCGTCGATCACCCACGCGCCTTGTGGCCGGATCATGCCGCCCTTCGTCGCGACCCGGATGCGCGTGCGGTCACCCGGCCATGACGACAGCGCCCGCGCGATCAGCCGCTCGTTGTGCCCGGCATCGTGATCGTCCAGGCAGTAGGCGTCGGCCGTGTCGAGGAACGTGACGCCGGCGTCGAATGCGGCGTGCAGCACGGCGATGGCCGCGGCCTCGTTTCGCCCGGCGGCGGTGGACAGGCGCATCGCGCCCATCCCGATCGACTGCCCCACGGTCCCTCCCGCCATAGGATGGATCGACGACGGCGCAAAATCGCAGTAGCATGGCAGTCCCCCCGGCTCGCCAGAAGTGGAGGCCGTCCATGGCGCACACCTACGAGGAACTGAAGGAAAAGACGATCGCGGAACTGCGCGAGATTGCCCAGACCATGCACGACGAGTCGGTCCAGGGCTACACGCAGATGAACAAGGAACATCTGCTCCCCGCGATCTGCAAGGCACTCGGGATCGACGCGCACGAACACCACGCCGCAGCGCTGGCAGAGAAGGAGGCGCTCAGAGCCAGGTTGCACGAGCTCAAGGACAAGCGCGATGAAGCGCTCGCGAGGGGAGACCATGAGGTCCTGCACGCGGTCCGCCGCGAGTATCACCACCTCAACCACTCGCTGCGCGCGTCGGCCAAGCGCGCGGGGCTGCACTGAGACACGAACGTGGCCGACGTGATCCTCGCGGTGGGCGACATGGCAGGACCCGCCGCGAGCAATGAGGGGTCGATCGACACTGCCGCGCTCCTGACCGGCCTGGTGGCCGCTCATCCCGGCGCCGTCGTGCTCGTGCTCGGCGACAACGCGTATGACGACGGCACCGCGGACGAGTACGCCGGGTTCTACGGTCCGACCTGGGGCACCGAGGCGATCGCCGCCCGCGTTCGCGCCTGTCCCGGCAACCACGACTACCACACGCTGGGCGCGCTGCCGTACTTCGCGCACTTCAAGGAGCGCGCCGGCCCCGTCGATCGCCGCGGGTACTACAGCTTCGATCTCGGCGCCTGGCACATCGTCTCGCTCAACACCGAGGCGGAGTACCGCGCCGGCTCGCGGCAGCTGCAGTGGCTCGAAGAGGACTTGATTCAGCACGACACCATGCCGACGATCGCGTTCTTCCATCGTCCGCGATTCGGTTCGGGCGGTCACGGCGACTCCGACAATCCCGAGGCGTTCTGGGACGTGTTGTTCAGGCACCGGGTGGAGATCGCGCTGAACGGTCACGCCCATCACTACGAACGGTTCGCGCCGCAGACACCGAAGCGGAAGCCCGATCCGGCCGGCATCCGGGAGTTCATCGTCGGTACCGGCGGGCGCGGCCTGGTCGAGCCGAAGCCCCCGGGCCGCAGGAAGCCAAACAGTGAAGTCGCCGACGGCACCACGTTTGGCGTGCTCAAGCTGACGCTGGCACCCAACGCGTATGAGTGGGAGTTCGTGCCGACGCCAGGTGGTGGCGGCTTCGCGGATCGCAGCGGCGGTCCGCACCCGACCAATCATTGACACGGCGCTCACTCGAGTTGGCGTCGTACACTGCCGCGCTGCCGTTCGCGCGCGGCACCAGAAACGACGCCAGGTCAAGTGAGCGCCGGGATGAGGAGCGATTGATGACGCTCAACGCGACGCAACAACAACGGGACGCCGCAGGCCGCGCGGCGGAGCTCCTCGCGCAGCAGGCCGAAGGCCTCAGGCGCACCGGCAGTCAGACCACCGAATCCGCTCTCAGGGAGTACGCATCGACGCTGCGGCGGATTGCCGACTCGCCGGCGGTCGAGCTCACCGACGCGGATCGGGTGCAGGTCGAGAACGCGAGCTTTGTCCTCGAGGGGCTGCGCGATGGCCTCCTCACGGCCGAGTTTCGCGATCGCGCGCGTGCGATCAACGCGGATATCCGTGCCTTGAACGAGATTCTGGAGGCGTACAACACTTCAGCTTGAACAGGGCACAGGGCAGAGGTTAGAGCTCTGCCTTGCTGAACGCGGCGAGCATGGCGGCTTCGGACGGCGGCTGCAGAACGTAATTCGCGGCGAAGTCCTCGGCTTGGGGGTAGTCCGATGCGCGAATGCTCTCGGCCGTGCGGGCGAGATCGTACGACGTGTGCCGCGGCTCGACGCCGGATCCGATGATCAGCCAGTCGGCCCCGGGCGCGCCGAACGGCATGCCGACGCTGCCGGCATTGACGACACGAACCCGTCCGATCGTGCGATCGAACGGCATGTGCGTGTGACCGCAGACGACGAGCGGCACGTCGAGACAGCCAAACACCAGCACGAGCCGCTCGTCGGGCGTCAGCCGCGTGAAGATGTCCGTGTCGTTGCGCGGCGTCGCGTGACAGAACAGCACATCGTCAAGTCCTGCTGGCGTGACGCGGCGGGTTGCGGGCCAGCCGGCAATCAGTGCCCGTTCCCCGGCGGACAGCTGGTCGCCCGTCCACTGCAGAATCGGGCGGACGGCGTCCGGCACGGTCACCGGCGCCCCGGCCAGCACTGCCAGCATCTCGCGCTCGCAGTTGCCCTGGATGAACTCCACCGGGGTGTCGAGATCGAGCAGCCGCGCGAGCGTCTCGCGCGGCATCGGCCCCATGACGACGTCGCCGCCGGCGACGATGAGATCGACATCGGCCGCCTCGACCTCTTCGAGTACCGCCTCGAGCGCCGGCAGATTGCCGTGGATGTCGTAGAGAGCGGCGATGCGTCGCGGCGCGCCGGAGCTCATGGGCTGGACGTCGGCGGCCGAGCTACGGCGCCGGTGGCGGTGTGACGACGCCGAGTTGCGTGAAGAGCCCGAGTTGATCGAAGTTGTTCCAGCCCTCGACGATCTGCCCGCCGTCGAAGCGGCAGATCACCATGCCGGTGAACTCGGCGCGCGTGCCGGTCGCCGGAAACCCGAGGCTGTCTCCGCCGTGCGTCCCGGTCGCGGTCCATCGCGCCGCCACCAGATCGCCTTCGGCCACGATCTCGTGCAGCGTAATCCTCAGGTCCGGAAACGCCCCACGAAACGTGGTGTGAAACGGTTTGAACCCGGCAGGACCGTGAATGTCGGGACCGAGTCCATGCGCGACGCCGTGGCTCGCCAGCATCTCGTCGATCGCACCGACGCGGCCTTGGTTCCACACTTCTTCAAACCAGCGACGCATTGTCGCCCTATTTCCTTCGGGATCCATGCGGCCTCCTCTGACTGACTCGCGCTGCCGGCGGGCACCGGCGCTTGCTCGTGACGGGGCCGCCATGGTACCACGTAGGTCGCAGCGTTCCCGGGAGGAACCGAATGACGCGACTTGTCGTGACACTGGCCGTCGTCGCCGCGACGGGTGTCATCGCCCCGATATCCAGCGGACTCGCGCCGTCGAGCGCTG
>Ga0111538_10003933_pt1 | contig 20697 bp, 21 predicted proteins | sample SoiMethybrSBSTD1_FD_79669 | JGI IMG/M metagenome (GOLD analysis project Ga0111538, IMG submission 79669) | Bulk soil microbial communities from a Populus tree surrounding site in Tennessee, USA - Soil MetaG P. TD hybrid SBSTD1 (version 2)... | ecosystem: Environmental > Terrestrial > Soil >... | reverse complement strand
ACGCGCGCGTCAGGCGCTGCGAATAGAACGTATGCATCGTCGACAGGTTGATGAAGAAGGTGTTCTGCCCCAGCAGCGCGATGAGCGCGACCAGCACGCCGAAGACCTTCAGCGCGAAGAGAGCATGCTGCTGCGACGGCGCGGGCGGCGGCACCGGCTCGACGAACGGCTTGACGGTGCGCGCGTTCCCCTCGCCCTGAATGACGATCTGCTCGGCATTCGTCAACTTGGGCGGCTTCACTTCGGTGACGCTCGCCGGATAGCCGCTCGGCTTCTCGAACTGCCACGCGATCGCATGCGCGCCGACGTTGATCGTCACGAGCCAGGCGCCGACGATGACGACGGCCACGATCCAGCTGACGATCGACATCGAAACGCGCGGCCGCTTGTCCTGTGCATTGCCGCCGAACAGCACGAGCAGTTGACGGCCGTACGCCGCCACACCGGCAAAAGTGGCGACCGCAGCGCCGATCGTCGTGATCACGCCGCGAAAGCCCGTCGTATTCAGGATCACGTACAGCGTCGAGCCGAGCGTATCGATCAGGCCGAGCACGACGATGGCTGCACACACCACCACGGACGTCTTGAACGCGGACGACATGCGCCGGCGTGCCGCACTGACGTCGGCCATCACGGTCGGCGAATCCTTGCGCAAGATCCAGCCGAACAGGCGGCGCAGCAGCCATGGATGGCCCCACAGCGTCCAGAGTGTCGTGGCGAGCCCCGCCAGTCCGAGCAGCGCGATGAATCGCGGCATCGGCTGCGGGATCCAACCCAGCAGTGCGCCGGCCGCAACGCCGAGAATCACGAGCAGATCCGAACGCCGGACCGCGGTCTTCGTCGCCAGCGGCTGATCGATGACCCAGTAGCCCCACACTGTCGGCACTGACCACAGCAGCGCGATCGGCACCAGCACCAGGAACCAGCCGCTCCACCACAGACCCCCGAACTGCGGTGAATTCATGGCAACGAGCGTCGTTGCGCCATCGACGATCGGCCGTGCCCAGGACGCCAGCGGACCCGGCAGCCAGTTCGCGAGCGTATTCAAACTGGAGAGCGCCCATTCGATCGCAGTGGGCAACTGCAGGAGGACGACCTGCAGCAATACGAACGCTGCCAGCACAAACGCGATCATCACGGATTGCACCGAGATCCAGTTGCGCAGCATCACCGCGAGCATCACGAGCAGATCGCCGGAGCCCCGCGGCGCGAGATACCGACCATTGTCGCGCAGGAAGCGCGCCGGCCACTGACCGCCCTGGGGGCCGAGCTCGTCGCGCAGGACTGCGGCAACGTCGTCCGCACTGTTGACCCAATCGCGCCGGAACAGCGCGCCGAGGAAGCTGCCGAAGTATCCGCCGCCGGAGACCGTGGAGACATAGTCGATGCGAGTGAGCAGCGGCTTGCCCTTTTCGACCCCGCGGGAAAGCGCGGTGAAGACGCCGAAACAGAAGGTGGCGCTGCGAATACCGCCGCCGGACAACCCGAAGCCAATGGGCGGCGTGTCGCCCGTTTGCTTGACCTGATCGCGGCGAGTGGTGATCAGCTCCTGCTCGGCATTGGCCAGCTCATCGGGAAAGTACGGCCCGCGTTGCCTGGGCGGCTCGGCAGATGTTTCGCGGGCCTCTATCGGCGCCACGACCGGCGCAACAGGGGGCGGCTCGGCCTTGTCGTGGAACCGGCTGAAGATGCCCATCAATCACCTCCGTGGTCCCCTGGCGCGCCGGCATCCTATCAGAAGATGTCCGGCCCGGACGCGAGCACGTTCTGCGGATCGAAGCAGCGCTTGGCACTCGCCAGCAGACGGAAGTCTTCGCCGTAGTGCTGCCGCCATTCCGCGCGGGAGAGCTTCACTGCACTGAACGGGTACAGCGTGCCGCCCAGCGCGCGACTCTCTTCGAACAGCCGGCGATTCGCCTTGAGCATGAGCTCGACTTCCGAGGCATTCGCCGCGTAACGAATGAGCGCGAAACCGACGAGCTTCTGTTCCCGCGGAACGCGCATCAGCGGCTGCCGGAATCGTGAGCTGCGCCAGGAGAAGATCTGCGCGACGTTGTAAGTGCCGAGATCGGACTCGTTGAGGCGCGGCAGCACGCTCTCGATGAACTGCGTCGCTGCCGAGGCCGGCAACACGACCGAGAGCGCCGGATGCGGCAGCGGCGGGAACGGCCCGGTGGTGATGCTGAAGTTCTCGACGTACGTCAGATCGTCGATCTGCATCGCTCCTGGCACAAAGTTCAAGCCGGCCAGCATCGCTGCGTCGTCCGGTGTCGCGGGCGGCGAGTAGTACTTGGTACCGCGCAGAACGATGGAATGGCCGCCGTTTCCATCCGCGAAAGCAAACAGGACGATGCCGTCGAATCGCTGCTCGTCGACCAGACGATCCGCGTCGCTGAGCGCAGTGGCGACGTCCGGATAGAGAACGCCGTAGGCCCGTACGCGCGGCGGCGCCTGGACCAGCTTGACCACGGCGCGCGCGAGCACGCCGCACTGGCCCTGGCCTGCGAGCATCGCGTCGAAGAGGTCGTCGCGATGGTGCCTGGAACAGGTCACGATGCGACCGTCGCCGGTGACGACTTGCAGGGCCTCGACGTTGTCGACCATCGCACCATACTGGTATGTAGTCGGGCTGATGCCGCCGATCGACAAAGTCCCGCCGACGCTGAGCTCCTGGTAGTCGGGAATGACGGGCGGCGTCGCGCCCTCCTTCAGGGTCTCCTGCAGCACCGCACCCCACGAACAGCCGGCGTCGGCGAGCACGCGCGCGCCGGGAAGATTGCGCGCCTTCGCAAGCGAGCTCATCGCAATGACGATGCCGCCTTGCACCAGCGACTGCCCGTAGATCGAGTGCCCGTGGCCGCGCACGGCAATGCGCAGATCATGTTTGTTGGCGAAGCGGATGACGCGAGCGATGTCCTGGACCGAACCAGGCTCGAGCACCGCGACCGGCTGACGATGAATGAAGCGGCCGTAGTCTTCGGCCGCCGCCGCCAGCGCCGCCGTGTCCGTGCGCAGCACCCCGTCCAGATGCGGCAGGTGGTCGAGCTTCGCGGCGCTGGCCGCCTCGGCGCCAGTCACCCAACTGCGATTGAGCGGATCGAATCCGACGATGATCGAGCCGGCAGCCAGGCCCTTGAGCAGATCTCTGCGTGTAGTGGTTTTCATGCGCACTCCATGCCGCCGATCGGGCGGCTTCGAGTGCGCGAGTCTGGAGACGTCGCTTAGGTGCGGGCAGCGCGCGGAGTGAGGTTACGGAGCCCTCTCCGGAGGAAATGACTCTCTGCGGAAAGTCAGTGGCGGCGTGCCCAAGCCAAACCGCGGACCTGACGATCGCGACCGCGTGACCCGCAGTCGGTGAACAACCGACACCTCGTTGAATGCGCCGCAGTGGGTACACTCATAGACGACAGCGCCCTCCGACCACCGAAACTCCACGATCCCCCGTTGGGGTTTGGTGCAAGCGCTGCAGATGGGAGTGTTCACGGCAAGCTCCGCTGATCGTTTGTGCATCGTGTTGACGGAGGGGGAGGCTAGCGCCGCGACGCGTGGCGCGCAATTGATTTGCGTTAGTTTATTTCAGTTGAAATGTCGGCACTAACCGCATAGCTGCGCTCGAATTCATCGCGCAACGATCGCTCTTCCGGGAAGTAGCGAGTGGAAAAGTGAAACGGCACCGCGGCGTGCACACCCGCCGCCCTGGCGATCGCGCCCGACTGGGCGGCCGTGAGATGGGCCTTGCGCTCGGCATGCTCCCGATCCTCTTCCAGGAAGACCGCTTCGATGAACGCGACATCCGCCGCGCGCAGGAATGAGATCAACTCCCGCGTATTGTTTTCGTGGCCGGCGACGTCCGTGACATAGCAGACGCGCTGACCCGGCACCGATTCCAGTACGCGATGCTTGAGCTCCCCGAGCGAGAAGCGTTCGCTGCGTGAGCCTTCACGCGTACGCCAGCGCACGTCAATCTGCGAATCGTCCGGCTCGCCCGCACGCACGCGATGCTTCAGCTCCGTCAGCCACGGCCCGGTCGGCAGGCCGAGCGCCTCCAGCCGGTTCTTCCAGACGTTCAGGTGGGTGTGCTCCTCGAACGCGAATGCATAGGAAGGCAGGCCGTGATGATCGAACGCTCGCGCTCGGATCTGGAACTGCTCGTCCTGCAGCACGATGTCATCGACTATCGCAGAGTCCGGCAACGGCTCCCGTCGAAAGCGGTTTCGGCTGCGAAACAGCGCCTGGCGCATCTGCTGGCCATCGAGCTCATGCACCGTGACGGCGAAGTCGGAAACGTAATTCTCGACCAGGTTCCAGGTGTAGGCGTGCAGCTTGTGCTCGACCTGATCGATGAAGTTGCGCGGGCCGTAGATGCGGACGCCCGCGTCGCGACCCAGGCAGACGCGCAACAGATGATCGAATCCCGCAAAATGATCCATGTGCGTGTGCGAGACGAACACGTCGGTGATGCGCAGGAGCTTGCGCGTCGGCAGCCCCGAAATGTCGCCGATGTCGAACAGCAGCGCGCGGCTGCAGAACTTCAGGTCGATGTAGACGCCCGGGTCGCCGAAGACGCCATTCACCAGCTCAGCCTGATAGATGGGGCGCATCAGCCTTGGGGCGGCGCTTGCTGGCGAGGCACGAAGTCCTGCGGCAGCGATCGTCCCCTGCGCAGCTCGTAGATCTCCCGCCTCGTGTACGCCGGCAGCTGCTTCGAGAGATCGTCCCAGGGCGGCATGAAGTCGACGAAGATGTGCTTGTCCGGCCGGATGCCGAAGTCATCGTCGAAGAGGCCCGCAGGAATTTCGAACGACTCGCCTGCGGGCGCGGGCTCCGGCACGGGACCGCCGCAGTTCGAGCAGAAGAAGGAGTGATACGCGGGCGGCGAGTACAGAACCGGCGCGGCATACGACTTCACCAGCTCGCGGCCCGTGAGCAGTCGATAGTCTTTCGTGTTCACGCGAATCGTGAGCAGCGCGGAGGAGCCCGAGACTTTTCGACAACGATTGCAGTGACAGTACTCGGCGGGACCGCAAGCGCGATCAATCTCGAACGTCACGCTTCCACACAGACAGCTGCCGCGAATCGCCATGCTCGTGCCCTCACGTAACGTCGTCCTCGCCGACCGTGCCGCCCTCGCCTTCCCAGCGATTGATCGCTCGCACTTCGCGGCGGCTGAACTTCAGCCGCACGCCCGCACCCCCGCCATTCTCGGGAATAAAGATCACTCCGCCTTCTTCGAGCGCCACGCGAATGCGGCGTTTGTCGTTGTCGCTCGGTGCGCGATAGCGCAACTCGAAGTCCTCGATCGTCTTCGAGTCAACCTTGGATGATTGCGACAGGTCATCGACCGACCATTCGATGAGTGCTCGTGCGGCGCGGCATTGCGCGGCCGTGAGGATGAGGACTTCGTGGGGCATGGCAGCACCATTCTCTATCACTATTGGGCACGACTCACAAAGGTCACTTCCTCGACATACACCATCCTGTTCTGGATGCGGGTACCGCCGTAGTAGCCGCGTCTGCTCATGTACCCCTTAATCCGCACGCCCGTGCCTTCCATGGTGATCGAGCCCGGAGACAGCTTCGATTGCAATCCGGACATCAGCTGGAGTTCCCAGAGCTCGTCAGGGTACCGGCTGGCTGGGACGAAGCCGCCGCCAAGCTCCAGTCCTGCATACCAGAGGCCTTCGATTGAGACCGGCGTGAAGCCGAAACTGGCGTAGGTTGCTGCCAATGAATCCGGATTCGCGCGCCGGTATTCCTGACCGGCGCGCATCCCGGCGTGGATCTCCGGAAATTCGTCGTCGGACGCATCGCGAAAGATCTTGTAGTCGGGATCGACGAAGCCGCCGAGAAATCCGTTGATATATCTCGCTCGTGCCGCCTGCGCCTTGCACGCGTCGAGCGGCGTTCGAACCAGCGTGAAGTATTCATCGGCAAATCGCGCGCCGATCGTGGTCTCGGGCTCAGCGCTGTGCGGCCAACGTTCGGACTCGCACTCGCGGACGCCGCAGGATTGAACGGCGAGGAGCGCAACGACGAACCCGGCCCGCGTGTTCATATGTGCTTCCAAGTATAGGCGTCCGGATGATCCATTTCGATCAAGCGCACCCCAGCCACCTGAAGCAGTCACGCCCGTTCTACGAACGCGTGCTCTGCAAGCAGCCGTACGTCGGGAATATGTTGGAAATCCTTTCGCTGTTGCGATGAAGGTCCATCAGAATCTGTTCCGCCTGCCCGAACGTGCGAGACGCCGGCAACGTGTTGGGGCACTTTGCATGAGCGATGCAGATCAGCCGTTCAGCGATCGAAGAATGCCTGGTGGGCTACCAGCGTGACGGTTATGCCGTTGTTCGGCAGCTGTTTGGCAGCGATGAAAGCGACGTCCTGAGCGCGCGGCTGAACGAACGAATCGTTCGCATCACACAGGAACTGCTGGGTGAAGCCGCCTACCTGCACAGCTCGCAAGTGTTGTTGGAGAGCGGCGCCTGGGATTGGCGCCAGGACTACGGATACTGGTACACGACGGGTTGCCTCGCCCCGACGCTGGCGAGCTGCATCGTCGCCATCGATGGCGTCAAGCAGGACAATGGCTGTCTGCAGGTGCTGCGCGGGTCTCACAACTTAGGGCGAATCGATCATGAGTGGAGCGGCGAACACTTCGTCGCCGATCCTGCGCGTGTCAAGGCGGCGATCGATACGCTCGAGCGTCGCGTCGTCAACCTGGCGCCGGGCGACGCGGTGTTCGTTCACTGCAATCTGCTGCATCGACTCGAAGCGAGCCGCTCGACGAGCGGACGCCGCATCGTCATCTGTTCCTACAACACCGAACGCAATCGCCCTCTGCGCGTGGCCGCTAACACAGCCATGCGGACGCTGCAGCGCGCAGTGAACGAGCTCGGGCTCGGGCACTTTGCGACGCAGGTTCCGCTGGGTCAGGGCTGAACGCTCTGCGGCTGCGCGGCCAGCTCGGATCCGATCCTGTTCAACACCTGCGCGTAGAACGTTTCCCACTTCTCGTTCGGAGCGGTGAGGACGGCTCGCTCCATGTAGTCACGCGCTTTGATCAGGTCGGTGGGACGGTAGAGATCGGAAAGACTGGCCGCAATCCAACTATTGTTGGCATCCCGCTGCAGCGCGGACTCGAGACTCCCGCGCACGGCAGCAGAGTCCCCTGGCAAGGCTTTGAACGTATCGGCCACCGACAGCAGAAGCTCGAGATTGTCGGGGTCCAGCTGCAACGCCACGTCGTAGAACTTCCTCGCGCGTTCGACGAACGATAGATCGGCGGATGGTGCATTCGGCTTATCCTTCTTCGCGGAGAATTGCTGCCAGTACGCGTCACCGCACAGAACCGCGATCCGCATTGCGTTCGGCGCGACGCATCCTGCTTCGACCAACGGCTTTGCTGTCGACACTTCGCCGTGACGAATGAGCACGTTGGCGTACTGAAGAACAGCAACCGAGTCCGGCGCACCAGCCTTGGCAAGCCCCTTGAGAAACTCGATATCGCGCTCATCGGTGCGATTCGAGTCCAGAAGCGAGCGTCCGAGCGCATTCAACCCGTCCGTTTCCGAAAGCTTGCGTGCCTCCGGCTTCTGTACGTCCAGGGACTCGATCGGCAGCGTTATGTATTTGAACTTTGAGCGCCTTCCATACAGAGAGAGCTCCTTTTCATACGCGTTCGCCTGCGCTCCGAAGACGGACTTGAACGCGGCATGCGCCTCCACGCCGGCAGTAAGGAGCTGACGGTAGCGATGAAGCTGCTCGTTGCGAGCCGGGTTCTCGAAGACTGCGTGGTGCACGATCAGCCATGACTGGCCATAGAACACGGCCATGTCCTCGCGCCCGTGAATCTCGGCAAGGCGCGTCGTCAGCACCTTCTCGAGCGGCAGCCACGGGAGGACCTGCAAGGTCGCCCAGCGCTTGGGCGGATGGCGGCCGAACTTGAGTAGCCCGTTCTCGATCTCGACCGTGCTGAGCAGGTCGGCGTGACCTTCGTGATACCAGGACGGCAGGGCACGGACCGGGTCATTCTGATTCAGAACCATATGCGTGAGCTCGTGAAACACGACGCCGGAGTTGTATTTCCAAGAGCTGCCGTCGACTACGATGTCCGCGCTGCCGCGATGGGCTAGAAAAAATCCACCGAAATTGCCCGTTTGGTCGACCGCCTTGAGCCACAGGCTTCGATCCAGCGCGACGATGGTGAGCGGCACGAGCGGCCGTATGTTGGGACGCTCAATGATGCGTTTTGCAGCCTCGAAGTACAGCTCGACGTCTGCAGCCATCCTCTCGGTTTGAGCTGCATTCATCGCGCTGACGACGCGGACGTTGCCCGTCGTCACCCCATGCCATTCGCGCTCCGCGTGCGCGGGCAACGCGGCAAGCGCTAAGAGTACTGCGTGAAACCGGACGCGGCTGCTGCGCGGGCACGGCATGCCGCCATCGTAGCCGAACGACGCGGTGGTGTGCTCTACTGCGCGCACAACAATAGAAGGCGCTGGATGAGCGCCATGGGGGTGGCCTGTGCGACGTCTCACTTTCGTTCTCGCTGCAACTGCCATCCTCTTCGTCCATCCCGCTTCTGGCGACGAGCAGTCCGAGCTGAAACTGTGGCGAGCCGTACACATCTACAGCACGTACAAGATGAGCGAGGCGATGTCCGGCGCGTGCAAGAAGTGGCAGCCCCAGGCATCCGCGGTGGTCGACGCGGCAATTCGCGCGCTCCACGACAAGCATGCAGCCAAGATCGAAGGAGCGCAGCGCGTGCTCAGCGAGAAGTCCTCGGAAGCGTCTCTAAAGACTGCCGATGCGGACCTTCTCGAGATGCGGAACAAGCTGGATGAGCGGTTCCAGAGCGTTCCAGCGGAGCAGCGCCGGGACTGGTGCGAAAAATTTCCGGAGCGAATACAGTCCGCGGATCAGGTTCTGACCCATTCGCTGCTGTGAGAAGTTCGTCGCTGGGAATGATATGAAGCCGCCACCACCCAAGCGGCGGCGGTCAGCGCCACAGAGACGACAATCTCACCCCATTGAAAAGCGCTGGGCTCGCCTGCCACCGCCATAGGTACCCACACCAGCAGTGTGATCAGGCCAGTCTCCAGCGCTGACAGCAGAGCTGCCAGCCACCCAAAAACACCAATGGCGATGGCGACGCCGGCGGCGATATAGGCACCGCCGGTGAAATAGGCCCAGAAGACAGGCGATGGCAGCCAGCCAGGCACCAACACGGCGGTCTGTTTGAGATAGAGGAAATGAGCTATGCCGAAAGGGATCAAGGCAAGGCCGTAGAGGATTCTCGCGACTCGCAAACCGTTGTCACCCGTGACGAAGCCGAGCCGCTCCTTGTCCCAATCATCGGCTAACCCGACATAGATGACCCAGGCGCCGGCTGTCATCACGGCGGTCTTGCAGGCTGACCACCAGGAATCGATAGCAAACGCGAACAGAACGCTCGGCACTCTCAACAGCAGGAACCAAGCCAGGGAATAAGCGAGCAGCACGCGGGCAGCTAGAACGGCCGTGCGCGGCCAGAGAAGGCCAATGCCACATGCGATGGAGATGAAGGCGCAGAGATAGACCAGTGCGTCGCGTGCGGGCAGATCCTTGGGAACCGGGTCCCATAGCGCGGTGAAATCACCCCTGAGCAGGCCGAGGATGCCAATGCCGATGAGGGTCGCCGCAAAGAACGCTCGGCCCACGCTCGCGATGCGCATTGTTCTTTTCTCCGGATGATGGCCTGGTTGTTCGATACAGGCGTCCCGTGTAGGGCAGCTATCGGCGGGCGTCTATCACCGACGGCTGGTTTTAAGTCCGAACGTTTGGCCCCATCGCCCGCTGGACCTCTTCAGGCACTCCGTACTCTGCCGCGATGTAATCGGGATCCATGAGCCCGAACTGCTCGCGCTGAACGACGTAACTCCAGTATGCCTCTGCAGCCGCCGCCACAAATTCGTCTCGCGTTCGCCTGCCGTAAGAGCTGGGTGATTGGTCGAATTGAATCAAGGCATCGAGCGCTTTGCGCAGCTTGCGCCCGGAGTGGCCAAGTGCGGCGGCGGCCTCAGCGGCGAACAGATAGTCGGAGGGATTTTCGAATCGAGGCATCAGGTCATTTCCCAATCAGTCGTAAAGCAATCGCTTAACACGCGCCGACACCACAAGTGCGCCGATGCCTGACCACAAAAAGTCTGCTTCGGGTATCGAGGGAATGTCCAGCACGGCGGGCTGGAAACAGTCGCCCGGTCGCAGCGCTACGAATGGGGATCCCTTGACGCGCAAGGTCCGCATGACTTTCAGTTGCAGCTGTGCGTGCTGCTCTCGCGACAGGGGCCAGCTGCCATTGATCTCCTTCAACCTGCGCAACGCCGCGGGACATTTGAAATCCAGGAATCTGGTCCCTCCCCAAGTCTCGCCGCAGACCTCGCAGTCGACCCCGGGTAGGCCGTACGCATGGGAGAGGTCGCCATTGATGTACGTGTGCGAATAATCCCCTTCGTCATACTTCGGGGATGTCAGGCGCCAGAATTTCATCTCGCGCCGGCCCACCGAACCACCGCTCCCGCAAACCTCTCCGCCGACCCTCCCGCAAACGGAAAAAACAAACTCGGCTCGACCATCTCCAACTCCAGCACCACCGGCTCTCCCTTCTCATCTCTCATCAAGTCCACCCTCGCATACAGCGGTGTCTCGAACGGCATCGCCTGCATCGCCCTCGCTCCAACTCTCAGCTCCGCCGCATCCGGCACCCTCGACGTAATCGTCTCCTTCGCGAACAACTCCGCCGTCGGACCCTCCTTCCGTTTCAACAGCGGCCCCTTCCGGATCGCGTGACTGAACTTGCCCTCGAAGTAGATCAGCGCCGTCTCGCCGTAGGCGTCGACGCGACTCAGGTACGGCTGCAGCATGACGCTTCTCTTCTCGCTCAACATCCGCTGCGCATGTTCGGCCGCATCGCCCTTCTCCTCCGGCCCAAACCTCTGTGCATCGCGTGAGCCCGCCCCGATCGCCGGCTTCACCACGAACTCGTGCACATCCGGTTCTCCCAGCAACTCCGCAATCCGCGAAGGTGCGCTCTCGCCCGGCTCGATGAACTTCGTCAGCACGGTCGGCACGTCGGCGCGCACGAGATCGTTGAGATAGTGCTTGTCCGAGCTCCACTTCACGACCTGCAGAGGGTTGAGCAGCTTCGTCTGCGCACTCACGTCCCCCGCCCAATCGAAGAACTCTGCAAGCCGCTGCGGGTAGTCCCAGGTCGAGCGCAGCAAGGCAATGTCGAAGCGGCTCCAGTCGTGGGGCCGATCCCACTCTGCAATCACGACTTCGGCGCCCGCGTTGCGCAGGGCGGATTCGAGCGGCGGCAGGTCCTCGTCGAGATCGCGTGCCGCTGTCGCTGTGACCAGTGCTATAGTTGGCTTGCTCATCTTTTCCCGCTGTTTCTCACTATCTATACGCCGAGCTGCCGAGTCGGGCTAAAGCCCGACCTACAGCTCGAACAGGTTCGTGCCCATGAAGGATCTTACCAAGGGATCGATCCCGAGCCATCTCATCGCCATGGCGGTGCCGATGGCGGCGGGCATGATCTTCCAGACGCTCTACTACTTTGTCGACCTGTACTTCGTCGCGCAGCTCGGCGACGCAGCGGTCGCTGGCGTCAGCACGGCCGGCAACGCGATGTTCATCATCCTTGCCCTGACGCAGGTGCTGGGTGTCGGCACCATCGCGCTCATCTCGCACGCGGTCGGCCGCAAGGACCAGGCTGATGCGAACCTCATCTTCAACCAGTCGCTGCTGATCGCGGCGCTGTGCGGCGTGCTCACGCTGGTCGTCGGCTACACGGGCTCGATGGCGTACGTGCGCTCGATCGCGGCGGACGAGGCAACGGTCCAGGCGGGCGTCACCTATCTATATTGGTTTCTGCCCGGCATGGCGCTGCAGTTCGCGATGGTCGCGATGGGCTCGGCTTTGCGCGGCACGGGCATTGTGCAACCGACGATGGTCGTGCAGGTGCTCACACTCGTGATCAACACGCTTCTCGCGCCGATCCTGATCGCCGGCTGGGGCTTCGGCAAGCCGATGGGCGTCGCCGGCGCCGGTCTCGCAAGCACGATCGCGATCGTGGTCGGCGTGGTTCTGCTGACCATTTACTTCGTGCGGCTCGAGAAATACGTCTCCTTCCACAAGGAGCAATGGCAGCCGCGCGTCGCCGTGTGGAAGCGCATGCTCAACATCGGCCTGCCCGCCGGCGGTGAGTTCGCGCTGATGTTCCTGTTCACCGCGGTCTCGTACTGGGCGATCGCTCACTTCGGCGCAGCTGCGCAAGCAGGCTTCGGCATCGGCGGCCGAATAATGCAAGGTATCTTCCTGCCCGTGATGGCGATTGCCTTCGCCGCTGCACCCGTCGCTGGTCAGAACTTCGGCGCGCGACAGCCCGAGCGCGTGCGCGAAACTTTCCGCTCAGCTGTGATCATGTGCACGAGCCTGATGTTCGTGTTGATGCTGCTATGTCAGTGGCGGCCGGATGCGCTCATCCGCATCTTCTCGAAAGAGCCGCAAGTGATCGACGTCGGCTCGCAGTTCCTGCACATCATCTCGTGGAACTTCGTGCTGTCCGGCGTGATTTTCACGTGCTCCAGCATGTTCCAGGCGATGGGCAACACCCTGCCTTCACTGATCAGCTCCGCGACCCGTTTGATCACATACAGCGTGCCGCTGATCTGGATATCGACGCAGCCGTGGTTCCGGCTCGTGCACGTCTGGTACTTCTCGGTCGCGACGGTGATCCTGCAGACGATCGTGAGTTTCCTGCTGCTGCAGAGGCAGCTGCGGACACGGCTCGGGACACTAGCGCAAACACCTGCGCCCGCGACCGGTTGACGAGAAGACACAACAACCCGCGCAGGCATGACCTGCGCGGGTTGAGTGCCCCCCAGGGCGCGACGGCAAACCGACCGGGAGTGGTGCTGCCGTCACGTTCGGTTAGTCGCTCTCGAATTCGACCTCGCGCGCGGTGAATACGCCGCCGCTCACCGTGCCTTTCGCTTCAACGTTGCGGCCCACCGCGTCGCTGAAGAAGTCATCCGCACTGATCGACCCTTCGCTCGAGTTCTCGAAGTCCGTCCCGGCGTCGGTCTGGATCGTGACGCCGAGGATCGTGAAGCTGGGGGCGCTTGCCGTATCCACGACGCCGCGCAGCCGGACTTCGTCCTCAGGCTGATCCCGCTCGAGCCGCGAGGCGACAACGTCGTTGCTTTCGGCGGGAAGCTCGGTGCCGCGCACTTCGACGAAGTCGCCCGCGACAATGCTGCCCAGGTTGAAGTTGGGGACGCGCTGGTCGCCCTTGTCTTCGACCCTCGTATTGGCATTCACCGTCACGTCGATGCCGAGCACGACGAGCTTGTTCGCCGCAGCATCGACTGAGTCGACGCGCGCCTCGATGCGCGAGCTCGCCTGGCGCTTGAACTGCACCTTGGTTGCCACCAGCACGCCGTTCGCATCGAGCTGACCCTCGGCCTCGACCTTCACATTGAGTGCCAGGTCGGCGGCCGAACCGTTCTCGAACCGGGTAGAAGAATTTGTCGTGACGGGCTTGCCGGCCACGTCGAAGTCGGTCGCCGCTACGAAGCGCGTGACCAGCCCCTCGATCTGGACCTGCATCCCGGCCCCGGCGTCGTCATCTTCGCGTTTCAGCTCGATCGAGCTGGCCACGAGCTCGCCCGCCGCGTTGACTGAATTGCCCCTGGCCTCGACCAGGTCGCCGTTTGCGGGCTGACCGTTCGCGAAGTCCCGGACCGTCGCCGCCGAGTAATCGACGACGAGCGCATTGACGCTCAATTTGTGCGCGGCCGTGTCGACATCGGACGCGACGCCGGTGACTTCGAACACGGTTCCGGCCGGTTTCGCCTCGATGCGCGTCGCTTGGATATCCCCATCGGCGCGACGCATGCCGCTTACTTCGACGATATCGCCCGCGTTGAGACCTGCGAGCGATGCACCCTGGATGTTGTCGTCGAACGAGGTATCGGCGTCCGTCAGCACCGTCTGGCCCATCACGACGAGCGTGCCCGCAGCGGCATCGACGCTGTCCACCGGACCTTTCACCAGATCGTCGAAGTCGATGCGATCCGCCGTCGAATTGCCGTTGTCATCGCGATGACAGTGCACCGTGACCACGTGACCGACGCGCAGATCCGCCTGCGTGCCGGGTTTGCCGTTGATCGTGAAAGCAGCGCTGCTCGTCTCGAAGCGCACGCCATTGACGAATACGCTGCCGAATCCCGTGATCGCGCCGCTCGAGACCACTGGCGTGCTCTGCGCTGCCGCTTGAGGTGTGCTGGTGGAAGAACCGCCGCCACTGCAGGCGGTCAGGCCCACCACTGCGGCTGCGGCGACGACGGCCTTCATCAAATGTGTACGACTCATCTTCATGACTCCCGCTGAGATGAGCCGACAACGGACGAGACGCGGGAGTATTCCTTCTTCGTCGCCAGGGAATAAGCGCGCCGACCAATCGTTATTGTCAAAGCGGCGGCCAGCCGGCGGCCGTGCCTTCCTTTTCAGGAGCTTGCAATGATCCGATTGTCACAACTGTTCGGTGCATTTTTCGTCACGAGCACGTTGCTGTCCGCAGCCGCGGTGGCGCGTGAACCCAACGAGCCTCCGCGTCGTGAAGATCGCCGCGAGGACCGCAGGGAAGACCGGCGTGAGGATCGCCGTGAAGACCGCCGCGAAGATCGTCGCGAGGATCGTCAGCACGATCGCAGCGGGCCCAGTGGTCACGATAACAGCGGCGGAGAGAACCATCAGGGCCCTTCTGGTCACGGACAGCGTGGTCCGTCGCACGATTGATCCTTCTCTGACAGGGTAAAATCCTCACCATGATTGCTTCCAGATCCCTCCTGGCCGGGGCCATCGTCGCCGTACTCGCCCAGTCCACTACCGCTTCCGCTGCCGACACGCGCGTGCAGGCTTCGAGCGGCGTGCAGTACTCCGATGGCAAGTACGGCGAGACGACCAGCACTAGCGCAATCGTGGTGCCCTTTTCGGTCCGCGCCTCGTTCGGGTCGTGGTCGATACGCGCATCGGTGCCGTTCGTAACGGTGGACGGGCCCGCTGACGTCAGCGAAATCATCGACGATTCGAGCGGGCGCGGATCGAGCAGCGGCTCGGGAAGCTCCGGGTCGGGCTCAGGCAGCGGCAGCGGAAGCAGTGGCAGTGGCAGTGGCAGCAGCGGTAGCGGCAGTGGCGGAAGCGGCAGTGGCGACGACAATGATGACGACGCCGTCGGCTCAGCCAATCGCAGCGTGTCGGGTATCGGCGATGCCAGCGTCGCGCTGACCTACTCGCTCGATGCCCTCGGCGATTCGCCCGCATATGTCGACTTCACGGGCCGCGTGCGTCTGCCGACTGGCGATGAGGACAAAGGCCTCGGCGTCGGCGCGACTGACTACGTCGCATCGACGGAGCTCGGCTGGGACGGCGATCCGGGCGGCGTGTACGTGAGCGCCGGCCGTCGCTTCCTCGGCGACGTCGATACCTTCGAGCGCGTCGATGGCTGGCAGGCTTCTGCCGGCGGCTGGGTCAACATCAGCGATTCCGCGGTGATCGGCGCCTACTACGACTGGCGCAATGCTTCGGTGCGCGACGGCGAGGACCCGAGCTCGGTCGAAGCATATGTGAGCTGGCGTCTGAACGAAGCGTGGAAAATCGAGCTGAACGGCGGGGTCGGACTTTCGGATGCTAGCGCCGACTACACGGCAGGACTGACCGTGATTTGGCGGAGCGGACGGAGATAAGAAGATATTGGTGCCGGGAGAGAAAATCGGGGGAAAGTCAGCACCGCAACATTTTTCGATGCTGCACTGCTGAGTTTCCCCGCTTTTTTTCTCCCGGCACCGATTCTCACCGGCTCCAGTGCTTCTCGATGAGCCTGCGCTCGTCGGCAAGTTCCAGCGCCGGGTTGCCGCCGAGTCGATCCATTGCGTCGTCGAGCAGCTCGCTCGAGCCGGCCGCGCGAAATCCTTCGCCCGGATCGGCAGTGCCGTCCCACGCGACCACTTGCCACTGACCTGCCGTGCGACACGCCACACCTTCCGCCGAAGCGCTCGAATCGCGCGCACCGAATGCGCGGCAGTATCGTCCGTCGTCCGATTCGAACGTGAGAATGATCTGCACCGAGCGATCGCCTTCGACTGCAGCCTTGCCGCTCTCGCCGCTCTCCAGAGTCGCAAGCAACAACTGGTTCGAGGATGCGCCGCTCAACGATGTCGATGTAGACGCGACGGAGGCCACTATCGGCACGACCTTCGGTTCCTGCGATCGCGAGAGCACGAAGCCAACGACGACACCGCTGAGGCCTGCAGCGAGCGCGGTGATCGCGATGCCCCAGCGTGCCGCCCCCTCCCTCGCCCTCCCCCGCTCGCGAGGGAGGGATGGGGTGGGAGCCAGTATTCGCGCCGACAAAGGATCGTTCGGCTGCGCTGCCTGCAGCGGGATTTCCGCCTTCAAACGCTCATCTGCCACGCGCATGCGCTCGAGCCGCACGCGCGCGCCGGCGTCATCGACCAGCGCCTGCTCGACGCGGACACGCATCTCTGGATCGAGCTCGCCGTCCATGTACGCGCACAACAGCTCGTCGTTGAGTTCGAAACGTTCGCTCACTTTGCGGCTCTCACACGCTGCGGACCTTCGCCGAGACGCGCCGCGAGCTTGGCCCGCGCCCGCGCCAGGCGGCTCATGACCGTGCCGACCGGCACGTCCAGGATATCCGCCGTTTGCTGATAGGACATGCCATCGAGCACGACCAGCGCGATCACTACCCGCTGATCTTCCGGCAACTCATCCAGCGCCACCCGCGCCTCGTTCGAAAGAATGTGTTGAATCGTCACGTCGCGTCCGTCGGCACCCGCGATGTCCGCATGGGATTCCAGCGGTTCCGAGCGCCTGCGGTGTGCCCGCAATTCATCGCGCCAGAGGTTCTGCATGATTCTGTACAGCCAGCTATCCAGCCGCGTGCCCGGCTGCCACGAGTCCGCATGGCGCAGCGCACGCTCAACCGCTGCCTGCACTACGTCCTCCGCGTCGGCGTGCGACCTCGTCAGCACGGACGCGAAACGACGCAGCCGCGGCAGCAGTTCTACGAGCTCGCGCCTGAACTCCGGCATGTTTTGAACCTGTCTCCGACCGACAACGTCTCCGCCGACAGATTATTCCCTCCCGGCGGATCTTTCTGTAGTGTGCAGGCTATGGGTCGTCTCGGCCAAATCTTCCGTAAAGTCGCCGCCGCGCTGATATTTGCACTACCGCTGCTCGCGACGACTTCGTGGTCGCACGAAGAGAATGAGCCGCGCGATCGTGAGGTGCGCGACGATCGCCGCGAGACGCGCGAAGACCGCCGCGGTCGCGACACTGCGGATCGCGTCGAGCGTGAAGTTCGCACCGACAACTCCGGCAGCGGCTCAGTGGAATCGGACAACTCGGGCCCCGGCAGCGATAGCTCCGGCTCCGACGATCGAAGCGGCGACGACGATAGACATGGCGGCGACGACAGCAGCCGCGGCTCGTCGGCGCGCTTTGAAGTGGAGCGCGACACTTCCGGTCACGAGCGCGTGCGTCGCGAAGTGCTGATGGTCGGAGACCGCGCTGCCATCGACACCGTTCGCAACGCGGGATTTTCGATCATCGCCGAGCGGCCGCTCGCTGCGTTCAACGAAACGCTCGCGCGCATTCGCGTGCAGCGGGGACGCTCGGTTGAGCAAACCATTTCGGAGCTGCAGGCGCTCGCGCCCCTCGCGAGCATTGCGCCTCACCATCTCTTCCGTCCGTCCGGGGAGAACGAAGTCGAGTTGGACGAGATCACCCAGCCAGGGCCACTTGCTTTCATGAATTTCGGCCACGTCGGTGTCATCGACACCGGCGCCGATACCTCCTGGCCCGCGCTCACGCATTCGATCGTACAGACCGAGGGCTTTGCGGACGGCGGCTACACGTCGCGCGCACACGGAACGCTCGTCTCCGAAATCGCGGCGCGCAGCGGTGCAACTCTGACGGTCGCCGATGTGTTCGGCGTCGATGCCGACAATCGCTTGATCGCACCGGCTGCCGCAATCGCGAGCGCGATCGCTTGGCTGGTCGAGAAGCGCGTCCGCGTGATCAACATCAGCATCGAAGGCCCGGACAACGTCGTACTCGCGCACGTCATCAAACGCGCACTCGGGTACGACGTAGCCATCGTGGCTGCGGCAGGGAACGGCGGGCCTGGAGCGGCGCCGGCATTTCCAGCGGCGTACCCCGGCGTGATCGCAGTCACTGCGGTCGATGAGAACGGAAAGGTCTATCGACGCGCCAATCGCGGCGACTACATCGCGTTCGCCGCGCGCGGCGTACACGTCGTATCGGAATACGAATCCACGGCCTCGAAGACTACGAAGACCGTCTCGGGAACTTCCTTTGCCTCACCCGCCGTCGCGGCAGCGATTGCGCGCAGGCTCAGTGGCGCCGCGGGTCTTCAGGACGTCATCGCTGCGCTCAAGAGCGAAGCGCACGACCTCGGCGCACCGGGTCGCGATGCCACGTACGGCTGGGGCGAGCTCGATATTCCGAGCGCGCTGACGGCCAGCTCCCGCTGATTCGGCGTCGCATTTCTTCGCAGCCTTGATCACTTGTCCCGCTGTCATCGTCAACCGCGGACTCACTGCGCAGCCCGCCCGTTGCAACAGCTCCGCAGTCCAGCGATTGCACATCCGGAACAAATAGAACTTGCCACGCGCATGGAAGAACCGCGCCTCGCCGCCGGCTGTTCGGTAAGTCTTCCCTGTCGCGCTGATCGGCTGCACGAACGAAGCTTCGAGCGACGACACGATCGCCTTCAGCTCTGCATTCGTCACGTGCACGGCGACGGTCTCGAAGTCACCCGTTCCCGGCGGCGGCGCAGCCTGCAGCGGCACGACTTCCATCACCGTCGCCGACGGCCACAGCACCGCCGAAATACCCACCGATGCAGTCGCCTTGTCCGCCTGATAAAAGTCGGCATCGCCCCAGCCGAATTCGAGATAACGCGCAGCGGCGAATGTTGAAAGCAGCGGTGAGTCGCGCTGCTGCCAGTCCACTGCCGCGAGCGCAACTCCGCTGTGCCACCCGCGACGCACGACATAGACGACCTGCGAGCGCTCGGAGTCCGCGGCAATGCGTGCGCCGGTGCACGCAACGAGCGGGAGACACGCGATGAGGATCAGGATTGCTGCGCGCAGCATATCGGCTACGCCACCGCGCTCGACCGTGCACGCAACGCCGTCGATGCGTCGAACCGCATCGCGAATCTGTTCGTCGCTCAGCACGCCCAGTGTGTGAGTTCCGGGCAGCACTCGCAGCGGTCCGTTGTGTGAGAGGGAATCGTCGAGATGAACCCGCAGCGCCACGACCTGCGACAGCGCTGCAGCAGGCGCGTGTGCGTAATCGACTCCCGCCTTCTTCGACCACGGCCCCCAACCCGCGACTTCGCGACGCTCGACGAACGGCAGCGCCGTGTCCTGATGCCACGCCACCAGCCAGTTGGCGTCAGGTGATTTGTCGAACAGCGTTGCTCCGAACGGCACCGGCTCGCAACCGAGCGCGTTCGTCGCCAGCTCCATCAATCTTGGATCTCTCGCGAGTGCTGCGATGACGGTAACAGTCAGAAGATGTCGCGCGCCGGCTCGCGAGCGCTGCAGCGTCTGCGATCCGAGATTGCGCCCCAGTACATCAGCCTCATGGCTACTGAGTACGCCCGGGACGACCGCGAAGCCGTCGTCGACAAGCACGTTCAGCCCTCCCGGATCCTTCTAAACTGCACGACGATGAATGACGACAGGATACCGGATATCCGCGACAGCTTCGGCGCCCGGAAGTGAGCGCATTGTGAAGCGGCGATTGACGCGGCATTAAGCCGCAGCCGACTTATCGCAGCACCTCGATGCCACTACCTTCTTCGTCGACATCGATGAGGAGGTGCGTGATGGAAAAACGGACGCTTGGATCTCGCGGCTTGACCGTGTCCGCGCTCGGCCTGGGCTGCATGGGCATGAGCGATTTCTACGGCACGCGTGACGATGCGCAGTCGCTCGCGACGATCGCGCGTGCGCTCGACCTCGGCCTCACCTTGCTGGACACAGCGCCGATGTACGGGCCCTTCATCAACGAGGAACTCGTCGGGCGCGCGATTCGCGGACATCGCGATGGGGTCGTGCTGGCGACGAAGTTCGGCGTGGAGCGCGATCCCCGGGATCCGAACGCCCGCAGCCTCGACAGCCGCCCGGAAACGGTGCGAGCTTCGTGCGAGGAGTCCTTGCGGCGACTCGGTGTCGAGCGCATCGATTTGTTCTATCAGCATCGGCTCGATCCTGGAGTGCCGATCGAAGAGACTGTTGGCGCGATGGCCGATCTGGTCCGCGCCGGCAAGGTCGCTCACCTGGGCTTGTGCGAGATCGGCCCGGACACACTCGCACGCGCTCACCGGGTGCACCCGATCACGGCGGTGCAATCCGAGTACTCGCTGTTCTATCGCGAGCCGGAGCAGGACATTCTTCCCACGCTGCGCGAGCTCGGCGTGGGCTTCGTTCCGTACAGCCCGCTAGGCCGCGGCTTCCTCACCGGGCAGATCCGCTCGCCGTCCGATCTGGAGGCATCGGACTGGCGTCACAACAGCCCGCGCTTTCAGAGCGAGAACTT
>Ga0111538_10003931_pt1 | contig 20706 bp, 25 predicted proteins | sample SoiMethybrSBSTD1_FD_79669 | JGI IMG/M metagenome (GOLD analysis project Ga0111538, IMG submission 79669) | Bulk soil microbial communities from a Populus tree surrounding site in Tennessee, USA - Soil MetaG P. TD hybrid SBSTD1 (version 2)... | ecosystem: Environmental > Terrestrial > Soil >... | reverse complement strand
GGTCGCAACATCGAAGCAGGTTGTTATCATGCCGACGTACGCGATCTTTCCACTGCGCGGCGTGTTGCCGAGTGGTGTCTGGCAACACGCGGTATGCCAGCGCAGCCTGCCTTTATCGGACAACGACACGCAGATGACGTACTGAAGGCCATCAGTTATCCGAACGCCCGCCGGCGACATTGGTACAATGTCCGTGCCGCCGCAGCGATCAACCATGTCCGGCCGCTTCAGGTGCCGCGAGAAGGCTTGGCAATCTTTGCAGTAGCATGTCGCACGCGTATACGCGCGTGACAGGTCCATCTCGCCCCGCACTTTTCCGCATTGGCGGCGTATTGCAATGGACATGTGGTTGCTCGGACCTAGGTGCTCAATCTGGTGTGCCAGCCGGGCAATGCGGAGAGGCGCGCGTACCACCGGGATATTTCAGGATATTCTGCAATCGAGAGATCCATGGCTTGCGCATTGGGGATCACGCCTCCGACAGAAAAGTCCGCGATCGTAAGCCGATCCCCGAGAAGCCAGGTCTTACCGGCGACGTGACCATCAAGCACGGCGGCGAAACGCGCAAAATTCTGCTCGCCGCGCTTGATGAACGCCGGGTCAGCGGGCCCAAGACTCATCACAACCTTCGAGCCTTTCTCGAAGGAGACCATGCCAACCGACTCGGCATCCCAATGCCCGCTTTCCCACGACAACCAACGCATGACGTCCGCCTGATCCTTTACATCTGAGGGCCATAGCCCTTTCTCGGGACGCTTGGATGCCAGATAGAACAGAATGGCGTTCGATTCCCAGAGCACGAAACCGTCGTCTTCCAGCGTCGGCATCTTCTTGTTGGGGTTGAGCTTGGCGTATGCAGGCTTGAGTTGATCGCCACGGGTGAAGTCGAGCCGCTGCACCTCGCAGTCAATGCCGAGGTAATTCTTCAAGGACAGGACGCTGTTCGCGCGTCCGGCAGGGAAAAGATAGAGTTTCATCGGGTCTGGACCTCTCGCCTAAGTTAAGTGGCCATAGGCCGCGCACGGACTGCCAGAGCGCAAGCCAATCGCTTCGCCTAGTCCTTATCGGCAGCGCTGAAGCTGACGTAGTAACCATCAAGGTCGCGTAACGACAATTCGATCGTCCCTGTGTTCGGGTTGAGGTACGGCCCGCTCCCGAGCTCTCCGGGCAGAGCGCGCGCGCGTTCCAGGATTTCATCGAAATTGTCGACACGGAAAAAGAGAAGAAGGCCATTTCCGGTGCCCGCGACGTCCGGGCTCGTCAGTGATGGGTGATCGTGCTCACCCCACGCATGCAGGCAAAGAAGAACCGTGCCATCAGCATCGACGATCTGCCCAAAGTATTCATGCGCAGGCGGTTCCAGTGGCAGGCCAAGCAGGGATTGATACCAGGCGCAGCTCAAAGCCACATTGCGAACGCCGATGATGGTCCACGTCCTCGTCATGTGCGGCCGCCTACCAAAGGTTCTTGCCGTCGATCACCATGACCGGAGCCGTAGCCGCGTCGAAATTGTCGAACAGCCGGGCATTGACACCGATCCGACGGGTCTTGCCGTCCCAAGTCCCGTCCGGCTGATAGGCTGGGCTGTCGGCGAAGGTGTTGCAACCGCAGACAGGGCAGTAGTGGTGCGCAACCTGCTTCGTGCTCCAACGGTAAGTGCCAAGTTTCTCGGATTTGCTCGTGAGCTTGAACTGCTCGGGCCGGTAGTAGGCGATCAGTCGGCCCGCCTTCGAGCAGAATGAACACGTACAGCGCGTAAGCTCCCGCGGAGGCTCACCATTGATCTCAAATGATATACTGCCGCAATGGCAGCTGCCGGTAATTGCCATTGGTCGCTTCTCCGCGGCTCCGAGCCAGATTTATGATTTGAACAGGAACATGCATCCAAGCGTTCCTCTCGCAGGGCAGGAACTGCCCAGGCGCATCGAGACTGGGGTGCATTTCGCCGCTCGCCATGGCTGATGGCCATCTTGGGCACTCTGTGCTGGAACTTCGCCAGCCGCGCCGCGTTGCTCACTTTTGCGAGCCAAGGCCTCCATGCCATCAGCGTCGATCAATCCCGGTGCATCGCCGATCACCCTCATCAATGTCTTCACCGTGGCGCCGGACAAGCAAGATGAGCTCGTTCGACTTCTGAGCGAGGCCGCTGAGAAGGCCATGAAGCGTCTGCCGGGCTTCGTCTCGGCCAACATTCATAAGAGCCTCGATGGCACCCGCGTGGTGAACTACGCGCAGTGGCGATCGAAGGACGACTTCGAGGCGATGTTGAAGAATCCTGAAGCCGTGCCGCACATGCAAGCGGCAACAGCAATCGCAAAGTTCGAGCCCCACCTGTACGCCGTCGTTGCCGTGCACACGGTCTGATTGTGCTTATAATTTTGCCGGAGGGCTGGGGCGCTGCAGGACGGGTATGTCGCGTGTGTCAGCCTACGACGCGACCTTGACATTGCTGATCGACGTCATAAGTTCACTACATGGTGAACTATCAGAGTGCCAATCTCGATCGCACGTTTGCTGCCCTTACTGACGCCACAAGACGCGCGATCCTCGCGCGGCTCGAAGCGGAAGGTCCGATCACCGTTGGCGATATCGCACGCCCGCTGACCATCAAGCTGCCCGCGGTTCTCAAACATCTTGGCGTGCTGGAAAGCGCGGGCCTCATCGCCCGCTCAAAAGCCGGGCGCACCGTGACCATTCGCATCGAGCCCGCGCCCATGAAACCGGCCCTGGCATGGCTGAGGAAATACGAGCGCTTCTGGGCACCACGCCTCGACAGGCTTGCCCGTTTTGCGGAAGCCCAGGAACGCGCTGCGCGAAGGAAGAGCAAATGAGCAGCCTGACAATCGTCAAAACGATCGCGGCGCGGCCGGAGATCGTCTTCGACGCCCTCATCGAGCCGGAAGGTCTCAGGAAGTGGATCGGACCGGACGACGGTCCTGTACTGATTGCGGAGTCCGATGGCCGGGTTGGCGGTAAATTCCGGCTGCGCTTCAAAATGCTCGACGGTAGCGAGCACGAGGCAAGGGGCGAATATCTGGAAGTTGAGCGCCCCAGCAAGCTGGCTATGACGTGGCAATGGCAAAACCACGACGACCGTACGGTGTCGCGCATTGAAGTGACTCTGCGGGGTGTTGCCCAAGGGACAGAGCTGACCTTCACCCATTCACAGCTGCCAAGCGACGAGGAGCGGGATGAGCATCGCGAGGGTTGGAACGGCGCGCTCGAGAAGCTCGGTAGAGCCTTGGGAGGCCGAAAGGGTTGAACACGGATGACATTCGTCAGGATGAATCTCGACGCAATCCATCCGCGCCTTAGCTTGATTGAACAGCACCCCCGGAGAACAGCATGAAGTTCATGATTCTGGTTAAGTCCAACCCAGATCTCGAAGCCAGGATCGCGGCAATGAGTGACGCGGACATGAAGGGGTCGCTCGCCAAGATGGGGGCGTTCAACGACGAGCTGAAGAAGAACGGGATTCTGAAAGATTGTGACGGCTTGCGCCCGAGCCGCGAGGGCAAGCGGGTGCGGTTCGATGGGAGCTCGCGCAGCGTCGTTGACGGGCCTTTCACGGGCGACCTGGTCGCCGGCTATTGGATCTGGGAACTGCCTTGCCTCGAGGAGGCGGTTGCGTGGGTAAAGCGCTGTCCAAACCCGATGCCCGTCCCGTCAGAGATCGAGATCCGGCCGATCTAAAATAGCTACCTCTCGCATGATGCGTCGAAGAACCACACTCAAAGTCTTGGTAGCTGCTGCGGTGGGATGGCCGATGGCCGCAAGGTCGCAATCCAGTTTTGCAACGCTTGACGCCAATCTCGAGAAAGCTCTCGCGGCCGGGCACACGCCGGGGCTCGTCGGATTGTCGCGCGCGGGCGCGAAGTCCACGTTGTCTCGTTAGGACGCGTGGCGGTCGATGGCGCGGCGATGCAACGGAACTCGATCTTTCGCATCGCATCCATGACCAAGCCCATTACGGCCGCAGCCACCATGATCCTTGTCGACGAGGGAAAACTTGACCTTCAAGCGCCGGTCGACACGTTGCTTCCGGAACTTGCCGATCGCCGTGCATTGCGGAGGCTCGATAGACCGGTTGATGACACCGAGCCCGCACGACGTCGCATCACGCTAGAAGACCTGCTGACCTTTCGCCTCGGCTGGGGGCTGATCCTGCAACCGCCTGGCACCTATCCGATCCAGAAGACCGTCGCTGAACTGGGCATCGTCGGCTTTGGACCGCCTGATCCAAACACGCCGCACAACGGCGACGAATGGATGAAGCGGCTGGCTACATTGCCGCTGTTTGCCCAGCCTGGCGAGCGGTGGATGTACACTACCGGCTCCAACATCCTCGGCGTGTTGATTGCTCGCGCATCAGGCATGTCGTTCGGTGACTTTCTAGCCGAGCGCATTTTCAATGCCCGCGGGATGAAAGATACCGGGTTCTATGTGCCGCAGGCCAACATTGGCCGCCTCGTCACCGCCTATCGTGCCAAAGGCGCTGTCCTGGAGGTTTGGGATGAGCCAGCGTCCGGGGGATGGAGCAGGCCTCCGGCCTTCGAGCAGGGCGATGGTGGTCTCGTATCGACGGTCGACGACTATCTTATCTTCGTCCGCCTGCTGCTGGGTCGAGGCGAGTACAACGGCCGCCGACTGCTCTCGACACAAGCCGTTGAATTGATGACCGTTGACCACCTGACCCCTGCGCAACGCGATAGCGGCGTGTCGATTCTTCAGGAACGGCATGGCTGGGGCTATGGCATGTCCGTCGTCGTTACAGCCAATGCGACTGGCGCACCCGCTGGCACCATCGGCTGGTCGGGTGACTTCGGCAGCAAATGGCAGAGCGATCCCGCAGAAGGTCTCACGACAATTCTCATGACGCAGCGCATGTTCGACAGCCCGAAGCCCGCGCCGGTATTCGAAACCTTTGAAAAGGACGCGAGGAGGTTGGGTTAGTCATCACATCGGATCGAGGATTCAAGAACGGGCGGATAACATGAGCGAACTGATCATTTGGACCTTGGATTGGGTGCCCGAAGGTCCCCGCGGCTTTGTACGCGATCTGCGGCTGAGGTGGGCGTGCGAGGAAGCTGGACTTTCATACTCGGTGCGGACGGTTCCCTTCGACGGACGGGAGACCAATCATCTGCCGCGCCAGCCCTTCGGCCAGGTTCCGTTCCTCGATGATGGCGAACTGAAATTATTCGAGAGCGGCGCGTGCCTGCTGCATCTGGCCCGGAAGAGCGAAAAACTCATGCCGCATGACGCGGCTGGCGAGGCGGCAACACAACAGTGGGTTCTCGCTGCGCTCAATTCGATCGAGATGGTGACGGTCCCCTGGTGGTTCTTGCAAATGTCAGGTCAGAAGGACAATGCGCTTGGTGAGTGGGTGGACAAACGTCTCGCGCAACTCGAGGCGGTGCTGGCGCAACGTGACTGGCTCGCTGCCGATCGCTTTACCGTGGCAGACCTGAGCATGGCTGACGTGCTGCGCGTTTCCAAGCTCCGCGCTCATGGCGACCGTCCCGCGACTGAAGCCTATATCCAACGTGTCACCGCTCGTCCGGCGTTCCAGAAGGCTCATGCCGATCAGATGAAGCATTTCGCGAAGGCCGACGAAGAGCGATCACACCGCTGAGGCCGTTGCGCAGGACCTTTCACCGAGGAACCACTGCGATAGGTCGTCTGTCCAGACTTTGGAGCAATCGGGAGCGTAGCATGATTGGCATTGCCGGGTATATCCGCGTTCCTGCCAGCGCACGAGGCCCGTTGCAGCCACACATAGCAACCTATGTGCCGTCTTGCAGGCAAGAGCCCGGATGCGATGTTTTTGAGCTCTCATATGACGCTCTCGATTACGAGATTTTGCGTGTCTTCGAAGTTTGGAAGGATGAGGAAAGTTTGCAAACACACGTTGCCAGCCCACACGAGCAAAGTTGGCGACGCGCGTGCATCCAACTCGGCGCCGGCGAACACGCCTTGACGCGCTATGACATAGTTACTCTCAAACCCATCGGCTGAACTTAGCTAACCAACGCGTGCAAAGAGTGGTGCGTGTGCAGATGCATAACTATCTTTTGGCGTCGACAAAAAAACCAGCCGGGGCAGCAGGGAACATCCCATCCGAGATACACTTCAAACTTGACTAATCTTTCCCCGTCGAGAACTTGCCCTTGAAAGTCGCATCACCCTCCAGCTGATCGCGAATTCCGGCAAGTCGACCGGCACATCTTCCTGCAAGAATTTGCAGTCGGCGTAGCGCTCGCCGATCGATTGCTTGTTGACCTTCAGATTCTTGATGAATGGCTCGAGGTTTTCGACGCTGACCTCATCCATGAAGATGATGTGGAAGTTGAGCCTCTGCCCGCCAAGTCCCTTCTTGTTCCGCAGGGATTGGCTCAAGATTTGGAGATGCGCTGGAGCTTGCAGGACTGACGGTATGGGCTCATGCGGCCGAGCCCCGACCGCGCTAATGGCGTCAGGTCTACCGTCAAATTGTTTCGCTGGCCCGCGCTAGACCGCGTTATATGTTGAGAGGAAGTTTGTTATTTATCAGCGCGTTGGTCCGCCGCGGCGATAGTTGTCGATAGACCGCGAAGGACGAAAATTCATTCCCACTCGATGGTGCCGGGGGGCTTCGAGGTCACGTCGTACACGACGCGGTTGATGCCGTTGACCTCGTTGATGATGCGCGTGGCCGCGCGGCCCAGCACGTCGTGCGGCAGGGGGTAGAAATCGGCGGTCATGCCGTCGGTGGAGGTGACCGCGCGTAAGGCGCACACCTGATCGTAGGTGCGCGCATCGCCCATCACGCCCACGGTGCGGACCGGCAGCAGCACGGCGAAGGCCTGCCAGATCTTATCATAGAGCCCAGCTTTGCGAATCTCGTCCAGGAACACCGCATCGGCGTTGCGCAAGATCTCGAGCTTTTCCTGGGTCACGTCGCTCAAAATGCGGATCGCCAGGCCCGGCCCCGGGAAGGGATGTCGCCAGATAAAATGTTCCGGCAGGCCAAGCTCGCGGCCGAGCGCGCGGACCTCGTCCTTGAACAGCTCGCGCAACGGCTCGATCAGCCGCAAGTGCATGCGTTCGGGAAGGCCGCCGACGTTGTGGTGGGATTTGATCGTCACCGAGGGCCCGCCCGTAAACGAGACGCTCTCGATCACATCGGGGTAGAGGGTGCCTTGGGCCAAGAAGTCGGCGCCGCCGAGCTTTTTGGCTTCCGCCTCGAAGACATCGATAAATAGCGCGCCAATGGTCTTGCGTTTCACTTCCGGATCGGTTTTGCCGGCGAGCGCGGCCAGAAACTGGGTGCTTGCATCGATGTGCAGCAGGGGAATGTTGAAATGGCCGCGGAACAGCGTCACGACCTGCCTGGCCTCGTCTAGCCGCAACAGGCCGTGATCGACGAAAATGCAGGTGAGCTGGTCGCCAATGGCCTCATGGATGAGCTTGGCCGCCACCGCGCTGTCGACCCCTCCCGACAGGCCGCAGATCACCCGACCCGTCCCGACCTCGGCCCTGATGCGGGCGATCTCGGTGCTGCGAAAGTGGGCCATGCTCCAGTCGCCCGGCAGCCCGGCGATGCGACGCACGAAATTGCCGATCAGCCGGCCGCCTTGCGGCGTATGCGCCACCTCCGGATGGAACTGCACGGCGTAAAGCTTGCGGCTTTCGTCGGCGATGGCCGCGAACGGGGCGCCCTTGGAGACCGCCACCACCTTGAAGCCGGGCGGTAAGCGCGTAACGCGGTCGCCGTGGCTCATCCACACGGTATCCCGCTCACCCTTGCGCCAAACCCCTTCGAACAGCTTATTGTCGCTGGTGACCTCGAGCTCGGCGCGCCCGAACTCGCGATGATGGCCGCCCTCCACGCCGCCGCCGAGCTGCGCCACCATGGTTTGCTCGCCATAGCAGATGCCGAGCACCGGTAAGCCTGCCTCGAACACCCAGTCGGGGGCGCGCGGGGTACCGAATTCGGTCACGCTCGCCGGTCCCCCGGACAGGATCACGGCGCTCGGCTTGAGCCGCGCCAGCGCGTCTTCGGCGCGGTTGAAGGGCACGATTTCGGAATAGACCCCCTGTTCGCGCACGCGCCTGGCGATCAGCTGCGTCACCTGGCTGCCGAAGTCGATGATGAGGACGGTTTCGGTCATGGTAGGGGGCCCCCGTCGGCACCGGCACAAGGGCTCAGGCGGCCGGCAACGTTCGATAGCCAGCGCCAGCACCCATGGTCAAGCCGAGATCCCCGTGCCTGGTCCCCGCACCTCTATGGGGTGAGCGTACGGCCCCTGCGTGGGCCTTGCTGGGAGGGGCACCGGGCGCCAACGCCCTCACTCCGCGGCCACGGAGTGACCATGCCCGTTGCCGGGAGCCTGCGCATTGAGCGGTTTGGCCACGATGCCAAGCCGCTCCACGGCCGCCTGCAGGATTTGCGACAGCAGCTCCGCGTAGCGCATGCCTTGGAAGCCCGCCATAATGTTCACCTTCCCGTCCCAGCACCAGCCGGGGTTGGGATTGACCTCGAGCAACTTGATTTCGCCCTTCTGATCGGCGCGGAAATCGAAGCGGGCGTAGTCGCGGCACCCCAGACGCTCAAACAGGCGCGAGGAGTGATCGATGATCTGCTGCTGTTTCTGGTCGGCGAGTGTGGCTTCGCGATATTTGATCTGCGTCCAATAGGGACTGTCGGGCTCCCACTTCGATTCGTATCCCAAAATCCTGGGCAGCCGGGCATCGAGCCGGGAGTAATCGACCTCGAGGATCGGCAGGGCTCTGAGACCCTGGTCGGCGTTGCCGACCAGGCCCACCGAGTACTCCGCGCCGGTCAAGAACTCTTGCACCAGCACGCCCCGCTTGGGGAACTCGGCGCGCAACCGGTCCAAATAGTCGAGCAGCGCCTTCTCATTGGTGACGACCGAATCCTTGGTAATGCCTTGGCTGCTGTCGCCCTGGTTGGGCTTCAAGATGGCCGGGAACACCGAGGGCAGCGTCGCACCCTGGTCGCCCGGACGCACATAGGACTCCAGCGGCACCGGCACGTCGAGTGCGTGCGCGACCGCGCGCACCAGTCCCTTGTCATAGCAGGCGGCCAGCGCCGAGGGACCGGCGCCGGTGTAGCCGATGCCCAGCACTTCCAGCAGGGCTGGCACATGCAGCTCCTTGAAGGGGTCGTTGTTCCAGCCCTCATCGCACAGGTTGAAGACCAAATCGGTCCTGAGCTCAGACAGGTCACGCTCCAGGGTGCCGTGGTTATCGAGGTAACGGAACTTGTAGCCGGGCACCTCGGACAGCGCGTCCTTGAGCTTGCGCACCGTCTCGAGGTCTTCCGGGTTGAACGTGCCGCCGCGCTTGACCTGGTCCGGCAGGCGGTGGTCGCCCATGACGACGGTAACATCGAGCGCCTGCAATCGGCCGCGATGTTTGCGCACGAGCTGCGGCGCATCGGCGGTGAGCAGGATGCGCCGGGCCATCATGCCGAGGTCCTGGTCCCGGTCGGAGAGCGCTTCGGCGTGGCCATGGTGGCGGATGTTGCGAAAGCCGGTCTTCTCCAGCAACTTGGCGATACTGTCGCGTGTATAGAGCCGCTCGGCATAGAACTGGTCAGCGATCACGCCCATCTCGTCATGGACGATAACTTCGCGCGAGATCAGGCGTTCCCCGTCCTGGCTGATCGAGCGCTCACGGCAGACGAAATGATGCTCATCGATCCACTCCCATGATCGACGCTCGAAGTTGTCGTGCATGTGGCTGCCGTCGGTAATGTCCAATACGATCTGCCCGCTCGGGCGCAAGATCTTACCGACCGCGGTCAGGACCTTCTCGTCGTCCTGCTTGTTGGAGAAATAGCCGAAGGAATTGCCCATGATGGCAACACAGTCCATGCTGTTTTCCGGCAGGCGCGGATTGCGCGCGTCGCCTTCCTTGAACAGCACCTGCAGTCCCTCGCCCTGGGCGCGCTTCTTGGCAAGCCGCACAAGGTAGCGCGAGCGGTCAAGCCCCATCACATGCTTGAAGCCGCGCCGGGCCAGCTCGAGGCAATGCCGGCCCTGGCCACAGCATAAGTCGAGGATCTGGCTGTAGGGCTGCACGGCGGCCGCAGAGACGATGAAGTCCACCTCGCGCCGGGTGTTCTCCAAGTTCTCGACCACGTCGCCGTCGGTCTTCACATAAAGGGCGTTGAAAAGCTTGCGCCACCACTCTTCCGGCAGGTGCGCCTCAAGATCCGCGACCGGGCCGAGGCACGAACGGGCGGAAGGACGCCTGGGTCGCTTCGCCTTCGACGGCATTACCATGGTGGACGAGCGTCCTCCTCGAGTAGCGGCGGCCTGCGGTCGCTGGGGGGTTGGCTCCCCGACGCGACGCGCCTTGCGGCGGTCAAAACGAGACCCGGGCGGTCTCAGCAAAACGCGAACGTATTAGTCCCTCGTCATCGACTGTCAAACTTTTATCTGTGGACGATCGATCTAAGATGCAAGCTCTTTTTCGCGAGCGCCGTTCCGCGGCAACACTCAAGCCTGCCGCAGGAAGCTTGCGATGAAGAAACCGTCGGTTCCATGGCGTGCGGGCGTCAGCAGCAGCGCCTCGTCCCTGCCATCGGCCGAGGCGGGCGCCGGGTCGCCGACAGCCAGGGCCCAGGCCTCGCGCCACGGCAGGGCCGTGAAGCCGGGACAGCTCGCGAGAAACCAGGCGGCTTGATCGCCATTCTCCTCCGGCAGCACCGAGCACGTGACATAGACGAGCCGGCCTCCGGGCTTGACGTGGCCGGCCGCCGCCGCGAGGAGCGCGCGCTGCTCGGCTTGACGCTGGGTCAGGTTGGCCGCGCGCAACCGCCATTTGGCGTCGGGACGGCGCCGCCAGGCGCCGCTGCCCGTGCAGGGCGCGTCGATGAAGACGAGGTCGAAACGATCGGCGAGCGCGCCGAGCACGGCGCGGTTGCCGGCCGGCAGCACCTGGACATTGCGCGCGCCGGCCCGCCTCAGACGCTCGATGCTGGGGCGCAGGCGACGCGCGTCCTCGTCGAAGGCGTAGACTTGGCCGGTATTGCGCATGCTCGCCGCGAACGCCAGCGTCTTGCCGCCGGCGCCGGCACAAATATCGAGCACCTGTTGGCGCGGGCCGGCGAGTGCCAACAGGGCGGCGAGCTGGGAGCCCTCGTCCTGGACCTCATACCAGCCGCGGCCATGCCCGACCTCGGCCTCGACGTTGGGCTGGCGCTGTCCACCCTCGGGCGCCGGCAAGCGCACGCCGACCGGGGAGAAGGGGGTCGCAGCCGCGCCGAACCTGGCCAGCGCCTTCAGCACCTTTTCGCGCTCGGCCTTGAGCGTGTTGACGCGCAGATCGACGGGAGCACGCCGCGCAAGCGCGGCGCCTTCCGCCGCCGCCTCCCTGCCGAAGGCGCGCGCGAAGGAAGCCTCCAGCCAATCCGGGATATCGCCGGCGATGCCGGCTTCGGCCTGGACCACGGGGCGCCCTGCCAGCAATGTCCGTTCAGTTTCGCTCAGCGGCGCCAGCGCGTGAGGCGAGCCGTCGGCGCTGGCGATTACCGCCGCTTCCGTCAAGCCGAGCGCCTTGGCGGCCGCCGCCAGCACCAATGCACGCGGAGCGTCGGTGTGCATGCGCGCGGCCAGCGAGCGCCGGCAACGCAGGGCGTCGTAGACGAGATTGCCGATGGCCGCTCGGTCGCCGGAGCCGGCAAAGCGGTGGCTTTTGCCCCAGTCGGCCAGCACGCTCGCGGCGGGCCGATGTCGGTTGAGGACCTCCTCAAGGATCTCGACGGCGGCCTTGATGTGCGCACCCGGCCGCATGATCGTCAGGCAAATCCGCCGCTGGCAACGTGCATGAACAATTTCAGCCACATGCCGACCAGGACCAGGAAGCCCAGGGCGAAGGCGGGCGTGCGCCAGCGCACCTTATTGGGCCCGATCTGGATGGCGGTGTGCACAATCCGCGAAAGTACGAACAGCCAAGCCAGCGCAAGCATGGGGATGTCGACCGCCTTGGTGATGAGGGCAAAGGCGACGACGGCGTAGAAGAGCACGGGCAGCTCGAACTGGTTGCGCTGATTGGCGGCGCGCTTTTCGGCATCCTCGGGCCACACCGTGCGGCCCAACGCCAGGTCCGGATTGCCCCGCCCACGCTCGAGGCGGCGAATGGCGCGCGCGCGTGCGACGGCGAGCAGGCCGTAGACCAGGAAGGTCAAAAGGGCCTGCACGAACACCGGGTAGAGAATATCGAGCTGGCTCATGAAGCTTCCCGTCGCGGCCGGATCGCCCCCGCGTTGGCGCAGCGGGACTAGGCGCTGCGCGTGTAGTTGGGGGCTTCGCGTGTCATGGCCACGCCGTGGGTGTGCCCTTCGCTCGCGCCGGCCGGCGAAATGCGCACGAAGCGCGCACGCTCGCGCAGCGCTGCAAGGTTGGCGGCGCCGATGTAGCCCATACCGGCGCGCAAGCCACCCACCAGCTGGTGCAGAACGCCATCGACCGGCCCCTTATAGGGAACCTGGCCTTCGATACCTTCCGGCACCAGCTTGAGGGTGTCCTTGACTTCCTGCTGGAAGTAGCGGTCAGCGCTGCCGCGCGCCATGGCGCCCACCGAACCCATGCCGCGATAGGCCTTATAGGTGCGTCCCTGGTAAAGGTAGGTCTCCCCCGGCGCCTCGTCGGTGCCGGCGAGCAGGGCGCCCACCATCACGCAATCGGCCCCGGCGGCGAGGGCTTTGACGATGTCGCCGGAAAACTTGATGCCGCCATCGGCAATGATCGGCACGTCGTGCTTCTTAGCCGCCTCGACGGATTCCATGATGGCGGTCAACTGGGGCATGCCGACCCCGGCCACCACGCGGGTGGTACAGATCGATCCCGGGCCGATGCCGACCTTGACCGCGTCGGCGCCTGCATCGATCAGCGCCTTGGTGCCATCGGCAGTGGCGACGTTACCCGCGATCACCTGCACGCGATTGGACTGTTTCTTGATGCGCGTGACCGCATCCAGAACCCGCTTGGAATGGCCATGCGCGGTGTCAACCACGACGAGATCGACGCCGGCCGCGATCAGCTGTTCGGCGCGCTCGTAGCCATCATCGCCCACGCTGGTCGCCGCCGCCACGCGCAGCCGACCGTGCTCGTCCTTACAGGCGTTCGGATATTTCTGCGCCTTTTCGATATCCTTGACCGTGATGAGGCCGATGCAGTGAAAGTTGTCGTCCACCACCAGAAGCTTCTCGATCCGGTGCTGGTGCAGCAGGCGTTCGGCATCCTCGCGTTTTACCCCCTCCTTCACGGTCACCAACTTCTTGGTCATGAGTTCGGAGACCGGAGTGCGCCTGTTTGTGGCAAAGCGCACGTCGCGGTTGGTGAGAATGCCAAGCAATTTGCCTTTGCTGCCGTCCTCCACCACCGGCACGCCCGAGATCTTCCTTTCCTCCATCAGGCGCAAGGCGTCGGCCAGCGTGGCTTTCAGGGAGATCGTATAGGGATTGACCACCATGCCGGCGACGTAGCGCTTGACCATGGCGACTTGCTCGGCCTGAGCGTCGGCCGCCAGATTGCGGTGCACGACGCCGATGCCGCCGGCCTGGGCCATGGCAATGGCAAGGTGGCCCTCCGTCACCGTGTCCATGGCCGAGGAGAGGATCGGGATCTTGACCGAGATCTCGCGTGTGACGCGCGAGGTGACGTCGGTTTCCCCCGGCAGCACGTCCGACGGCCCAGGCACGAGCAGCACGTCATCGAAGGTCAGGGCAACGCTGCTTTCATCGAGGACGGGCCGTTGCGCCATGTTCCGCTCTCCCTGGCGTCAGGTTGGCCGAAAACGGGCGCGCCGAGCCATTGGCCTGGCACGCGGCCCACCGAGCCGCCCTGTGCTGGAATCGTTTCAAACCTCCTCTTAGCAGAGCCGGCAGATGAGGGAAAGGCCGCGGCAAGCCGGCAACGAGGGCTTTGCGCCGCCTGCGGCCGGGCCTACCGGGGCCGCTCGGGCCGGCGACAGCAGGTCGGCAAATTCGCCTGCGCGCGGCCCGTCGCCAGGCCACCACCGCTGGCCTTAGCGCTCGGGTATTTTTGCCGATGTCAGCCGCGAAACTTGAGGGCGGCGACGTAAAGCTCGGCGGACTCGGCCCGGCTTGCCGGCGGCTTGATGTGGCGCACGCTGGCAAAGGCTTGCTTGAGGCGCTCGAGCAGCGCCCGCTCGGAGCCCCCCTGGAATACCTTGCACACAAACGACCCTCCGGGGGCCAACACTTCCAGGGCGAATTCGGCCGCGGCTTCCGCGAGGCCCATGATGCGCAGGTGATCGGTGCGGGTGTGGCCGGTGCCCTGCGCCGCCATGTCGGACAGGACGACATCGGCGCCGCCGGCGCGCATGAGCGCCTTGAGCCGGCTGGGGGCCGCCGCCTCCATGAAGTCGCCTTCGAGCGCAATGACGCCCGGGATCGGTGTCAGCGGCAGGAGGTCGATGGCGACGACCTGACCCTTGCCCTCGACCGCCTGGACGCGCTCGGCCGCCACCTGGCTCCAGCCGCCCGGTGCCGCACCGAGGTCGACCACCCGCAGGCCCGGCCGCAAGAGGCGGTGCTTGTCGTCGATCTCGAGCAGCTTAAAGGCGGCGCGCGAGCGATAGCCCTCGCGCCGCGCCGCGGCGACGTAGGGGTCGTTGAGCTGACGCTCGAGCCAGCGCTGGGAGGAGGCGGTGCGCTGCTTGGCGGTCTTGAGGCGGACCTTCAGGTGATGCCGGCCGACCGGCCGGCCGCGGCCCCCGCTTTTCATGCTGCGCTCAAGCCTCGAGCGGGGTTGCGTCTCCGCGCCGCCCGGCGTTGGCCTTCACTGCGCCGGACAAGCCGGAAAGGTAGGTGGCGACCAGATCCTCGATCAGCCGGTTGGCGGTCTCTGTCGTCACCACCGACAGCTTGTCGGCGGTGGAGAGCGAGGTGATGCCATGCACTCCCGCCCACAGCACGCGGGCCGCGCGTTGGCGCTCGCCGTCCTGACCGGGAGCGAATTCCGGAGCCAGCGCCGTCTCCACGCGGGCCATCAGCGTTTCCAGCTTTTGCTGATACCAGGCGGGCAGCGCCGCGCCAGCCGGCATGTGGTGTTCGAACAGCAGGTTCCAAAGCTTCGGCTTTTCGTGCGTGAAAGCGAGATAGGTGAGAGCAAGGCGGGTCACGCGCGTGCAGGCATCGCCCTCGTTCAACAGACCGGCCAGGCGTTGGTCCAAGGCGTCGAGCACGCGCGCCTCGATGTTGAGCACGACGTCGTCGAGGTTCTCGAACATGTTATAGATCGTGCCAGGCGAGTAGCCGATACGGCGGGCAATCTCGCGCGCCGACAAGCCGGCGATACCTTGGGCTTCGATGATGTCCTGCGCCGCATCCAAAATCAGTTCGCGCAGTTGCTGCGGCGTGTGCGTCGACCGTCGTCCCATGGCCTCCTGGCCCTAGCCTTGCCATGCCTCGGCGCTTGCCTCATGGCGGCCCAGCCAGCATAGGTGGAAATGGCCTGTTTGGGCAAATACAACCAGGGATTGTCCCTTGGCGTCCGGCGCAGACCTCGCGCCGGCGCGGGCCCAGCGCGACGATGGGGACACCGTGCCCGCTTAGAACGTTGGCATCGGGCAGGGTGGATTGTTGGCCTGCAGCAGTCTGGCCGCCTGGCTGCGTGGCTTGAGGTAAATCGTCTCGTTCAGCGCGTAGACCCCCGTCCCGGCCGTGGCACCCTGGGCCGAGCGCTTCATGAAGTAGTCGAAGATCAGCGGCTTATGGCCATAGGTCACCTCGGCGACCACCACACTGTCGTTGGTGGTGAGAAGGTTGGGCGGAATGCTCTTGATGGTATTTGAGCAGTCGCAAGTTTGCGTCTTATCGAGGCCCTTGTAGGTGCACGACCAGGATTGATTGGTGGTGGTTGCGTTCGCCGGCGAGGACGTGACGTTGCGCAGCGTGATTTGCAGTGGGCCCTGGCTGTAGGGCTCGAGGATGTAGCCGCCAACCTTCATAATATCGCCGATCTCGGCCTGCGAGATCTGCTTTTCCGCCCACGCCACCAGGTCGGCCGTGGAACTTGCGACCTGGGTCACGCGCCGGTCGACGGTAATCGCCTGGCTGAGTTCGACTGCGCCGATGAACATGGCCGACAGGATGGGCACGATCAGCGCAAACTCGATGGCGGCAACGCCGCGTCGCTCCCACCGGCATGTGTCGAGGGCGGCGTGAATGCGGCTTGCTAGGCGTGACAGGTGGTTGCAATGCATGGCTGCGTGCCTCGCTGGCTGCACTGGGTGGGCTGGCTCAATTGTAGGGTTCCGTGCGAAACGACACGGAGGCCTGCATGAGCAGGGCACCGTTCTTCAGATTGCCCAGGTGGATGAAGGGGAGCTGACCGCCAAAGTCCCAGGGATAGCAGACCGTCACCAGCACCACGGAACTGGCGTTGCCCGCGTTAAAGGCGGCGCTGGCCTCCTCGGCCATGACGCTGTTGGTTGCGCCTTGGGTTCGCTGATGTTGCCGAAATTGGCGTTGCTTTGCACGATGACGACGGCTTTGCCCAGGCAATCGAAGAAGCTCGGCGCCCGGGCACATCGCCTTCTTAAAGAGCTGCTTGCGGTCCTCGTTCGTGGTCGCGGTCGAATAGTCGCCCTGGGATTGCTGCACCTGCCCGGTGCGAATGGCCCGCGCCGCATGCCAAACGGCGTTTTCCAGCGTGAAGGTCGTGAAAAAGTAGAGGCATACGGACAGGATGCCAAACAGGAGCAGCACGAAGGGCAGCGCCACCATGCCGAATTCGATGGCAGTGGCGCCCGACTGGTCCCCGTGCCAGCGCTGCCATAGCCACCCAGCGCGACTGCCCTTGGCCCCCCGTTGGCGCCATCGTTGCTGCCTTCCCTTACGGGGCTCGAGACGCTCCACGCGCATGCTTTGGCAGCACTCTGCGGGCCGACTGTTGAAAAGCCCGTAAACCGGGACGCGCAGCGTTCGTCGTGGTTAACAGACGATGCCCCCCGCGCCGCCGAGCACTGGCGGCGCGGCCGTGGCGGCAGGCAAGCGGCATCAACCAAATCGCTTACTGGCTCGCGGCGGGGGCGCCGCTATCGGCGGCGCGCTCGGAAAAGCCGATCTTGGCCTGGGCAGCCTTGGAGATCATATCGAAGTATTTCTGGTCATCGCCGATGACGATCGAGGGATTGCACTGGGGCGTACAGTTGAAGCTCTGCCGCTCGGTACCGCGCTGCAGATTGACCACCTTGGCTTCATCCCGCCGCACCAGCACGCGCTGATCCTGGATGACATTGCGCTCGGCGTCGAGGGCAATGATGTTGGTGATGCCGAAGCTTTTGCCCGTAACGACCAGCAGGTTGACCGACTGGATGGCAACGTCGGCGATGGCCGGGTTGCCGATGATGATCTCGGCGGCCGGACGGGGCAGGCGCGATTGTTTTGGCGCGCGCGGTCTGGCGAAGCAGACGGCGGTGCCGCCAACGCTGCTGCTCTCAAGAAACAAATCTTACCGCCCCAATCGTTTTCTGCAGATTTGCGGCGTTGTTCGCAAGAAACACGGGATTAACTATTTCATTCAACCACTAATGGAGTTTTCATTCAAATAGAAAAGGGCGGTGCTTGCGGTAATTTAGAGAATAACTGGTTTCATTAAATGTTTAGCATGGAGTTGAACTTGGACAGAGGCGCTTCTGTCCAGCAATGACAGGCCCAATATTTTAACTCGACTTTAAGTGCCCACCTGTAGGGTCGCTCGAGTTCAGCCGCGCGGCTTGTGCCCAGGGCGTGAACGCAACCGCGCAAGCGCGCAAGCTGTGAGTGAGTGGGAGAGTGGTCATGAAGAACTTTGTTGCTCGTTTCGTCAGGGACGAGTCCGGTGCGACGGCCATCGAGTATGGCCTGATCGCCGCCCTGATTGCCGTTGCCATCATCGGCGCCGCCCGCGCCCTTGGCACGCAGATCGGCACGACCTTCAATACGGTCGTCACCGAGATGCAGAACAGCGGCGGCGGCGGGACCCCCTAAGGCCATCAGGCGGATCTCCGCCGGCCATGAAGCCGCCTGCCCTTTTGCAGGCGGCCTCGCTTTTTGCCCCATCGCGGCCCGGCCTGCGCGCAACTGGCTTGCCCGAAGCTGGTCTTCTCTCGCGCAGGCGGGACGCAAGAAAGTCTCTGCAAGGATTGCCTGGCGTGCTCGCACTTATCCTGCTCTGGCTGTTACCGGGGTGTCTCGCCTTTGCCGCGGCCATGGATCTTTTGACCATGACCATTCCGAACCGGATCGCCCTTCTGCTCCTGGTCGCCTTTCTGCCCGCCGCGCTGCTGGCCGGGCTCGCTGTGTCGGAGATTGGTTGGCACCTGGCCAGCGGCGTTTTGGTGCTGCTGATCGGCATGCTCATGTACTTTTTGGGCTGGTGTGGCGGCGGCGATGCCAAGCTCTTGGCCGCCATCGGCCTGTGGCTGGGTTTCGATCACCTGCCCGACTACTTGCTCTTTACCGCGGTCGCCGGCGGCATGCTGGCCACCCTCTTTTCGCTGTTGCGGTCGGTACCCTTGCCCGGGTTGCTGCTGGTGGAAGCCTGGGCGGTGCGCTTGCATCGCCGTGACGCCGGCATTCCCTATGGCATCGCCCTTGCTGCCGGCGCGCTGCTGGTTTATCCGCACACATCCTGGTTTGCGAGCCTCACCGGCTGAGCCTGCGCCCGGGCCCCAAGCTCCGCACCTCATCGATCTTGGGCGGCGTCTCGAATTGTGCCGGCGATTAACGGGCCGTTGAGGTTTAGAACGACTCGTCGTCGGGCGAAAGGTGCGGGATGAAACGGGCGCAGTTCCTCGGGATCGCCATTGCTGGCGTGCGCGGTATCGGCGCGTTCTTCGGGGTGATGAGCCTCGTCAACAAACCAGCCAAGATTGTCAAGGAAGAGGTGACGACCAACACGACGCAGGTGCTGGTCGCCAAAACCGATATTCCGCTCGGTGCAATCACCGGTCCGGAGAACTTCCGCTGGCAGGATTGGCCGCAAAGCGCGCTCGACGCCGGTTACATCCAGCGCAGCGGTGGTTCCAACGCCATCAAGGACCTGGCCGGCTCGGTCGCGCGCGCGCCGATGCTGCCGGGCGAACCGGTCACGCCGGTCAAACTCGTCAAGGCCGGCAAAGGCGGCGTCTTGGCCGCCATTCTACCGCAGGGCATGCGCGCGATCTCCACGCGCATCAAGGAGGAGACGGGAGTTGGCAGGCTGATTCTGCCCAACGACCATGTCGACGTGATCCTGACCCGGCGGCAACGCGGTCGCGATGAGCAGAATTCGGACGTGATCTTTCGCAACGTGTGGGTGCTGGCCATTGGCCAGCTGATCGAAGCACGCGACGGCAAGAAGCTCGCCGAGGGCAATACGGCCACGCTCGAATTGACGCCGGCGCAGGCGCGCCACCTGGCGTGGGCTAATGCGGTCGGCGAGATCTCGCTGGCGCTGCGCAGCATCGCCGATATCGACAGCGCGCGCGACCTCGCCACTCAGGACAGGCAGCCGTCGATCAAAGTTCGGCGCTTTGGCAAGAGCCAGCGCGCTTATGGCGTCAACTGAGTCCTCTTACAGCAGCAAACCGGCGGGCAAGAAGGTTGGCTATCATGCGGGCTATGGTGTGGGGCGGAGTGCGTGCACTCTTGCTTGCGGCGATCGGTTTGTTGAGTTTGACAGCTGCCTCCGCCAATGGCGAGCGCCGGCCGCAGGCGCAAGAGGACACCGCCCAGCAGTCGGTGCTGGTGATACCGGCGCGAGCCGACTTTCCCCTCCAGGCGTATTTCCATGGGGCAAACAAGTCGGTGCTGGTTCAGTTTCCCTTCGCGCTGCGCGACGTGCTCGTCTCCTCGCCCGATATCGTCGATGCGGTCGTGCAATCGTCCAATCGCGGCTGTTCCTGATCGGCTAGAAAATCGGCCAGGCCAATGCTTTCTTCTTCGATGCCAAGGGCCAACAGCTCCTGACGCTGGAGATCAACGTCGGCGCCGATCTCAAAGGCCTGGACGGTTTGCTCATGCGCTACGTGCCGGGCTCGCGAATTCAGGTCGAAATGGCGGGCAACGCCGCCGTGCTGAGCGGTAGCGTGCGCACCCCGATCGACTCTAAGCAGGCCGACATCGCCTGCCAAATGGTGGCCGCCAACGGTGCCGTGGCCGCCAGCGTGTCGCCGAACGTGCCTGGATTTTCGCGCACGGCCACGGTCGCGGGCTCCTCCAACACCGGTTTTGCCGGGCAGGCGCAAACCGAGTCACAGGTCGCCCCACCGCGGCGACGGCCTGCAGTGGTGCCACCAAGCTGGTGATCAACCTCCTCAGCGTCGAGGGCGTGGATCAGGTGATGCTGAAGGTCACCGTCGCCGAAGTGCAGCGTACCGTGCTCAAACAGTTCGGCATCAACGTCGGCGGCCTCGTCAATTCCAGCCACTTTACGACGGCCATCCTCAGCCAGAACGCCCTGCCGCTCACCTCCGCGGCCGGCCTCGGTTCGCTTGCCGTTCCCAACGTGATTTCCCGTGCGCTCGACGTCACGACGCGGACGAGCATCCCAGGCTTCACCAATTCGGGTGCAAGCTCCATCTTCAACGATGGCACCACGCAACTCGCCGGCGTGCTGCGCGCCATGGAGCGCGATGGCCTGATCCGCACGCTGGCAGAGCCCAACCTGACCGCCGTGTCCGGCGAGACCGCCAACTTCCTTG
>Ga0111538_10003930_pt1 | contig 20706 bp, 14 predicted proteins | sample SoiMethybrSBSTD1_FD_79669 | JGI IMG/M metagenome (GOLD analysis project Ga0111538, IMG submission 79669) | Bulk soil microbial communities from a Populus tree surrounding site in Tennessee, USA - Soil MetaG P. TD hybrid SBSTD1 (version 2)... | ecosystem: Environmental > Terrestrial > Soil >... | reverse complement strand
TTTTTGAGAGGGAGGCAATATGAAAAACTCAGTTACCAAACGCAGTCTTTTTCGCCTGGCACTTCTTTCGCTGTCTCTGTTTGCTTTGGCGGCCCTTTCAAGTGCAAGTACCACGCGGACATTTACGACCTCAGTTAATATTGTGAATAACTCGAGCAGGGAAATTCGCAATATATACTTTTCGCACGTTGACGTTGACGACTGGGGGGATAACCAACTGACCTCGGCCATTACCCCGGGCCAGTCGTACAACCTCAGCAACGTCGCGTGTGATCAGCAACAAGTCAAAGTCGTTGGCGAGGATCAGGATGGCTGCTTCCTCTCGGTGGTGGTCAATTGCGGGGGCAGCAGTACCTGGACTATTACCAACGACACCTCAAGAGACTGCGGTTATTAAGTTTTTAGGAATGGCTACAAAATGCGAAATAGTCTTGAACAAAGACATCGCTGGTTAACAATCTGGGAAGCTCGGCGCAACAGTGGCCGGAACGGATCCGTGTTCTACTGGTGGCCACCCAATCTTTCAACTGAAAAAGGAGACTCCAAATGAACAAGTTTCGGTTCACGATAAACGCACTGGCAATCGCGATCTTCACGCTGGCTTTTGCGTCCATGGCCCAGGCGCAGGCGACGCGCACCTGGGTGTCCGGCGTCGGTGATGATGCTAACCCCTGCAGCCGCACGGCTCCCTGTAAGACCTTTGCCGGCGCCATCTCCAAGACGGCCGTCGATGGCGAGATTGACGCGCTCGATCCAGGTGGTTTCGGGGCCGTCACCATCACCAAGGCGATCACCATTGACGGAAATGGGTGGGGATCAATCCTGGCGGCAGGCACAAATGGCGTGATCGTCAACCTGACGGCCACCTCAGGTAGTAACACCGTGCAACTGCGGAATATCTCGATTAACGGTGCAGGCACTGGTACAGTCGGTGTCAGGATTATCAGTAGCGTGGCCAACACCAAAGTCTTCATTGAGAACTGCGTAATCTTCGGGTTCCGCGCCGGATCCGGCCGTGGGGTCGAAGACTCGCGCAACGTAGGAGGGTTCTTGGTGATCGAGAACACCCTGGTAAAGAACAATCTCACTCAGGGTGTTTTTATGCAGAGTAACTCCGGCACCATAAGAGCGAGCCTGAAAAATGTCACGTCGTATTCAAATACCTGGGGCATCCTGGCTCACCAGAATGTCAATATGGTTTGTGACGGCTGTGTGGCGAGCAACAATTCCTCGATTGGATTTGGCGCTGAAACCGGAGCCCAGGTGGATCTTGTTAACAGCGTGGCAAGTGGTAACGCGACGGGCATTGATTCCCTGACTGCAGGAAGTAACGTACGCTGCGCAAGGACCAACGTTAGCCGCAATACGACTGACGGCCTGGGCTTCCACGGCGGCACAATTATGTCGTATGGAAATTGCGAAGTCAGCGCGAACAACGGAAATAACGGACCGTTTACAGCTGGCGGCCCGGTACTGCAGTAGTTAGAGGTTCTTTCGGCTTCCCGTTTTCCGCCGTCCCCGTTTGTCTCATTGAGGCGAACGGGGCGGCGTATTTTCGTTCTTACTCCACGATTATCCTGGGCCTTGCCGCACCACTCCTGATGATCGAAACTCCAGCCCAAGTTGAGGCTTCGCCGATCTGTCACCGCCGGCAGCGTTAGCCGATTCTGAATTGGCAGGCTGTCCCGTGCTTCGTGTTTGACGCATCCTTTTGAAGCAAAAACGGCAGCGGCATCTATTGACACCAACGTTCTCGTACGGTAAAGTCTGCCGCGGTTAACTTTGTCAACTAAGCGCTTATGCGGAGTTCGTTCGGCGGTGTTTGAACGAATTTGCCAACGCGGAAGGCGGACCGTCTAAGTAAGAGGGCTATCGGTTTAGGAAGCCGGCTGGGACGCAGAGATATCGTTCGAGATCTGTTAAGGAGTAGGGGACTGACGCTCACACACCGCTCTACTGCATTGAGGCTCATGGCAATGCAGTTCAATTCTGCTGAGTTCTTGAACTTAGCAATCGAAGCGAAGCTCCAATAGACCAGTTGTAAGAATGGGCCGCTGTTCACTTTGGTGGTTTGGGATTTTGCGTGCGCACTGGACGCGTCGGCGAGTTGAATCGTTCATTCGGTGGGCGGACTCGACTCGGCGTGCCTGAGGACTGCGAAGGCCGAGAGCGGTGCGACCTGGTTGATAGCGCAAACCTGTCTGTAGTAGTCGGTCGCCCTCGTCCTGGCTTCGTTTATTTCGAAGGAGGGCGATAAATAGATGCTGCCTCGCGAGAGAGGTTTCCCTAACGGGTATCGCGTAGTCTCGATCATTAATTGGTCGGGTCTGGCTTTGGGTTGAGTGTGCTTGTAGAATGCTACTCACTTCCTTTAGGGTGACGCAGTAGTTTGGGCTTGCAAGTTGTTCTCTTTCACGGAAAAATAGGTGTGTTAGGCTTTGACCCGTTCGCCCTCGATTGACCCGGCATCTGATATGGATGGAGGTATTATGTATCACGTAGTAAAAAAGGAACATTTCACGTCGGTATTCAACCTGCCGCTTCTACGATCACCATGGATTCTACTTGCAGTAATCGCAACCGGAGGATTCTTGCTTAAGCCGGTTTACTCGCCGGTTATGGCTCAGGAAAGTAATCAGGCGTCGCCAATCGCTCGGGTCGCGTCCACTACCTTATCCGATGACAACCGTTACCGAATTGGACCTGGTGATGTCCTCAGCATTTTAGTTCGCAAAGCGGCTGAACTTTCGGGCCCGGTTCGCGTGGACCAGCGCGGCATGATACGGATTCCAATGGTCGTCCACGAGATTCAAGCTGCATGTCGGACTGAGAGTGAGCTGGCGGCCGAAATCAGAAATCTTTACCTCGAGTTCAAAAAGGATCCGAGTGTTGAGGTATTTGTCAGTGATTTTCAGTCCCGCCCTGTTTCTGTTATTGGAGCTATCAATTCGCCGGGACAATACCGTTTACAAAGACAGGTGCGGCTCCTGGAGCTTTTGACTTTCTCTGGTGGGCCGGCGGCCAGAGCGGGTCGGACGATCGACATTGTCCACTCGAGTGCGCCGAACATTTGTGAAAGCGGTTCAGATCAGAAAACCACCGACGTGGCCGATCAGATTTCACTCTATGTTTTGAACGATACCATGGCCGGTAAAATCGAGGCGAACCCCTTGGTGCGGCCGGGTGATGTGATCCACATCCCGGATGCTGATCAGGTCTTTATTATTGGCCACGTAATGTCACCGCAGCCGATACCGCTGAGAGATAAGCCAATAACAATATCGCGCGCGATCGCAATGTCCGGAGGGCCCGCGCGCGACGGCGCGACTTCGAAAATTCGCATCATTAGAGAATCGTCCGACGGCGGCAAGCAGGAAATCTTTGTTAACCTAAAGGACATCCAAAAGTTGAAAGCGCCGGATATTGCGCTTATGGCTAACGACATTGTCGAAGTTCCTTCGTCGACCGGTAAAACAATACTCGGCCTGTTTACCGGAGCTATCGGTCCGACGCTTTCAGGTACTGCGGTACGCGCCCTTCCCGGTGTGCCATAAGAGCCACGATAAGAAAGCGAAGCCCGCGGTTTTCTTTAGGATATGTTCGCCAACGAAATGGACCCACGAATGAACCAATCGACAAATCTCGCTAAGCAAAGCATTGTCCTGCCCAGAAAAGAGCAGATTGCCAATGTGCCGGCCGACCGTGTTGACAGTGCGCCGCCGTTTTCTCACGGCACTTACAGTTATGACGGCAGCGAAGAGCGAGCCTCTCACATCAGGGACTATTGGCGCGTTGTCCGAAAGCATTTGTTTCTTGTGATGGGACTGACTCTGGTGATACCGACCCTGGCTGCGATCTATCTCATTCGCAAGCCGGACATCTACGAATCTCAGGCGCGAATTCAGGTTGACCTGGAGAACCCGAATTCGTTGTTGGGAGGCATGTCCAAAAACAGTCCGGTGATCTTAAGTGGCGAAACGAACGATCCGGCTTACTTCAATACGCAACTTCAGATCCTCATCGGCCCGGGCTTACTGCGGAGAGTGGTGAAGAATCTTGACCTGGAGCACAATCCGGATTTTTCCAGCTCCGAATCTTCAGGCAACTCAGTATGGTCTAACCTGCGAACGTTGTTGGGACTCAATCCCAAGAGTGATCCAAAGAAATCGACGACGAAAGAAGTTGTTGTCAGCGCGCCTTCCACTGCCGCTACCCAGGACCTGATGGAAGCGGAGCGCCTCTCTGACTTCGTCGATAACCTGCAATCGACTATACGTGTCGAGCCCGTCAAAGAGACAAGGTTGACCGTCCGGGAAACGCGACTTATTGATATTAGTTTGAGGCACACTGACGCGCATTTGGCGGCGAAGATTGTGAATTCAGTGGCTGACACATTTGTTCTTCAGAACCTCGAGAAAAAGACCGAAACCAGCAGCACCACCGGCACATATCTCCAACAACGAATTGCCGAACTGCAAACCGCGATCAGGAAGAAGGAAGAAGAACTGATCAACTATGCCAAGAATCATCAGATTCTGTCGTTGGATGCCAATCAGAATACAGTCGTAGAGCGACTCGAAGGACTCAATAAACAATTGCTCACGGCCGAGAACGAACGGAAGTTGGCTGAAGCTGCTTTTCGGGCAAGCCAGCAACCTGGCGCGGCCGAAGCTTTGGCAGAGGGTGGGGCGGTGGAAATGGTTCCGTCGGCAACCAGAGTCACGACCGAGGCCGAAATAAAACTGGCCGAGTTGCGACAAAAACGGGCCGAACTGCTGGTCGAAAACACCGAGAAATGGCCGGAAGTCAGGGAGATCGATAAACAGATTGCCGCGCGCGAGAAGCAACTGAACGAAACCAGAAACCGCGCCAAGACGGTAGTTACGACCAATCTTGCGACTCGATACCGCCAGGCCCAGCAAACTGAGGACGCGTTGCGCCAGGCATACAACCAGCAACGTGCTGAGACTCTAACCCAGAATGAAGCCGCGGTGAATTACCGGATCATCCAGCAGGAAATTGACACGAATAAGACTCTGCTTGAAGGATTGTTGCAACGTACTAAAGAGAACGAAGTGGTGATGGCCGGAACGCCGAATAACATCCGCGTGGTGGACTATGCGATTGCCGGCAAGAAACCCGTGGCGCCGAGGCGAACTTTGATCGTCGGATTGTCAGTGTTGGTTGCCCTCGGTCTGGGTGTCGGGCTCGCATTTTTTGTTGAGTACCTTGATGACAGTGTCCGCTCGACCGATGACATCGAAAACTTTCTGCACCTCCCTTCTATTGCCGTGATTCCGCGGGTTGGTATTGTGAAACAGCGGCGACTGCTGGCGCGGCCTGGAAAGAGTGGCGCGCTTACCACCACGAGCGGCAGCAATGGCCACGAGTTGTTATTGACTCAGATGGATAAGCGGTCTCCTGTGGCTGAAGCCTACCGCCACCTGCGAACATCGATCTTGTTGTCGACTGCGGGCCGGCCGCCCAAGACACTGCTGATAACGTCGAGTGTGCCTTCCGAAGGTAAGACGACGACTGTTGTGAATACCGCAATCAGTCTGGTTCAGACCGGCGCCAAGGTCTTGATCATCGATGCCGATATGCGTCGTCCCCGGCTGCAGCAGATTTTTCAACTTAAGAATGATTATGGGCTGAGCGCGCTCTTGTCACGCGACGCGGCTGAGAGTGAGATCTTTTCGGCTATCCAACATGATGAAGAGACGGGATTATTCATCATGACGGCCGGGCCGGTGCCGCCCAATCCCGCTGAACTTGTCGGATCGGATCAGATGATCAGGCTGATTGCAACTGCCAGCGCGAACTTCGCTCACGTCATCATCGATTCCCCTCCGGTCGCCGCCTTCACCGATGGTGTGCTAATCGCCTCGATGGTGGATGGGGTTTTACTCGTGGTTCATAGTGGCAAGAATTCCAGGAAGATCGTGGCGCGGGCCCGAAAACTTCTGCAGGACGTGGGCGCACGCATTATCGGCGTAGTTCTTAACAAAGCCGATAACAGTCCGCACGGTGAATATTATTACAATAGTTACTATACCCACTATTCGGCGGCCGACGCTGACGGGGCTCCCGGCAATTAATGAATTGCTGGCGATATCGGGCCCGGGCGTTTGGTCAGATGTCCCCGACGATTGCGCTGTATCGTTTCGGTATAAGAAACAAAAACGCGTATCTCCGCGTTCGAAGCCTGCCTCTGAGAATTTCTGCTAAATAGTTTCTTGTCTGGGTTCATGCAAAGGAGAGAATAACTTGCCGGGTTTTGAATTCTTCGGGAGTGAAGAGCGACAAGCAGTTGTCGATCTGTTCGACGCGAATAACGGGATCCTTTTCGCTCATGGTTACGCCAACCAGCGGAAGGGAATTTTCCGCGTTCGTGAACTCGAACAAATGATCGCCGAAATGTTCGGTGTGGGTCACGTGCAGGCGGTTTCCTCCGGTAGCGCCGCCCTCTGGTGCGCCATGCGAGCTTTGGGAATTGGGCCGGGCGATGAAGTGATCACGCAAGCTTTTACGTTCGTTGCGTCGGTTGAAGCAATACTGATGACAGGCGCAAAGCCGGTAGTCGTGGATATTGATCGTTCGCTCAATATGTCTCCCGCGGCAGTCGAAAAAGCAATTACAGCCAGGACGAAACTGATTATGCCCGTTCATATGGCGGGCGTTGCCGCGAAAATGGATGAGATTTTCGCGATTGCTCAAGCACGCAATATTCCTGTTCTTGAAGATTCGGCTCAGGCAATAGGCGGCAGTTACCGAGGAAAGCCATTGGGAACTCTGGCTGATGCGGGCGTGTTTAGTCTCGACTTCAATAAGATAGTAACCTGTGGCGAAGGCGGCCTCGTGCTGACAAATGACGAACGAGTTTACTCGGCCACCCGAGCCTTGCACGATCATGGTCATGAGTACGATTCGTCCGTGCCGCGCGGACTGGATCCACATCATACCTGGGGATTCAATTTCCGCATGACCGAGTTGCAGGCGGCCATCGCAATGGCTCAGTTTCGAAAGCTCGATAGTTTCGTCGCCACGCAAAAAGAGCACCAGGGAAGACTGAAGCAGGCAATGATCGAAGCCCGACTGCCCGTAGAATTCCGAGAATTGGCGGATCCCGACGGTGACAACGGTGATACCCTGTTTTTCTTTACTGAGTCCGCCTCAAAAGCGTCCGAGGTGGTGGCCGCTCTCAACCGAGTGAACGTTGGCACCAAGAATGTTCCAGATGCATTGGGCTGGCATTTTGCGGCCAATTGGGATCATCTGCTGGGCCCGTTTTACGATCGACCACTTCCGGAGGTCTTTGAGCAGAGCGCCGAATTGCTGAGCCGGACGGTGTCAGTGCCAATCTGGCTGAAGCCTGACGAAACCTGGTTTGATAGAGCAGCATCGGCAGTCATATCATGTTTCAAATAGTCTTGACGGACGTCTGCAAATAAACCCGCGCGAATTTCTAACATGACACAATCTTCAACGGCGGCCGTGCCGTCCACCCAAACTGCCTTTTCCTTTGCGGTCGACCTGAACGTAGTGTTCGGTCTAAATCGTTACAAAGAATTGCCCTCGTTGATGAAGGAGCGAGGGTGGGCGCGGCCCGGACTGGTAATTGACGGCTCGATCGTAAACTCAGCACCCGCAGTCGATCTTTTGGGCTTGCTGCGCAATGAGTTTGGTGCCGAAATCCAAAGTCTGGAAACGCGCACCACAGGTGAGCCTGACTACGATTACCTTGATGAGTGCGCTAATGTTTTTCGTGCCGCCGATATCGATTGCCTCATTGGCGTAGGCGGTGGGAGCGCCATGGATGTCTGTAAAGGTATTTGCGTTCTGTTGAAAAATCCAGGCAAGGGAATTGAATACCGCGGGATGAATCTGGTGCGCTTCCCGAGTCTGCCGGCGATCCTTGTTCCCACGACGGCGGGCACAGGAAGTGAAGCGACATTTACAGCAGTTTTTGTCGATGCTGCCAACAAAACAAAAATGGGTATTAACGGCCGCAATGTTGGCTGTCAGCTAGCCGTGCTGGATCCGGCTTTCACCGCAAGTTGTCCGCGTCGGGTTGCCGTCGGCGCCGGGTTGGATGCGATGGTCCATTCGTTGGAAGCTTTCATGACAACCCGGTCCAATCCGATAATTTTTGAGTTGGGCCAGCTGGCCTGGTGTCATCTGTTTCGCGCATTTCCTGCCGCTGTCAACGACCCGGAGGCCCACGAAGCAAGACTACAGATGCAGATCGGAAGTTTTCTTGCCGGCATAACTCTGGCGTACTCGGGTGGCGGGATCGCAGGAGCGCTTTCTTATCCACTCGGCGGTGAGTTTGCGGTGCCTCACGGGTTGGCGGGCGGTTTGCTGATCCGGTACATAATCTCAGAAAATCTTAAGCGCGGTTATCGGGATTATGCTGAGCTCTACAGTCGGATGTTCCCGGAGGAGTCCGCGCTATCTGTCGATGAAAGGTGTCAGCGTTTTCACGATCGATTTGTGCAAATGCTTTCGGCCATCGGTGCTCCGCCGGACTTTTCCGGGTACTCCGTCCGGTCAGGCGACATTCCGCGCATCATTGACCAGACGTTGTCACAGCGATCTGCGGTTCTAAAGAATAATCCCATTCCAGTGGACCAACAGTTGTTGACGAACATTCTCGAGCCGGTTGTCCCGCGGGGAGCAACTCGGGTAGGTTAACGCCAGCGTCCGATCAATGAACGCATCAGGCATCTCAAAGAACCAGTTGAAAAACAATTATTACGGAATCGTGCAAGCACGCGCGAGCTCTCACCGCCTGCCGGGGAAGATGCTCCTGGGGTTTGGCGAAGAGACGGTGCTCCAGTTTCTGTTAAAGAGGCTGCAGCATTCAGCTTGTGTAAGCGATTGGGTAGTGGCGACCAGTACCTCCGCAGACGACGACCAGATTTGTGAAATTGCCGAGCAGATGGGCGTGCCCACATTTAGAGGCTCGCTGGCCGATGTTTTGGATCGCTTGTATCAGTGCGCCAGGGCCTTTGACATGGAGCACATCGTCAGAGTGGGAGGAGATAATCCGCTCCTGGATCCCACGATCATTGACGAAACGATCGAAGCCTACGAACGTGATACAAAGGGTTGGGATTATTTCAGCAATCATCATCCGCCCAGCTTTCCCGATGGCCAGGAAGTCGAGATTTTTACTTTTGCTGCTTTGCAGACAACCTGGGAGAAAGCTAAACAGCCTTATCAGCGAGAGCACGGTACGCCATTCTTGTGGGATCAGCCCGACGTTTTTCGCGTGGGCAACTATTCTCGGCCGGGTGAGAACTTGTATTACAAGCATCGTTGGACGCTGGATTATCAAGAGGACTACGATCTGCTTTCCGCGATAGTCAGCGCTTTTCCCGGTTCCTATGACTTTAGTCAGGAGCAAATCGTTGAGTTCCTCGACCAGCATCCTGAAATCTATGCCATCAATCTTTCCAGGCACGGTCAGACCTGGCATGCCAACGAAAAGGATCATCTGCGCACCGCCGAACAGTACCGGCAGCTCTTCGATAAGAGCCTGGCCATGGAAATCAGCCAGCGGAAGCGAAGAATTTGCTGCATCACTGGAAGTCGGGCTGAGTATTCTCGCCTCAAACCAATCCTGGCCGCGTTAAAGGAAAACGACCAGGTTGAACTGCAGATTGTTTGTACCGGCACACATATTCTCGAACGTTACGGCAATTCCATCCAGGATGTGATTAATGACGGCTTTCAGACCGCGGCTACCTGCTTCATGTTAGTTGAAGGCGAGACGCCTACGACCATGAGCAAGTCGATTGGCCTGGCGATAATTGAATTCTCCACAATTCTGGCAAACCTGAATCCTGATGTCCTGTTAGTGATGGGAGATCGTTTCGAAGCACTGGCCAGTGCGGTAACAGGGGCGTCGATGAATGTCCCCCTGGCCCACGTCCAGGGTGGGGAGATTAGCGGTTCAGTGGATGAAAGTTTTCGTCACGCAATCACCAAGTTATCGCATTTACATTTTCCTTCAACCGAATTGAGCCGTCAGCGCATCATCATGATGGGAGAAGACCCGGACATGGTTTTCAATGTGGGGTGCCCGGCCGTTGACTCATTGTTAAGCACGGACGTGTTATCGAAGCAGGATTTGCTCGATCACCCCTTACTGGCGCCCAAGCGGGAAAACCGACAGCGATTTCTCCCCGAGGATGGCTACGTTCTTTGCCTGTTGCATCCGGTCACCACTGAATACGAGAAAGTCGCGCAAGAGACAATGGAGTTAGCGCTGGCCCTGGATGAGTTGGGCGAGAACGTATTTTGGGTTTGGCCCAACGCGGATCCCGGCGCCCGCAAGATCGTCCGCGCTATCGATCAGTTCGTGTCCAATAACGGCAACGACCGCTTTGACTTTTTCGATCACATACCAATGGACGTGTTTATTTCGCTGATGGCCCATGCAAAGCTGATGGTGGGCAACTCGAGCGCGGGAATTCGAGAGGCCTGTTACTTTGGTGTGCCGGTAGTAAACGTGGGCACGCGCCAGTCCTTTAGAGAACGCGCGCCGAACGTCGCCGACGTTCCGCAGGCGGAAAAAGCGAAACTTGTTGCCGTGATGAAGGATCAATTGAATCGGGGACGGTATCCGATTTACAAGGCGTATGGCGACGGAAATTCAGGGCAGCGCATCGCCGAGATACTGGCGAACATTGACATCAAACTTGTGCAGAAACATTTTTTCGATAATTTTACGTTGGCAGCGACGTCGTCTGCTGGAACCGGTAAGGTTTCCGTTTAGGGAGGAAATATGACGCAGGATCTTTATGAACGAATTTCAGACCCGGCCCAGCCGCCGGTCATAATTGCCGAGGCGGGAATCAATCACAACGGGAACATGGAAAGCGCCAGGGAGTTGGTGCACGCGGCCGCGGAATCCGGCGCCGACGTGATCAAGTTTCAGACCCACTTGCCGGAACATGAGATGTTGCAGGACGGGTTTACCGCGGACTACGTCGGCGAATCGTTGTTTGATCTCCTGAGCCGGATGGAGCTCTCAAAGCCGCAACACGTGGAATTGATGGCCCTGGCTGAGCAGGCAGGCATTCATTTTCTTTCCACCCCTTTTTCCAAAGAAGCTGCCGATCTTTTGGATGAAATCGGCGTGAGTTGCTTTAAGATCGGCTCAGGCGAAGCGACCAATTTACCGCTCGTTACCTATATCGCCCGCAAAGGCAAGCCGGTGATTATTTCCACCGGCATGACCTCGCTTGAAGAAATCAGAGAGATTGTTGCTGCCGTCAGGAATGAGAATCCGCGAATCGCCATCATGCACTGCACTTCCACTTATCCCACCGCTTACAAAGATGTCCGACTGAAAACTCTAGACGTATTTGCAAAAGAGTTTCCCGGCATTCCAATCGGCCTTTCCGATCATTCGCAGGGTGTCTTTACCGCACTGGGAGCGGTGGCCCTGGGCGCCAGAATCATCGAAAAGCATTTCACGGGCAGTAGACAATGGGAGGGTCCGGATCAGCAAGTTTCCATCGAACCAGCTGAGCTCAAAGAGCTCACCCAGGGCGCCCGCGCGATTCATGCAGGACTGCAGGGATCCGGAAAGGATGTTCTCAGCGACGAGGTGCCAGTCCAAAAGATGGCCAGAGAGTCGATTGTCACGATCGCGGATATTAATCCGGGCGACGTTTTTAGCGAGCAGAATATTTGGGTCAAACGACCCGGTACTGGAATCCCGGCCAGGAAGTTTTATGAGATAACGGGCAAAGTTGCGAAGAACTCGATCAAGAAGAATTCTTTGCTGACTTTTGAAGACATTCAATAAGCAAGAGCGGTAGTTTCCTGACGCCTCGTCCCGCCGGCCTTATCAATCGCCACGAGTGTGCCCCCCTTTGAGTTAGACTGATCAGTTCTGTCATGTCCGAGCCAGCAGCTACTCAGGCCAGGCGTTCCTCCTTCCTCAGGAATGCGCTGGCGTATACCTCGACCAATCTTGTCTCCCAATTCACTCAGCTGGTTTCAAGATTCATCGTGCGAACAATCCTGGCGCCGCAGGCGATGGGCATTTGGGAGTTCGCTCTCGTGATTCAGAGCTTTGCCAACAGTTTCGATCCGGGGATAAATGCCGCGGCAAGCGTTGAGCTACCGATGCTGCACGGGGCGCAAGACCGGGAAACCGGAAACAAAGTTCGAGCCACGGTCTTCAGTTCGAATTTCTTATTCAGTCTGCTTCTGGCGGCCGGGATTCTTGTCTATCTTTTTCTTTATTGGAATCGCTTTGATCGCCATCAAGCCCTGGCGGTGGTGGTGGCGGCTCTCCTGGTCATTTTCTTTTCATTCAGCTCCTCGTTGATCACATTTCACCAGGGGAATCAAAGTTACGTTTCTTTAAGCAAAGCATCTCTCTACTACGCGCTCCTGTATGGTGCCCTGATTTCCCTGGGGGCTTATTTGCAGGGCATCGTCGGGGTTCTGATTGCCGGTGCACTTTCTTACCTGATTCAATCGGTGCTCCTGTATGTATTCGCTCGCAAAGAAGACCTGAAGATTGGCCGGCTCTGGGACCAGCAGACCTTCATCCGTTTGGCCAAGTTTGGCTTACCGATGAGAGTTGTCGAATACCCGCAGTCGATATTCGCGTTTCTGGATGTTTTCCTGGTGACGAAATTTCTCGGAATTGGCCCCCTCGCGATATATGCAACAGCCCGCGTGTTCTTCTTACAGACTGCCAACATCCCGGCAGTTTTGGGAAATGTCTTTGTTACCCGGATCTTTTATTTGAGCGGCGCCAAGACCAGCCGCGCGACCCTGGCAGAAGAAATGAAGCTCTTTCTTCTGGTTGAATATCTGCTGGTGCTTCCACTGCTGATTTGTTCGGTATGTCTGGCGTTTTCTTTTCTCACGGGCCAGTTTATTCCCGCATATTTGAGCAGTGTTCCGGTAATCAGAGTGCTCATTTTTGCCGTCTATTTCGTTCCGCAAACTACCCTGGTAAGGAATTTTTGGATGCTGGACAAGAGGCTCCTGGCCCTGGGTGTTTCCAATGTGGTTGGTTTCGTGGGAATGGCGGCAAGTTTTCTTATTGTCATGAAGTTCAGGGGGCTTACGCTGGATTCAATAGCCCTGGCTAGCGTGGTGGGCTACTTCATCTATTATCTTTACATAATGCTTTCAATTGGCGTGGAACTATGGGGCAAAGCCGGCGCCGTCAAAATAATCTTACATGCGTTGGCAGCGGTTGTGATTACCAAGTTGATTCTCAATACGACACCGATCAATATAAGCCAGGGCGCGTTTGCTAATAATGTCGAACAGTTGCTTATCAGTTTACTGTGGTCGTACGCACTACTGCTGCCAATGCTCGCATACGGCGCCTGGAAAACCAGATTGCTTCAGCAACTGCGGGCTAGGTTTGCCAGAAAACAGGTTTGTGCGGAGTGAAGCGACAGGATGAAAGGGTCGCCGGGATCAGGATCGGGCCATAATCGCCTGCCAAATCGCTGGCACTGGGCCGCGCATAGTCACCACGTAAAAGAATGAATATCCTACTTCTGGTCACCGTATTTGTAGCCTTGGCGGCTTGCTACCTGATTTATTTCGGGCTAATCGCCAAGCCCGATTGGTCAATTTATGCCTACATAATAATTTGGATTACGGTTCCGAAAGCGCTTCGTCTTTATTACATAACCGCGGGCGTTTATGACTTTCCCGAAGGCCTCACCGTCTTTCACGTTGTCGAGGCCATCGCGATCGGTGGAATTGCCGTAGCTCTAATCAAGCATCGCCAAAAAGGGCACAGGCCCGGCACGGAGTCGCTGAAACGATTTGTCTGGCTGTTTTTACTTTCCGGAACTGTTTCGTTTCTCATTTCTCTTGGTCTGCTCTCAAGCATCTTTCCGACGTACCTGGATGAATTGTGGAGTTTCCTGAGCGTGCACAGCGATGTCCAGTATCGAATTCTGGCTTTCGCCTTTGTGCTCTATAGCGGGGTCTTTCTCTATGGGTGTATCGCCTTCATCACCGAGTTACGCCAAGTTGAAAGAATTTTCATGCTTTTTTTGGGACTCGGCATAGCCATGGGTATTGAGAGCATCATCTTCTATTACCTGGCATCTTTCCCGACTTTCAATTTGCTTCCGAGCGTTGCTGCTTACAGCGTGCATCAGGCCGGCAACAGGTTCATGAGCCTCATTTTCACCAACTACGATCAGGTGGGATTGTTTTCGATCATCGCTATTGCTTGTTGTCTGTACTTCGCCGCCAGCCGCAAGCGTAAAGCCCTGCTGGCGATGTTACCGTTGCTGTTCCTGCCTGTCCTTGCCGGCTATCAAAGAAGCGTCCTGTTCGGTGTTCTGGTCACGGTGGGCTTTATCTATTGGCACAGGTCCGGTGGAAAGAAGCGGGTCGCCTACATGTGCCTGATTGGGGCGGCCGTGGTTACGATGTATCTCTTCGACAGTGATCTGCTAGTCCTTAACAATCTTGCATCCGGGCTGGGCGGATCGACCCGGCCTGATTACTTTTCAACTGAATCGCTGGATGTTCGCTTCGGATTGCAGATGAGGGCAATCGAGCTATTCCTGTATGCCTTTCCCTTTGGCGTTGGCCCCGGCTCAGCTCCGGTGGCCATGAACTCTCCCATCCACCAGGCGGTCCTGGGACTTAGCTTTTCACAGGTCTCTGATTATTCGGTCTTGATTTATGGACAAATATCCAGTGGCGTCAGAACTACTAACCCGCATAATTTCTTCATTGAATTTCTTCTCGAACACGGAGGTTTAGGAGTCCTGGTTTTGGTTTTCTTCTTTGTCCTTGTGTTTCGAAATTTTCGAGCGTGGCTGAAGGATTCATCCGTAACCAGCCACTCCGACAATCGTCTGTTCTTCGCCCACGCCACAGTCTATGCGCTATTGCTCGGTATGGGGATACATGAAATGTTCGAGAGCACTTTCTTTCCCTTTACGATTTACGGGATGTTTCTTTTCTTCACGTTTCTCCTGTTAAAGTTGCAAAGCGCCCAGAGCAAAACCGCGGAGCATCGGACAAGTTCATAAGACTCCAACCGGATTTTGATCACGGCGGGCACGGAATGGCTCAATACACGGCAGATCGTTTTAGGGAAAGATTCAACGAGGGATGGCCGTTAAGGCTGGCTTTGGCAAAAGCTTACTGTCCCCCCGATGGCAGAGCGCTCGACGTCGGGTGTGCCTACGGGGAATACTGTTTGCCGCTGGCAACCAATACTGTTTGCCGCTGGCAACCGTCGCCTCGCATGTCGACGCGGTGGACGTTGATTCCAATGCCATCAAGATAATGTGCGAATTTGCTGAAGAACGAGGAATCAAAAACATCACGCCTTTTTGCGGCGACCTTGCCGAATGGGCAGAAGGCAGAGATGGTACTTATGATTTCATAATTTGCACCTTGACTCTGGTGTGCCTCGATCCACCCGTTCGACGCAGCTTCCTCGAGATCTTTAGTCGTTTGCTCGCGCCTCAGGGAACACTTTTGGTCGATTTTTATCTGCCGCGGCATTTCCTTTACCGGGCATTCGTACAGAATTTAACTTTGAAGGAAAAGGGTTTTTCTTTTCTGGCGTACTTTTACCGCTGGGTCAAGGGGAGGCATGTTACCAAACGCGCTCTCCTGCGTGAAGCAAAACAGAATAACCTGGTGGTCGTCGAACAGGACCATAAGGCGTATTTTGATTGCCGCAAGTTCGAAGGATACGGCTTTGAAAGTTTCTTTGGTTGCGACTTTGAAGCTTACACTTTAACGCCGGTATCATCGTCCTCCAGCCCGGCCGCCGGAATTTGATTCGCATGGCGCGTAAGAGTAACTGCTCCACCCACGCCGCTTGCCTTCCCAAGCTCGGACTGATCCCGCTGCTTTTCCTCCGCGCGGCCTATGGGACGAAGGTCACCGTCTATTTCGACACGCACCAATTGTACGCGAAGGCGCTTATCCGTTGGTTCAAAGTGCCTGAGCCGTGGCTTATCGCCGTCCTTACATTTCTTTCCGGAATAAAAGTAAGAAGAGTAGCTGAGTCCGGGGTTGCGCGAGGTTCGCCGCGAATCAACCTTCAGGCTATGAAGCGAGTCGTGTCTATTCTCGAGAGCTTACGGCCCGAAATAGAGAAGACTGGGTGGCTGGGGACTTTGTCAGATCTGATTGGGGCCACTCCTGCGCTCGCTTACTATCACCGGCGATTTCCCTGGGACGAAATCTGGCCACAAACAATAGCTGCGACCATCTGTAAGAATACGGTCGGGGAAGAGGAAATCCCCATCGTCATCTGGAGCGCCGACTGGCCGGCCTCATGGCAAACGATCATTGAAAAACACCTTGCGTCGTTCGGGCTGACCTTTTTCTCGTGGCCAAAATGGTATCGCTTTCTGGTGGGACAGGCGACCAATCTGCTGTGGACATCGCGCGTAATTTTCTCGGCATTGGCGGCGCTTACTGGCCATGGTTTACGGCGAGAAAAACATCTGCGCAAACAAGTTCCCCTGACGATCGAATTCATCGAGTCTTCAATGCTGAAAGGAAGACCCGTCGATAGCAATTATTTGGAAGATGGATCTAATCTCGGTCGCCAGGACATTCTTTATTTTCTCACCAAAGAACAGGCCCGGCTCCTGACCAGAAACGGCGGGAACGTCGAAGAAATGGTGGCGGCGGCACGAGCGGAAGGTTTTCAGGTTGTAAAAGCATGGCAACTCAAGTATTCCACGGCCACGGCGCGACTGGTGCTGGGCCAGTTGCCGAAGCTGGTCAAGTCCTTCGCGCGGCTGGGAGCCCCCTGTCTCGCGCCCACGTTCTGGCGCGCCTGGTCGGATTTTCTGACCCTCGCACCGTTATTCGATTCGTATCAACTGCGTAACGTTCTCCACACCCAAAATCCAAATGGGTGTACCGGTGGCCGCTTCGACAGTGCGATCGTTACCAGTCTTTGCCGTCGCTTTGGCGCGCGCAGCGTTGGATATCAAAATCGTTGCATCTATGACAGCGTCTATGAAGACAGCTTTGATTGCTACGATATCTATTTGGCCTGGGGTGAAGCCTGGCGCCAGGTGCTCGGAGATGGCAACAAGTTTATAGACAAAATTGCTTATGTTGGATGTTTGCATAACGAAGGGTTGATGACCGCGGAGGCGCGACGCCATCGCCCGGACGAACCAATTGTGGTATCAATCTTCACCGGTGATTTCGGCGGTAATCTTTTTACCAGGACCGTGACAACTAATCTGGTCAAGACGTGCATCCAGCTGGCAAAGAAGTATCCTGATTGTCGTTTTCAGGTAAAAATGAAGGACCTCGCAGCCGCCGAGACACTGCTGACCGATGATGAATTTCGCCAAACGTGCGAAGAAGTCGCCGCCAATTTTCAGTTTCTCCGTCGCGCCACCTACGACTGCGCCACGACGATTATGGAATCTGATATTGTCATCGCCGCTGCCTGGACCACGCCTGGCAGCGACGCTTTGATATTGGGGAAGCGGGTAATCTTCTATAACGAGTTTCGCGCCGGCGGCGCCGTTTTTTCTGAGTTGCCGAACTTGATTGCTGAATCGTCGGCCGAACTGATGCGACTGTTCGAAATAGCCCTTAAAGACTATGAGAGTTATGTCAATGATTATCGAGAACCACTTCACCGGCTGGATCCTTTTCGGGATGGCCGGACCAGGGAGCGAATCCTGCACGAGCTCGCCGGGGATTCCGATGCGGACACGACTGTCCCGGTGCAGTCTGTTAGAGGGCAGCCAGCCAGCCGCTTACTGAGCCAGACCTGACCTTGCCGTTAGGTATTTCGCGGAGCACATATGGAACGACCCTATCACAAGTACGTGTTCGACACTGAGAAGAAGGAATTTGTCGGCAGGTTTGAAGAGATGTACCAGTCCGAAACTATCGATGGCTATGATAGCTGGTATCAGGAGAACCTGACGACCCTCGGAAAACAGCTCTCGCTAACCATTCTGCAACGGCATAACTTTCAACGAGTGCTCGACATTGGCTGTGGGAAGGGCACCTTTACCCATCAGCTCAAAAAGGTGAATAACCAGGTCGTCGGCATCGATCTTTCCGAGACCGCGGTCGCCAGGGCCCGAGCTAAATATAACGACATCGAGTTTCTGCAACTGGATACATCTCAAATCGATTCGTTGAGTCCCGCTCGTTTTGATTTGGTGGTGGCCATGGAAGTCTTTTCGTATCTGAAAGACTGGCGTGAGCTCCTAAAATCTATTGCGGCGATGACTGAATACCTTTACGTAGCTCTCTACATACCGCCCGATCCAATTGGATATGTAAAATCTTTCGACGAATTGATTTCAGAACTATCCAGGCACTTTTCCATCGAAGTGGAATTGCTGGTTAATCGAGATCAAATGCTCGTCCTGGCAAAATCCGGGCCCAAGGCAACCCAAAGCCGCTAAGCTTAAATAACTCCCGGCCAGATTATCCGCACGTCATGTTGTTCAATTCGCTGGAATTTTTCATCTTCTTTCCGGTCGTAACGCTGATCTATTTTCTGCTGCCGCATAGGCTCAGATGGTCCTGGCTGTTACTGGCGAGTTGCTATTTTTACATGCGCTTTATTCCCATCTACATTCTGATCCTGTTCTTCACGATCGGTGTGGATTACCTCGCGGGGTTGGTAATTGAAAAGGCCCGAGGACCAAAGCGTAAACTCTTTCTCATCTTCAGCATCATCGCCAATATCGGCGTGCTGGCCGTGTTCAAGTACTTCAACTTCCTGAATGCGAATCTGGAGGGGCTCGCGAAAGCTTTGGATTGGAATTACCCAATTGAGCCGCTGGCCATAATTCTTCCCATCGGATTGTCTTTTCACACGTTCCAATCGTTGAGCTATACGATTGAGGTTTATTTTGGCCGTCAGAAGGCCGAGAGGAACCTGGGCATATTTGCGCTGTACGTGATGTTTTATCCGCAGCTTGTGGCCGGGCCAATTGAACGTCCGCAGAACCTGCTCCACCAGTTCAGGGAAAAGCATAGCTTCGAATACAAGAGAGTTACGGACGGGTTGAAGTTAATGGCCTGGGGACTTTTTAAGAAGGTGGTCATCGCCGACAGATTGGCCGTAGTTGTGAATCACGTTTACGGTCACCCTAGAGATCTCAAAGGCGGGCTGCTAATCGCCACAGTGTGTTTCGCTTATCAGATTTATTGCGACTTCTCCGGCTATTCAGATATTGCCATCGGTGCGGCCCAGGTGATGGGTTTCCGGTTGATGACGAATTTCAGGAGGCCTTACTTTGCAAAGTCGATAGCCGAATTCTGGAAGCGATGGCACATTTCGCTCTCAAGTTGGTTCCGGGACTATCTTTATATACCTCTCGGCGGCAATCGGGTGGCGATTCCAAGGTGGTATTTCAACCTGTTCTTTACGTTCCTTATTAGCGGCTTTTGGCATGGTGCTAATTGGACTTTTATTATTTGGGGCGCACTGCACGGTGCTTATCTAATCTCCTCTTTAATGACAGAGCGGGTGAGGGCAAAGATAGTAACCCTGGCGGCCCTGGATCAGACACCCAGACTTCACCGGCTAACTCAGATCTTCATAACGTTTGCGCTGGTTTGCTTTGCCTGGATATTTTTTCGCGCTAATACAGTCTCCGATGCGTATTTTATCTCCACGCACCTTTTATCTTTTGATGCTTCACACCTGGGGCAACTGGGACTGAGCCGCGCGGACTGGGTCGTAGTCCTGCTGGCCATCGCCTTGATGGAGCTGGTTCATCTTAAACAGCGGCATCGAAGCGTCAGAGAGCAATTAGCTAACAAACCCATTTGGGTCAGATGGGTTGCTTATTATGCGCTGATGTTAGCTTGCCTGATCTTCGGCGTCTTTACGGCTTCACAGTTTATTTATTTTCAGTTCTAATTTATGAAAGAGTTTGTGCTCAAGATACTTCTTTTATTGCCCATAATATTCCTGGCAATAATCGTAAACTTGACTCAGGATCCCGCGAATTTGTTTAGTGGATCCCAGTACGAGCAGGGAATTGCGAGTCTTCTTTTGCAGGGATCGAACGTTAAGAATGTCTCGAACTACGATGAAAGACTCGTCCAGAAATATTATGTAAATGGACTTACCCAGCCCAAGGACATCGTGGTACTGGGTTCAAGCCGCGCGATGATGATTCGCTCGGATATCTTTCCTGGTCGTCGCTTTTTTAACAGCAGTGTTTCAGGGGCCAGTCTGGAAGATCACATTGCCATCTACGAGCTGTATCACGAAAAGAAGCTCGACCCCGCAATTGTCATAATCGCGGTTGACCCATGGTTGCTAAATCGATACAACGGGCAGAACCGTTGGAAATCGCTCGAGGGCGAATATGTCGCGGCCACAGAACGATTCAGCCAGTCACCTCCTTCTTTGTTTGGTTCCGCGGTCTTCGGGGCGGAGGGTGCGAAACTTCTGGAACTGATCTCACCTTCTTACTTTCAGCAATCGCTAAAGGCACTCCTGCACTACTCGAAGCCGGAGCCATACGTCTCGACCAGTGCCGAGGAGGGGGAGACACAGATCAAGCGCGGCGATGGTGCAATTAGTTATGATCAAAAGACCAGATCCCTGAGCGTCGATGAGGTGCGCCGCGCGGCCATTTCATATGCGGAGCAAGGGTCGGTCTACTCTCTGGAAAAGTTTGTATCTCTTGATGCTGATTATCAGAAGGAAATGGA
>Ga0111538_10003927_pt1 | contig 20721 bp, 17 predicted proteins | sample SoiMethybrSBSTD1_FD_79669 | JGI IMG/M metagenome (GOLD analysis project Ga0111538, IMG submission 79669) | Bulk soil microbial communities from a Populus tree surrounding site in Tennessee, USA - Soil MetaG P. TD hybrid SBSTD1 (version 2)... | ecosystem: Environmental > Terrestrial > Soil >... | reverse complement strand
TGTCGACCCTCAACATCGTGTGCATCGTGCTCTGGGCTCTCGATCTGATTCCGCGAATCTGGCCGTTTGTTTTGGTCCTATATATGGGCGCTTCTTACTGGCAGCATTCGCTGATCGCCGGCGCGTGGGGCGAACTGCAGGGTCTGGAAAAAGCATTGAGGCATTTCCAACTCGTTTTTGGTTACCTGGAAACACGCAGCTATCAGAAGACACCCGCTCTCGCGGAGATTTGTGCACCGTTTGCGGAAGAAGGCAAGCGACCTTCGATTGAGATGAGAAAGTTGGGCCGGCTCGCGGCTGCGTTGGGCGTCCGTACCAACCCGCTTCTATCTCTGCTGGTCCATCTCATCGGCCCCTGGGATTTCTTTTTCACTTACCGCCTCGAACAGGTTAAGAAAGAGATCGCACACCTTCTGCCTCGTTGGCTCAATGCGTGGCATGAGCTTGAAGCTTTGAACTCACTCGCCAACTTTGCCTTTCTGAATCCGCATTACGTCTTCGCCGAGTTGATTGCGGAGACGGACCGCTTTGCCGCTCGCGACCTGGGCCATCCCTTGCTCAAACCCGAATCGAAGGTATGTAACGATTTCGAATTGGACGGGGAACACCGGATCGTGATCCTTACCGGCTCAAACATGGCCGGGAAGAGCACGCTACTCAGAACCATCGGCGTTAATCTTTCACTCGCTTATGCCGGAGCGCCGGTGAATGCAACACACTTGCAGACTTCACTATTTCGACTCTTCACCTGTATCAAAGTGAGCGATTCAGTTCAGGATGGGCTCTCGTATTTCTACGCTGAAGTAAAACGATTACAGGCACTGCTCGCGGCTACTAAGCTGGACGACAGATTGCCAGTGCTGTTTTTGATCGATGAAATCTTCCGTGGCACAAACAGCCGCGAACGACTGATCGGAAGCAGATCTTACATCCGAGCCTTGTCTGAAGGACCGTCAGTGGGCTTGATAGCGACTCACGATCTCGAACTGATCAAATTAGCCGACGAGATCGACGGAGTGACCAACTATCACTTTCGCGAAGAAGTGCACGATGGTCGCATGGTTTTTGATTACCGCCTCCGACCGGGACCATGTCCGACAACCAACGCCTTGAAGATCATGAGACTTGAAGGATTACCAGTGGAAGCGCCGTGAGTACTAAGGGAAAATCGGAATCCACATTTGCGATCTATGCAGCCATCGCCGGGAACCTGGCGATCGCGGTCACGAAGTTCGTTGCGGCCGCCATCACAGGCAGTTCAGCGATGCTCTCTGAAGCAATTCATTCGGTTGTCGATACAGGTAACGGTTGGTTGATATTGCTCGGTGTACGGAAGAGTCGCAAGCCGCCTGATTCGGATCATCCGTTTGGTCACGGACACGAGTTGTATTTTTGGACCTTGATAGTCGGGGTTCTCATCTTTGCCGTCGGTGGAGGCATGTCAGTGTACGAGGGCATCATGCACATCCTTCATCCAACTTTGCCCGAGCGGCCTGCGTGGAATTATGCAGTGCTCGGCGTGGCGACAGTGTTCGAGGGCACGACCTGGTTATTCGGTTGGAAGGCTTTCAAGACTGAACGCGGGCGTAAGGGCGTTCTGCAAACGATCCATGACACTAAAGATCCGAGCACTTTCACAGTGCTACTCGAAGACTCTGCTGCGTTGCTCGGACTCGTCTTCGCCTTTCTGGGCATCTTCCTCGGCATGCTGTTGAGATTGCCGGAGCTTGACGGCGTGGCATCGGTCCTCATCGGGTTGTTGCTGTGTGGCGTCGCGGTCTTGATGGTCTATGAGAGCAAAGGCCTGCTCATTGGCGAGGGCCTCGATCACGAGTCGTTGAAGTCGATACGTGAACTGGTTGAAAAAGACGCGGCCGTTGAATGGGTTGGCCATCTTCATACGATGTATCTGGGAGCGCACGAGGTTCTACTCACGATCGAACTGCGGTTTCGCAGTCACATCAGCGCGCTTGAGGTGCGACAAGGAGTCAGGCGGTTACAGAAAACTATTCAGTCGCAGCATCCGGACGTCAAGCGGATCTTTTTCAGTTCCGAGTCGTTAAGTGAGGAAGGTGATATATCGCTCGGCCACAACGATTAGCCTTCGAATTTCACTTGGACTGTGTCCAAGCGAGGTTAACGCAGCTTCTTCATGATCTCCATGTGGGCTTCGAGAATTCCGGTGGCTTGTTCGGAATCGGGAACGAGTGACCAGTCGTCGTGGTCCCAGGTGCCGCCAAGAACGATGCCATCGCGACGCGGAAACATGTAGCCGCTACTCAAATAGCAGTAATCGATCTCCGGCTGTGGCAGCAGTATTTCCAACTGTCCCCGCACCGGGGTCAACTCTTCATCGCCAAACAGTGCGCGTGAGCCGAGGCCGGTGCAGTTGAAGATCACAGGCTCGCGTAATCGCGCCAGCTCCTGTTTATTACGAAACTCCTTCACGACAACTCTCCCGCCCGCGATGTAAAAGTCGCGCAGCAACGCGCTCAGATAAATCGACGGCTCGATCAGCATCGTCGAATACTGTCGCACGAATGGGAAGCCGAAATAGTTTTGCGGATCTCGATGTATCTCGATTTGCGGATACAGATCGTTACCACCAGGAAGTTCGCGTTGCAGCGACAGCTCGTGATTACTGAGCTCGAATGTTTCTATCCAGCGGACGCCATACTCAGTTCCCGTCAGCAATTGAAAGGCTCGATTTGAAATGCGACACGCCTGGCGAAACTGTTCGTTGAATTTGGGTGTCGTTGTTTCGAAGACAGACGTTGGCGCCCAGGACGCGCCGGCAATGTTGGACGTTGTGTCCGGCGGAAGGTCTTTCGCGTAGATGGTTACGGTACCAGGACCATTTTGAAAGCGACGTTGTAACAACCGTGCCGTGGAGAGACCGCTTACTCCGCAACCAAGCACAGCGAAATGCGTGGGCCGGGCGCTTTTGTGCGCGATGAGGAAGTCTCGCACCATGTCGACGGCGAGTGAAGCAGTGCCCCATGAAAGAGTAACGCCGCCGCCACCGTGTCCGTAGTTGTGAACAAGCAGCTTGTTTCCGAACCGCTGCGCATCAACCACGAAACCGCCGGGGCGATACGGTCTTAGTCCAACGACCTCGCGGATAACTCGATTGCGCGCGACCTTCACTGGTGCGAAGTGACGCGTCGTATCGAAAGCCAGGGCCGGCCGGAGCGACAGTAATGCGGCGCCCATCGCTGCTCCGCCAAGAAAACCGCGTCGATTGATCAGCGTATTCACAGTCAACGCAGATTACGCAGATTTACTGTTCTGCGCAATCTGCGTAATCTGTGAACATGGATTCCTTCCCGGAATGGTTGGTGCCGATGGCCGCGACTCTGACACAGGAGCGGTTTACCGGGCCGGAGTGGGTCTTCGAGCAGAAGTTTGATGGGATCAGGCTGCTCGCTTATAAAAAGGGAAACGACGTTCAGTTGTTTTCGCGTAATCGCCTGCCACAGAACATTCCACCCGTGCGCCATGCAATCGAGCGTTTGCCGCATGAGGAGCTGATTCTTGATGGCGAGATCACGTGGCCGGGCGGTAAAGTGAAGTATCACGTGTTTGACATCATGTGGGTTGATGGACGCAACGTGACTTCGTTGCCGCTCGAAGAACGTCGCGAGCTGTTGGCCCGGCTGCCATTTGAAGAGCCGCTTCATCGTGTAGTTCTCGTCGACGATCCGTCACCCTGGGAACGTGCGCAACGAGAAGGCTGGGAGGGTGTGATCGCGAAGCGACGTGGATCGATCTACGAGCATCGCCGATCTAAAGAATGGCTGAAAATGAAATGCGAGTTGTCGGAGAATTTTCTGGTGGGCGGTTTTACAGATCCGCAAGGCAAACGAGTCGGACTCGGCGCGCTTCTTGTTGGTCAGAAGAAAGATGACGATCTCGTTTATGCGGGAAGGATCGGCACCGGCTTCGATACGAAATTGTTACTGGAACTACGTGCGCGTCTCGACAACCTCGAAATAGAAAAGACCCCTTTTACAAAAGCAGTCGGTTTACCACGTGTTCGCGCGCACTGGGTGAAGCCCGAGATCCTCGTCAAAGTTGGTTTTATCGAGTGGACGGGCCACGGCAAGTTGCGCCATCCGCGTCTACTCGCCGTCGTTGAATGATCACGCATCCTGAGAAGATTCTGTTTCCCGGGGAGGGAATTACCAAAGGCGAGCTTGCGTCGTATTACGAAGCGATTGCGCCTTTCATGTTGCCGCACCTGCAAGGAAGACCGATCACGATGGAGCGTTATCATCGCGGCATCGGGTCTCCGGGATTTTTTCAGAAGGACGTAGTAAAAGGTTTTCCTGACTGGCTCGAGCGAGTCGAAGTGCCGAAACACGGCGGCACGGTCCATCATCCCATTGCAAACGATACTCGCTCGCTACTCTGGCTCGCCAATCAGAACAGCATCACGATTCACGTTTGGCCATCGCGCACACAAAATTTGTACAACCCGGACATATGTATCTTCGATCTCGATCCGTCGAAGGAAGATGATCTTGATACATTGCGTGCGGCCGCGCTGCGAGTGCGAGAGTTGCTGGATGAACTCGGCTTGCCGAGCTGGATCAAGACTTCCGGCTCAAAAGGATTTCACATAGCCGTTCCGCTCAATGGTAAGCACGACTTTGGCGAAGTGGCCGGGTTTGCGCATACGGTCGGAAGAGTTCTGGTGAGTCGAGATCCTGACAACTTGACTCAGGAGTTCCACAAAGTCGATCGTGCCGGGCGCATTCTGGTCGATACTGGTCGCAACGGTTACAGCGCCACTTACGCGGCGACTTACACCGTGCGCGCCAAACCTGGTGCGCCCGTGTCTGCACCTTGCACATGGGACGAAATTGAAAAAGGAGAAGTTGGACCAAAGACGTTCACCTTGCGAACAATGGCCCAACGCATTGCTGCTACCGGCGATCTCTGGTTGGACATGCTGAAGAAAAAGGCCTCGCTTAAACGCGCTCTCAATCGTCTTAACAAATCCGTATGATCCGCGTCCTAATTTTCTTCTGCTGAACGTTCGAGGTGGCCGCGTCCCCAGAGTCGAACATTTTCCACCAGTGGCAGAACCGATTGGCCGTACTCGGTGAGTGAGTATTCGACCGGTGCGGGAACGGCGCCTTTCGGATCGCGGTTCACGATACCGTCGTTCATCAACTCGCGTAATTGCTGCGTGAGAACTTTTTGCGAGATACTCGGCATCGCTTTGCGCAGTGCCGCGAAATGCTTCGGGGATTCTGCTAACCAGTAGACAATTATCAGCTTCCACTTGCCGCCGAGCGCCGCGAGTGCGGCTGTGAGTGGGCAGCCTTCGACCGCATTGGGCCGGACGCGTTGTTGATGGTTACCGGAAAGTGCCTTCTTGATGGCGCTCATAAGTCGGTTTACAGTCCTTCTCGACGACAGAATCTGGAGGTTAAGGATGATAGTAGAAGTCCGCAGCTATCGGATCAAGCCCGGCAGGCGTGAAGAGTTCATCAAGCTGTTCGAAACTCGTGCCGTACCTGCGCAGCGCACTTATGGCATGAAGGTCACTGGCCCATTTCTCGACGTCGAGAACCCGAACAAGTTTGTATTCCTGCGCAGCTTTCCGTCGCTGGAAGAACGCGAGCAAATGAGGGATGCGTTTTACGGCGGCGAGTTGTGGAAGAATGACCTGGAACGACTGGCGATGCCGTTGTTGGAGAGTTACGACGTGATCTTGTGCGAGGCCTCAGACGGATGCGTGTTTGATATTCATTAAGATCGCAGTTTCGAGAGTCTGTAGACGCTGAGCGGTTGAGCCTTCTACTTCTACGACACTCACATTCGTCGAGCCGATGATTCCAAATTCATCTTCGCGAAATATAGCACTTAGCCTGCGGTCCACCGCTCGTTGCAGTTTCGGAAATTCAACCTCGCCGCTGGTGGCATCCAACGGGATATAAACAATCAGATCGAGCTGTCGCATCGCGTGAGGAATGGATTCCAGCAAAACTTCAGCACTCTGCGGCTCCAGCGCGTGAATATATGCGACGAAGTCCACCGGGCATCGCTCATAAATCACATTGTCATCCGCTGCGTGTTGACTCAGCCGACCGATATTGAAGTTCAACTGTCTCCTGAAATCCTCGACGCACGGCTCAGCCGAGAACTCCTCCCCCAAATCCTCCACCATCACCGTGTACGGCTCCGGCTCATGCGTGAATTCAGGATGCCGGCGCACAAACTCCTCGATCAAGGTCGACTTACCCACGCCATGTGTGCCGGATACCGCGATTCTCATGGATCACTACTGTTGATGAATAAAGGCCCAGGCGCTAGTTCCAGATCTCAACTGAACTCTCACACGCACGTAACCTTCAGGTTCATACGCGTCAGCTTGTTCGAGTTCCCTTTGGGTGACGTCGAGTACAGTGCCTTCGACTACGTCTGAGGAGTTGCCGGTAAATTGGAGGCTGCGATGATTCGCTGTGCCGCTCTTGACCACGAAGGCTTCGTCCGTGATTGTTATCATCACGAGCTTGTATCGCGGCAAAGCGTCCATGTGACCCTCTAATTTACGACCAAACGTTTCGAGTTGAACGTCCGCGAGTTGAAGGGTTCCATACGAAAACAGATTCTCAGTGGCTTGCTCTGCTGTACTCATCGATAAAGTCAATTCAACGAAATTCGTCGCAGCGACGAGCGCGGTACGATAAAAAACTCCGAATCATCGTACTCGTGTCGATCCATAATTAGTGTGTGATCATTAAGCCAGTCGAAATTGTGGACTTTTGCTTTTGCTGGGACAGTTACGCGAGTGGCGAGCGTCGAAGTTATATCGACAATCCATATATCGCTTGGACCAAGCCGGACGACATTGTGATGCCGGTAGTCAGGCTGCCATGTCCGATAAGCAACGGACCGGCCGTCGCGCGAGAAAATCGGATATGCTTTTTTTGCGCTGTCGAACGTTAGCTGCTTTGCGTTTTTGCCATATACGTCCGACACCCAGACCTGGCCGTCTCGCAAAAATGTTAGTTGCTTACCGTCTTTGGACCATGGATCCCAACGACATCGTTCAGAGCCGCAAGCACCTTCGACATAGCTGCCATCAAGGTTTTTGATTTGATGCGCCCTCATCGTTTGCACGTCGATGATTAGCCTCTCAGAATAGCCGTGTACCAGCACAAAGCGACCATCAGGGGACCAGGTCGCTCCGCCGAAGTTCTCAGAGATTCTTTGGTTGAACGGAAGCCGTCGGCCGTCGGCGCCAAGAAAAAACGCATTATCCTCTGCATCCAGAAGTGGACCATACCAACTTCCATCTGGCGAAAATGCGCCAGCCTCAACGCGCTTAAAAGTGTGATTCATTGACTCCATGAACTTCTTATGCGGCATGAAGGCACCAAATTGCTGACGTAGCTCGCCTTTGGTCCAATCAGGTGGTGTAAGGGAGCTGTATCGAACCGGTTCTTTGGTCACTTCGCCGAATTCCGCGACGGCGTTACCGCTAAAGTCGGAAATCGAGACGAAGCCGTCTCGAGCCGTGCCCACGCGCTTACTATCTGCGATCCACCCGACTAAAAACATATCAGACACCACCTGATCGTTTTTGCCGTCGACGTCGACTACATGCGTGATGCTGATCAGATTGGACCGCCCAAACCCTCCGGATCCGCCTGGTCGTCCCCAGCCTGTCTCGATGTAGGCGATCCATTGTCCGTCAGGCGACGTTACCGGCGTCGTTCCGTTTTGCGAAGGAAAGACAGATTCCGAAGCTCCATTTTGATCGTTGCCGGCAGACCTCAGGAACGGCCACAACCGTCGGGACTCAATTTCATTTTTGGCAGCAGTGGCGAGGGGCTTGAGCTCGGCGTTTGCACGCTGCAGATAGTTCTGAAGCAGTGGCGTTGCAATATCAGCGGGCAAAGAGAGAAGACGCAAAACCGCTGCACGTTGAATAACAGGCATCGGATCGTTCAAGCCCAGCTTAATGAGATCGACAGTGGCGGAGTCGGCGTGGCCGGCAATCGCAGTAACAATCGCCAAACGCTCCGCAGTTGATCGATTGGTAAAATTCTTGCCCAGCGTGGTTGAAAGGGTTGAATCTTCCTGTTCGACCAGCAGTGGAATCAAACCAAGAGCGATGTCTCCTTTCGCCAGTTCGAAGGCACGCTTCAGAGTGTCCAGTTTCGGAGGCTTGGGGCTGCGTAGCAGTGCGTCAAGAGCCTTTTTGCGGACGTTGGGATCCGGATCGTTGAGTGCGGTAACAACTGCATCGGCACCCGTGTTCGTATCAACGAAGTTCATCAGATAAGTTTGCACTGCTGCTCTAACACGGGCGTCAGGATCGCTTGAAAGTTCCTTGACGGCATTAAGCTCACGCGAGAGATCCTGTTGCTGGTCCGATCGTTCTTGCTGGTTTTGCTCGGGAACTCCGATCCCGTCAACGAGTGCATCGTTCGCATAGGCGTCCCAATCGGTTTTAGTGAGAACCGTAACGGCCGCTCTCCGCACGTTTGGCGCCGCATCGGTGAGAGCGCGCAGTGCGAACGAGCGCCAGTCGGCCTGATTTCGATTTTGATTCTTGTTCAAAAGTGCAGCCCACTGAGGTCTTGGGCCAAGTTCGTCAAGTGCTTTAAGGTAAGCGTCGAACTGATCGATAGCCCGGGCCGCATACGAATAAGCGAGCACTGATTGCTCGCGAACCGCAGGATCTTTATCTCTGGCTGCCGCGGTCAGAACAGGCAGTGCATAGCCTGCAAGGTAGAACAATGCCTTCGTCGCGTATGCGTCGTCAGCCAGTTCCTCTTGGAAATCTCCTCCCTCGCTTTCTCGCGCGGCGTGTGCAGCAGCACTCGATTTCAGAAATTCATTAAACGCCGGCTGGATTTGTTCGCGATCAGTTTGCGTCTGCGCCGCCCAGACCGCCGACATCAGTTTGGATGGAGTAGTGTGAAATGACAGTTGGTGAGTATCGGTGGGCAGAAGCTTCTTGATTGCAGGGTCAGTGCTACTCAACGTGTAACCAACGCGTGTTGGTCCAAGGAGTTCAAAGGTCGGATTTTCATGAACAGTCACGAGCTTAACTGACGCGCCAGGGGGCAATTCGATTCGGCCGGGTAGTCGATTCTCAGTTTCTAATGCGTTTCCTTTACCCTCTCCTGACCAGGCCCCCCAGCTTCCGACGACATGCCAGTCGCGGGGTACGAGTCGCAAAGTTTTGGTATCGACTAAAATTGATGACTGTGAGTTGTTACGCAATACGACTCGAATGGCGATCGGTTGAAACAACTCAACAACTGTGTCTTTCGTTTCGAGTGTGAACGACAGCGGCGGTTCTCTCGTCGCATTGATAGGCTTTGACTGTTCAGTTTTTGCGGCAGACGGCAACAGCACGCAAAGCAGTGGGAGTAAATAGAGGAAAGTCAGGCGTGTTAGTTTCAACCAATGACCTCGGCGGAAAGGTGGTGCTGAGTTTATCGGCTAGCGCACACGGGTCACAAGGGAGAAATCAGGTGCGTAGCATTTGTGCGGTCTGGAGGCGTTGGTGTCTGTTTCGATGATCATCCGGAGTACCGTATCAAACTGAAAACGATCGTCGCCCACCGATACAACCCCGAATCCGATCAGCAAGGTTTTGAAGAGTTGAGTGAAATGAAAACGGGCGACTCTCGTCGCCCGTGAATCCTGGTGCCCGCTAGTAGATTCGAACTACTGACCCCTCGCGTGTGAAGCGAGTGCTCTACCACTGAGCCAAGCGGGCAGATATTTTCGTTAAAAGTATGCTACACCGGCAGTTGCTTATTTTGCAATCATTTACGGGCACGCTTTTTCGCGCTCCCATCGCTCCGAACGTTCTCAACGCCACCCTGAGCCGTCAAGATCCCGTCAACGTTGTCGAGCGCTTGCATACTTACTATCCGGCCTTCGTCGGTGGGATGGATGTAGTTTGAAAAGCTCTCAAGTGTCTTGTGGCCCCTCTATTTCCTCACGGTACCGACATCGTTACCCGTGACTTTCATGAGATGACTAATGAAGATAACAAGGTCTAGAACTAAAGCCCATTTTACATATGTAAAATACTTCGATCAGGATGGACCTAACACCAGCATGTAGCTGGCCTTGGGAACCGTTTGCTGGTAGTGTGCGGTCTCAAAATTTACGAATCGGGAAACCCTCCCCTCTTCTCATAGGGGATGTGTTATGAGTCACTTTCACCAACCAGCAACTGGCCTCGACGTAGTTTTTGTCTTTCCGCCCGCTTACTATCCCTGGGTGATTCCTCCGGGCATCGCTTACCTTGCCGGTTACCTGGAGCAAAAAGGAGTTTCTACGGTAACCCTCGATGCGAATGTCCAGGCGCTTGAGTATCTGCTGGTGAAAAACGCTCCCGTCGCGGCGCGAGCGACCGAAGCATTCGAAACGTTACGCGACTTGGGTATTAATAAAGACTGGCGACATTATGAAGCTGCGATGCGATATCTTGCCGGATGTGCCCGCGACGCGTCCGCAGGTAGTGAGCGCTTAACCTTCACAAGAAACACCCTTCGGTATTACCCGGCTTATGAACTTCGAAGCCGCGCCGGCTTATTGCAAGCAGCTCTCAATTGGGAAGAACACCTTTTCACGTCGTACTACATTGAATCGCTGGTCCCGCAAATCAAGCAGCTTCAACCCAAGATCGTTGCGATCTCAGCAACCGATTTGCACCAACTGCTGCCCGCCACGGTGTTGTGTGCCATGCTCCGGCGTCAACTTGGCCCATCGACCCCGGAACTGATTTTGGGAGGCAATGTATTCGCGCGAATTTATGACACCATTTCAATCCCGGACGAAACCAGCGCAGCCCTCTTGAAGATCTGGGGAAAGGTGATTGTCGGTGAGGGCGAGCGTTCTCTTCTCGAAGCTGTGCACACGCTACGGCAAGAGCGATCCATCGAGAATCTGGAAGGCGCCATACATCCGGGCGAGGCGCGACCGGCAAAGCAATCGCCCATCGCGCTTCATGAATTAGCGGTGCCAAAATGCGACGGCTTTCGACCGTTGATTCCGAAGATGCCGGTCCCGCTGAATGTCTATCGCGGCTGCTACTATGCCGGTATCTGTACGTTTTGCGATATCAATCAAGGCTATGATTCGGTCTGGACGTCGGCAACTCCACAACTCGCAAAGCAAAAGCGCCGGTTTCGAGGTCTTGATCTAATTATCGAAGACATCGAATCGACCATGAAGCGCTACGATACGAATCTCTTCAACTTTACCGATGAGTGGTTTGTAGCGCGTGACATGACTGCCATGGCCGAGAAACTTGTTGCCTCCGGGATTCGCATTCAATGGGATGCATATTGTCGGTTTGAGCCGGCCCTCGCGCAACCCGCCACCGCACATTTACTGGCGCGAGCGGGTGCTCGGTTTTTTCAGTTCGGTCTTGAGAGTGCGACTCTCAGAACTCTGAAGGCTGTTGGCAAGGGCATTCTTCCGGAATTATCGTCACAGGTTTTGCAATGTCTCGCGAAGGCCGGCATTTGGAATCACGTTTTCCTGATCGTAGGTCTACCGGGAGAATACCTTCATGAAATGCTCCTGACGATTGCTTTCATCCTGGATAACTCGAAACACATCCTGACCATCAAGCCAACTCGATTTCAGCTCGCGCGCCATGCCCCGATTGCAACGACGATGAACGACCCGCATCTCGACGTCGAAGCTTCGCGAGAGGAAGAGTTGGACCTGGCACTTAATCGACCTTTTCAATACCGGGAATACAAATTTTGCACTCGTTGCGGAGGAGGCTCCGTTGCAGCGGAAGCGCAGTGCCCTGTCTGCAAGGATCAACTTGTCTCACGTCCGTTTGTCTCGCGGCGTGCCGTCAACGTCATGTACACCGCGATGGAATTGATCGCCGCCAATCACTGGGCTTACCCGTTTACAAGTCTCTATCCTTATCACAGACGCATGCTCTTCCAACCCGAGGACGCAGTTTGTATTTCGCTGGAGCGGAGCGAAACGACCGACCGTATGCTGGGTTTGTCGGAACCCGAGATGATCAAAGTTTTTCAGTCTCTCTGCCGGTTTCTACAATGGGAGTTTCATCATATAAGTGCGATTCGGGAGATTTACGATTCATCCGGACTGGAGTTACCGGCAGGCTGGGAAAACTCAAACGATCTTGCAAACTTCGCGAAGCATTGGGCACAAGCCTGCGCTCCTTCCACGGTTGCGGTCGCCGTGGCTTAAACACTTCGATAGTCTGTTCATTGGGCAAAAGTTTTTGACGACACGTCCGCACTCGTGTATTTTACCTGCCGTCGATTTCCCAATATCCTCCGGAGGCGCTTAACTCACGGCCTAAAAATGATCAACTTAAATCTCGTAGACTCATCCGGATGTAATCCGTCCTCGGGCGACTTAATGCTTAATGCGAACTCATGAGCGCACAAAACATTAGTTACCACCGGTTCTGGAAAGGGCTGGTTGAGACCGGCAAACATCTGGTAATAAAAGAACTCCAGACCTATCCTATCTCGACACCGGCCGTGGTTGATGATGTTCAATCGTGGGTGCGCCGCGCCGCTGCAGAACTTAAGCTCTGGAACGAACTCCATGGTCACACCAAAACAAAGGAAGTTGCGGAGTCTATCAAGCAGTTGCGGGACCTCCCCCGCGCAATGAGGACGGCGCAAAAGCCAGACGACATTTTATGGAAGTTGACCTCCGTAAGTCTGCTACGCTTCAGACCATTCCGGCGGACGATGCTGTGGGATCTTTTCTCAAATCTGCTCCTGCCGCGGGAATACATTGAAGAACGGATAGAAAAAACCGAAGCCAGTTTGACCTCAGGGGAAACGGCATTCGCTGCCTTCGCTGCCAGCTTTTCATCAGGCAACGAAGACGGAATGGTCGTCGGAGACTGTCGAGAGAATCTTCGTGGTACTTATTTTTTGATCGATCGCGCTATAGGGTTAAGAAGCAATGTCGTTGTTCCGATGCGGAGTGTCAAAAACGAGACGACTGACGACGCGCCAGGCCCGATCCTGGCCATGGTAGTCGTATCCTTACCGTTTGCTAACGCGTTCGATCCAGATTTCTCCCAACGGCTTCGTCGGGAACTCTGCCACTACGAGGTTAATGTCGAGTTGATGTGGGCATACGATCAGCTTGTTGAACAAGCAGAGACTGAAGAGAAGCCTTACCTCAAGGGCGAGATCCGCTCCATCATCGATGACTTAACACCGGATGCGAGGACCACTGAAGGTCATGCAGTGCTCCCAGGATGTGCTGTCTTAATAGGCGAGGCTGCAGGTAGCACCGAAATGGCAGCCGCGGTCGAGTTAAACGCCCTGCACCTCAGGGCCTCTCCGCGACACGAGTCGTTGTTCGCGCAGTCAGAGCTTGAGTTGGAAGCTTACGGCATTAGCGATCGTTGCGTCTCGCTCGATAGCTTTATCGATCTAGGAGGCAGTCACGAATATCACTTAATGGTTCAGCTGCGTAACGAACAACTTCCCGTTGCAGAGTCCCCGCCGGAGGCGACCCGGATTTTCAAGACTATTGGCGACACCATAAGTAAGTCATTTGTTAGTGGGGGAAAGGCCTGCCGGGCACACCGGCAACATGAGACACAGCGTGCCCTCTTCGGTTACCTGTTGGATTATCTTGTTACCGGGGCCGAACACCATCGCAGGAAGTTTGAGCAGGATCTACTTTATGGCAGATCTCGAATGAGCGGGGCATTCAATTTTGGCCAGCTTAAATGCAGTTTGGATTTACTCAATAAGTGGGCGTATGTTCAGAGATCCAACTGGAAATATCTGAGTCTCTGCATAGAGAAACCAGTGTTTACGCTCGAGTACCCGCAAGAGTCCCTTACGTATCTTTCCGGTTTTGAGGTGGACTTGTTTGCGACGCATGCTCCCTTCCTACTCTCGGATCCAAATCCACCTGCAGCCCACCATCAAACTCGCAATGCCGCACTTGAACTCGGTGGTCCACGACGTTTTATCGCCTGGTCTCGAGCACTGAATGCGCTGTTCCAAACGATTCCAAGCTCCACGCAGATTCAGAAGTTTCGTGTTGAGCGATTCGCGATTCTTGACGAGAGCAATTCGTCAGAATTTATTTGTTATTTGCCCTCAATGTTGCTACCTGATGGGGCAACAATTGGGATATCCAGAGACGGTAAAGCAACTAGCGTGAGCATTCGATCGTCCGGTAACGAATGGGCGATCAGGAGTAAATGGCGTCGTGAACCAGGATTGCTTCCCCTGTGTACAGCATGTGTCCCTTCCTTTACCAGAGGAAGCGATTCCGGGCTTGAGAACGGCAGCAAACTTACGCCGATTAGGCTCAGCGGATTGACGTCTGAAAAAGCAATCTTCTTCGACCTTCGGCGTATGCACGGGGCAACAAAAAAACGCAACTGGCGTTTCGACCCCGCAATCGACCCCTCACTTAAACCTCTTGCCAAAATGGTTAGCGGCCTGGCCCCACGATTTCCGGAGTGGTTCGCAAGCATGGATTGTCTCGCGATAGTTCCCATGCCGTTTGATGACGCTCTGGAGATACCAACCTTTTCCCGCTGGTGTCAGGGCAGCGGTCGCCGTCATCTTTTGGTAGCAGGCATACTGCGGCAATCGGCAGAACAAGACGTTGGTGCGGAATGGGACATAGAAGTCATGAATCACCAGTCCGACGATCCATTCATCGAACGCTTTAAGGTGCTATTGGCAACGATGCAACGCCGACAAAGTGGCAGGCGGCGTGTTGAAGCATTGAGGCAGACTCAATTCGTGTTCACACATCTATCTCATGACATCTGCTCACATGAAAACATTGCCACTCTTCAAAAGGTGCTTAAAAAACAGGGCCACCTTTTGAAGCCAAAGCATGTCCTAGAAAAAAACGAGTTACATGGCGCTGAACTTATCGTCGACGATCTCAAACAACTCCAGTTGTTGGCACGAGGGATAAAAGCTAACACTTTGCCGCTCGGACTTAGCCTGAACGAGATCACCAGCTATGTTGGTCCGGCTGCGTCACGGGCCATCGACCATGCAGCGCGGAAGCTTTCGCTCGTCTCGGCTACTGATGTGAGCCGCGAAGACCTAAAGCGAATTCTGAATATAACGCCGATGGCGAGCCAGGACCAAAAACATGCAGAGTATCACCTCGTTTTAGTGTTGCTCGACAACTTGATACGAAACGCATTAGAGGGTGCGTGGAATTACAATCAACAGTTGAAGAAGAATCGAGGCCGTGTTTGCATTCAACATAGACCAAAGGACAACTCTCTCGTAATAGCGAACGATGCCCAACCCGGACGCTGGAAAAGGATTCAACAACTCTATCTTGACGAAAACACAAGTAGTACTGGGATAACCATCATTCGTATGGTTGCCGATTTCCTCAAGCTCACCTACGCCGTGCAGATCATTTCCGATACTCGTGGTGAGATCCACCTCATAGCCTGAAGGAGAGAGATGCTGATATTACTGGAAAACAGTGAGAATGATCTTAATGCATTAATCAAAGCACTCATTGCCGAGGGAATCAAAAAAGAGCTCATTCGGCCATATAAGAAGCTGGAGGATGCGACTAGAGCCCTCAACCGGTTTCACAAGCAAAAGAAGAACGCCATCGCAATTATTTCGGATGTTGGACTCGATAATGAACGCCATACCGGGATTGATTTCATTTCCGAGCACTTCCATCGTTTTAAAGACAATACAGGATCGGGAGTTTGGACGGTTCTAATCTCAGTTGAGAACCTGGAGCGCCGAAATTTCAGCGCTCTTCACCCGCTGCCACACTGGACCTACTTCAAGGATAAACCGAACTGGGCGGAGGTCTTCGCTCGTCAGGTCAAGAGACAATTCTTTTCGTCATTTGAGTTTGACGAAGACAACGACTTTGCGCCGCCACCCAAACTCGAGATCCGTCCGCCAGATCGAATCTATCTGTATTCATGTGGTGAAGCGGCTTATCTCACACCAAATCTGAACATAGACGCCGAAGAATATTTCATCTTCAGACGAGTGAAGAAGCGCGATCAGGGAGAAGAAAATCCAATCCTCATGCATCGAGGATATTACCTATACACGGAACATTTCAAAAAAACGGTCTCGCCGAAGCTTGTACGCGTGCTGCTGCGTTGGCGTACGGCGGCGCTTGCCTGCGCTGCGGAAAGGACCAGCGGAAAGGTCAAAGAAGTTTTCAGGGATTACTTCAGTATCAGACACATTTGTAGCTGGCAGAATAATAGTGACGATTCGGAAATAGACGAGGAGCAGGGGTTTCCGATCAAATCAATCAACAATGATATGGGCGCATTTCGCAATCAGGAAGAAGTGAGGAGACTGGACACTTTACTATTCCCGACAGCAAAAACAAGAATTCTTGATGGGTTCCCAAGTACCCGGGTGTTGACTGGCCTGAAGAAAGTGACTCGGAACGAACCGGTGTTGACGCTTTTGAAAATGCCGTTTGTAAACAACGACCAGGGCGTCGAGGACAACTTTCTCACGCGTATTCACTTCGTTCTTTCCGCGTCAGAAGTTCAAAACTACAACCGTTGGAAGGAAGACTGGACCAAGTATTACTTCAATCAAGGTTAGCGTGATATTCCGGCGCTGATCCTCGCACCATTCCGGAGCATTACCCTCGTTTTCTTCCTTAGAAACTTTTGCCTCACAAGTAAGAAGTCCTTGCAGGAGCAACTGCAGGGGCGGCCGTCCGTGTCCGCCCGTCGTCCAAAACTCGCGCATTTATTTCGGAACGGGTGACCACAGAGAGACACCCTACAGTTGAGACAAGACGGGCAAGTGCGCGAGACGACGAACTACATATGTACCAATCTGTACTCATATCTCTACACCTCACTCACATCTGAAAATCAAGAGCTACATCTGAAACTTAGGAGTGGTCAGTAGAAACTTTTTAGTGCTTTTTTGTATGCGGGCCAATCGCTAGCGACGACGTTAACAGCGGCCCATGGACCAGGAAGGAATTACGGAAACTCGATCGGCGGAAGAGAGAAAGACCCTGCATGCCTGCGCACATTAGCAAAGAACTGCTGACTTTGTCACTCGCCGATGCGATGTCATCAACAACGAACGGTCTAACCACAGACCTATCTAACAAGGAGCAACAACACATGAGTACTTCAGTAATTACAACCCCTATGAATCTTTGCGCGCTTTGCGAGTCGATCATCAACGACGATGCCACAGCCGTCGACACGAACGTCAAGAAGTGCGCGGTGGTGGTCAACGACAAGCTCGCGCCCGGCTTCGCGGTGAATACGGCAGCCGTGCTCGGTGTGACGCTCGGCAAACGTCATTCCGAGATGGTGGGCCGAGATTTACCGGACTCGAGTGGGTTCGTGCACCAGGGCATCACCACCGTCGCGATTCCCGTGCTTAAAGCTGACGGCGCGTTTCTCAAGAACCTCAGATCCCGTTTGAAGGAGTTCGAGCCGGAGCTGCTGGTTGTTGACGTGATCAGCGCGACGCGAACGACGAAATCCTACGAAGAATACGCAGTAGTGCTCGAAACGAGTCCCGCTGACGAAATCGAATACTTCGGCCTGGCGTTGTTTGGCGACAAAAAACTCGTGGCCAAATTTACGGGCGATCTGGCGCTGTTGCGCTGATCGAAACCGCCAAACACACCAACCGACTTAATGCTTTTTGGAGGAAACAGTTGATGTCAAGTGAATACAAAAATGACGCTGAATCGAACTGTTCACCACGTTATCTGATCCCCGAGTCGGTTTACGACTACAACCATCCGGAAGTCATCAAGTTCACTCGCATATTCCGCGAGCGAGCCGAAAAGGAGAAGGTCTTATCCAACATTAACACCACGATTGCACAGTGCCAGTCGCGAGCAGCGGCAGAAATCATGGCCGCTATCTGGTACGAGTTCAGTTGTCACACCCCCCGCTTTCTGGCGCTGGCCGTTTCGCAGACGCGTGATCCGGAACGTCAACACCACTTGATCCAGATCGCGTTTGACGAACTCGGCGGTCACAACAAAGAACGCATCCACTCGCTGCTGTTCCTGAAGGCAGTCAATCAAATCGGCATTCAGCTTTTACCACGGTTGCCGTTGTTCTCGATTCGCAACCTGTTCGAGACGCTCAACAAGGGTCTCATCGACGCTAAAAACGAACACGTCATCATCGGTTTGCTCATGAGCTTCGAAATCGTTGCTCAGGAGAACATCGAGATGCTGTTCGAGTGTCTCAGTTTTGACGACGCTGCGCGCGAGACGCTTGCGACAACCCTGTTTTTCAAAATCCATCGCCAGGATGAAACGGAGCATATCCGGCATTCGGTCGCGAACTTTCTGAGGTTTTGCCGCACGGCAAGTCATCGCGACGATTTCCTGGAAGGCTTCGATCGCGGCATTGAGTTTTGGGGCCGCTTCTGGGACCAAAGCGCGCGCCTGATCAACGTTGCGACAAATCCACGCGCTAAGGCTTCTTGATTTACACCGGCTCTCGGCAACGGGAGCCGGTGATTAGTTTGATTGAAAGGAGAAAGAAATGGACGAAACCATTGTTTCTATCGAAACAAATTTCAGCGGACTGGATCAATTCCTGTACGCCAGGAAAAAGGGCTATTCAACTGTGCTCGTCACCGACGGCTTCGAACGTTACAACCGCTGGTTCCCCGAAGAAAGCTTGAAGAAATTGAAGCTCGTTGATCGTGTGATCCCGGTCGCGAACTCGAACGACCTTGAAGAGGTTTTGGCCGCGCTGAAGTCTCAGGTCAAGACCTTCGACGCGGTGATCACGTTCGCCGAAATCCGAACGCTCGTCACTGCACGAATCAACCAGGCGTTAGGTCTGAAGGGAACCAATCCTACCGCGGTCGAGACCGCGCAGGACAAGCATCGCTTTCGTCAGGTGCTCCGTGAAAAGGGCGTCGACACGGTGAAAAGCGTTCGCGTCGAGTCAGTCGATGCGCTGTCGGAGGTGCGCGACGAGATCAGCTTCCCGTGTTTCGTTAAACCGGTGCAGGGACATTCCAGCCTCGGTTCGTTTGTGTGTCACAGCACCGCCGACGTCAAGAAAATCATTCCGGAGCTCAAAGCGATTGAAGAAGACTGGATTTCCCAGTCTTTCGTTATCGAGGCCTACCTCGAAGGCCCGCTGGTCAGCGTCGAGATTCTGACGATCGCGCCCGGCCAGCATCAGGTCGTCGGTGTTTCCGATCGCGACGTTCTGAATGACAGTGTCGAAGTAGGCGCTTCGTTCCCCGTCGTTGACGAACATCGCGGTGCGGTGGTCCAGAAAGCGTGTGCGGCGCTCGACGCGATCGGGTTCGACTTCGGCGCGAGCCACGTCGAGATCATCGTCACGAGCGATGGACCACACCTGGTCGAAGTCAACACGCGTCCGGGCGGCAGCGGTCACACCGTGATGCTGGATCTTTCGACCGGACGCTCCATCGTCGGTGATTGCGTCGAGCTCGCACTCGGCACCCTGCCGATCCGTAGACCCCTGTATCAGATCGAACAAGGCGCGGCGTGGAAGTGTTTCACCAGTCGCAAGGCCGGCCGGATCGTGAGCATACCTTCGTTCTCGGCGATCAAAAACAACGCAGGGGTCGAAGAGGTTTGGTTTCACCACGAACAGGGCGATGAGATTTCGGGGCTGAACTCAAACTTCAGTTGGATTGTTCAGGTTATGTGCAGCGGAAAAGATCGTCTGGAAGCGAAAGAGAACGCAGCCCGCGCGATTCAGTTCGTCGAGCAGCAGACCGTCATTGCCTAAGGGAGAAATATCATGATTGAAATCAACAGAGGCAGAATCAACTTAGCGCTCAGCAGTGTTGCTTTCACCGTTTCGTCGGCGGGCTCGGTACTGCTCCACATCATGCTGGCGATCACTGTATACGCCAAAACCGGGTCCGGACTTATGACCTCGGTGTTCGTCGCGTTGCAGTGGTTGCCGGCCCTGCTCGTCGTGCTCTACCGAAGCGATTGGGATACCGGCATGAATCCACGCGTTCGCTGGTACGTGTTGGAGTTGGTGTCGGCGGCGCTGACGTTGCCGATCGTGCTGCTCATCGGCAGTGGCAACTATCTCGCGGTAGCCGTCGTCCTGCTCGTGCGCGGTCTCGTCGATCAAGTTAACCGCATCAACAAGACGGTCGCCGCGCGCGTGCTCTTTCCGAAGGCGAAGGCGACACATTACGCGTCTTTCCTGCAATCCAGTTATCACGTCGGTATAGCGCTGGCTGCGGTGTCGGGAATCTTCCTGGCCAGGTCGATCGACATTCGCCTGATAGCGGTTCTGGATGCACTGACGTTTGTTGTTGCCGCCGCGCTGATCGCTTTGACGCGCACTGTCGAGGAGAGTGATCAAGCGTCACAGACGCCGCGACGGTCGTTGGTGTCGCGGTTCACCGAATACCGAGATGCTCTGCGAGACGACCGGCGGCTGCTGCTCTGCGCGCTGCTTCCGTCGCTAACTTCGACATTTTTTCAAGGCACCTACAGCGCATTACAGCCGATCTTCCCGGTTCAAAAGCTCGGTCTGGGTTCAGCGGCCGTTTCCGCGTCATACGTCATCGTGAGCGTGGCCGTGGTGATCGGGTCGTCTGCGTTCGCGTTTTTCTGCAAAAAGTATCGCTTCTTCGAGCAGCCGTTCCGGCACGTGCAGCTTTTGGTGATCGTGCTGTCGCTCGGCGCGGCCGCGCTTTACGTCGTTACCGTCTCGGCTGC
>Ga0111538_10003923_pt1 | contig 20735 bp, 19 predicted proteins | sample SoiMethybrSBSTD1_FD_79669 | JGI IMG/M metagenome (GOLD analysis project Ga0111538, IMG submission 79669) | Bulk soil microbial communities from a Populus tree surrounding site in Tennessee, USA - Soil MetaG P. TD hybrid SBSTD1 (version 2)... | ecosystem: Environmental > Terrestrial > Soil >... | reverse complement strand
GCTGACCATCGGGCCGGACGAGCACTGAACGGGACCGCAGTCGCCGCCTCCGCGTTCTTGGTAGGAACACGAACGTCAGCGTCGGCCATACCAATTGCCGACGCTGACGCTCGTTCGGAGCGGCGGAGGCGATCAGACAGTCCAGCCTCATGCCGTCGATTCGGGGCCGAGCTCACTCAAGAGCCACGCCTTTGCCAGGCGCCAGTCCCGCCTGACCGTCTCGGCGGACACGTGCAGGGCTTCAGCCGTTTCGTCGACGGTGAGTCCGCCAAAGAATCGCATCTCGACCACGTGACTCTTCCTGGGATCCATGCTCGCCAGGGCCGTCAACGCGTCGTCGAGGGCGACGACATCGCGACTGGGCTCCCCGGCAGCGATCCGTTCTTCGTCGAGCGGTTCCACCTGCGCGCCGCCTCCACGTTTCTGAAAGCGCCGTGCGCGCGCGGATTCCACGAGGATACGCCGCATCACCCGCGCCGCCATCGCCAGGAAATGGGCGCGATTCTGCCAATGCATCTGCTTCACGTCGATGAGCCGCAGATAGGCCTCGTTGACGAGCGCGGTGGCCTGCAGCGTGTGGCCCGTTCGTTCGAAGCGCATGTGGCGACGCGCGATACGGTGCAACTCGTCGTGGATGAGAGGAACCAACTCGTCGAACGCCGCCTGGTCGCCCCGGCTCCATGCGAGGAGCAAGGCGGTCGGATCCCTGTCCGCCGACTTCATGACTTCAGCCAGTTTTCAATCTTCAAAGCAGGCACCCGCCTGAACTCGGCGACATTGTCCGTGACGCATACCGCGTCGATTGCGCGCGCATGCGCGGCGATCAGCATGTCGTGCGCGCCAATGGGCGTGCCTTTCCTCTCGAGGGCCACACGAATCGACGCATAGACGCGTTCGATATCCGATTCGAGGGGTCTGATCACCATCGCGCTCAGGACGGCCTCAACCTGCCGCGTGAGCTTCCTGGAACCGCGCTTGGCGGCGCCGTACCGCAGTTCACACGCGACGATGACGCTCGTCAGCACATTCGCCTCGCCGACATCGGCGATGCGATCGGCCACGGGCCCCTGAGGCTGGCGAACGAGATGGGAGAGGATGTTCGTATCGAGCAGATACAAACGTGGCACGTCAGAACTCGACGGGTTCTGCCAGGGGACGCGGAATTGGCGGGAACTCGTCGTCGAGGGGCTTGAGCTTCGCGAGCACGTCGAGGAGTGAGGGTGCCGCCACCGGTTCGACGATCAAACGAGGACCTTCCTTTCGGAGGGTTGCAGTGCGCCCGGGCAGTTCCAAATCGCGCGGAATGCGCAACGCCTGATTCCTGCCGTTTCGAAAGAGGCGAACCTGCCGTTCCGTGTTCATCCGACCTCCGATTTCCGAGGCATATGCCGTACATATGCTATCGAAACGGGCCGCCTCCTGTCGAGAGTTGTGGCCGGCGGGCCAGAAGCGTACGCGTAGCGCGGAAGTGCCAGGAAGGCGTGCTGCGAGCTACATCGGTTCCGTCCAGGAGGTCCCCGGCGGCTATACTGGAATGGCCGTAAGTGATCGTGGCAGATTAGCGGACCTATCACAATCGCAAGAAAATCGGCGTGGCTAGTGTCGTGTAAGTCGTTGATTCTAAAGACGGAGAGATGTCCGAGTGGTTGAAGGAGCACGCTTGGAAAGCGTGTGTAGGGGAAACTCTACCGAGGGTTCGAATCCCTCTCTCTCCGCCAACTTTCGCTTCGCTCAGTTGTCGGAGCGAGACGGCTTCAGGCAGGTGGCACGCTCGCGTCCGATTCAGGCGAGCGACGACGGGATGGCGTCGCCGACAGGATCAGATCCGCCGTAGTCTTGGCGAAGGGGACCTCACCTCGAGCGCTTTCCGGGCAGGGGCGTGGAGCTAATCACGCGTCAGATCGCGACGACCGATGATCGGTCGGTAGGGATCGTGTCGTTGTGCGCGCCGGCGTCCCGAGCGCCGGCCGGCTGCGGACCTTCGGCCGGGGCCCGGGCGCGAATGGTCGTTCCCTGCATCGGTGCCGTGATGATTTCCAGATCGCCGCCGACAACCCGCACCCGCTCCTGCATGCTCACGAGGCCGAGACCCTTGCCGCTCCGGCGTAGCGCCTCGAGGTCGAATCCGCGTCCATCGTCCGCCACGGTCAGCACGACGCCGTCGCCGGCGCGGGCGAGCGACACCGTGAACCGCGTGGCGGCGGCATGGGTGACACCGTTGCGGAGCGACTCCTGAGCGATGCGAAACAAGCAGACGGCGATGTCGGGGTGCAGCAGTCCGAGATCGCCCTCGCTCGTGAATTGCACCACCACGTTGGACTGCTTCTCGATTTCGGCGCAGTGCGCCTTCAGGGCTGGAGCGAGGCCGAGGACGCGCAGCGTGGCGGGATGCAGATCGTGCGAGAGCCGGCGAATGCCGTCCAGCGTGTTGCTCGCATTGCGTGCGAGCTCGTCGAAGGCGTGTTGTGTCGCCGGAGTGCGGATGTCGCCCGCCGACTTTCTCAGAGCAGCGACGCCGATCGACACTGTGGCCAGCCGCTGGCAGACATCGTCGTGGAGGTCGCGCGCGAGGCTCGCGCGTGCCGTCTCCTGCGCGTTGATGAGGCGCGCGGCCAATTGTCGGATTCGCTCGTAGCTCGTTCGGAGCGATCGCTCACGCTCGAGAATCGTGTCCTCGGCATGCCGCCGCCTGGTTCGCTGGGTCAAGAGGCCTGCGATGAGCAACAACTGCGCGGCGACGACCCCGATCGTGCCGACGACGTACCAGCGGTAGCTCTCCCACACGCTCTCCGTTCTGAACAGAATCCGCGACCCTGGTGGGATTTTCGACGCGTCGATCCCCCAGCGCGCCACTTGACGCCAGTCGAAGATGGGTGTTGTTGGCACGGTGCCGATTGGAATGTCTTCCGGCGGCGTGCCCTTGAGAACCTGACGCGCGATATCTCCAACTCGGGTTCCAACCGTGTCGGTCGCGCGAATCATGCCGCCCACGACACCCATGCCGATCGACAGCTCGGTAGAGGCGTACATCGGAGCCGGGGCAACCTTCGCGATGAGCCCGCCAATCTCGTCCGGGTACATGTTGCGAACGTTGGGTGCGTACACCGAGAGAGGGGTGAAACGGGTGTAGAAGATCACGCTCTCTGGGGGGATGGCTTTGACGGCAGCAAGGAGTTCCGGAAGCGTTTGCTCCCTCATGTATACCAGCTCAACCCGATCCGCGAAACGCTTCAACGCGGACCGCACCTGTTCGTCGTAGCCGTCGGCGGCAGGCGCGTGCGCAATCACGAACAACCGTTTCACGGATGGGTGCAGTTTCAGCGCCAGCTCCACCGTGTCGCCGAACACGACATTTTGCTGGATGCCTGTGATGCCTGGAGTCACGCGATCGATCAATTCCCTGGGTACCGCGGCGGCGGAGAACACGATCGGCGCGCCTGGAAACAAATCGTCACGGAAGCGGAGGGCGAACTGCAGGGCGCCCGATGCGTTCGCGATGACCAGGTCGATGCGGCGACCCTGGAATTTCATCTTGATGTAATCGCGAAGCGCGATCGAGACTGTTTCCGGCGGGAACTGTTCCGACTCGAGGTATTCCGCGAAATAGTTGACGGGAAGATCGGTCTGCTTGAGGAGGGTGTCTCGGATCGCCGTGTCCAGCCCAGGCGTTCCGGGGAAGCTTTCCGGACCCCAGTGAATCGTCAGGACGGTACGTGCTTCCCCGTCCTGCGCAGATGTCGAAGGACACATCGCGGCCAGCGCGATGAGCGCGGTCGCGAGCATTCTCAGACCACGCGAGAGGCGAGCGTGCTGCATCGTCATCAAAACCGCAGTTTCGCTGCCACCTGAATCTGCCGCGACGACCCGGCCTCGCCCGTCGGGAGACGCGTCCGTGAGATTTTACCGAACGTCGGGGTCCCGACGACGTTGCCGGGCGGACCGAAGTTGGTACGGTTGAAGACATCGAACACATCGGCGCGCAGCTGCACACTGGCCCCGTGTGCGATCGTGAACGTCCTCATGACCGACAGATCGGCGTTGATGAAGGAGGGGCCGATGACGACGTTGCGGTCAAGATTGCCGAACTGGTTGACGGCCGCGAACGCCGACGTGTCGAACCACTGGTCCACGGAGCCGATGATCCGGATCGGACCGACCTGATCGGGCCGGACGGTGTTGGGGAGGCCGTTCAGCGTGCTGTTGCTCGTGACGATGTTGACGGGATTGCCGCTCTGTGCCTGGACGATCGTGGTCGCCTGCCAGCCGCGGATCAGCGCGTGGCCGGTGAACGGGAACTGGTAGGTGGCGCTGACGACGAATCGATGCCGCGCGTCGAAGTCCGACAGGCCGTACTCGCCGGCAATGTCGTAGCCGTTCTGCACCGCGAATCCAGACGAATTGAGCGAGTTGGTATCGAGCGATTTCGACAGGGTGTACGACGCGTCGAACAGGAAGCCGCCGGAGAGCCGCTTGGTGAACGAGACCCAGACCGCGTCGTAGCTGGAAAACCCGGTGCTCTCCACCTGCGTGATGTTGCCGAGCGTCGCGCCAGGACGAATCGGGCTCGACTCCGAAAGCGACGGGAACGGCACCACGCCGTTGATCGGCTGGTTGATGTTGCGCGAGATGCGCAGGTGCCTGCCGCTCGAGCCAAAATAGCCGACCATCGCGGCCAGATCGAGGCCGAGCTGCCGCTGCACGTTGACGTTCCACGATCGCAGCGACGCGTTCTGAAAATTCGGATCGATCGTGACCGGAGCCAGGCGGACCGGCTGCGTGGCGGTGACGGCGGTGCCCAGCGGAATCGAGCCGGTCGCCGTCAGCGGAGTGGCGAACGGCGGATTGCCGGGCGTGTCGCGGACCGCCGTCGTGCTCGGCTGGTCAACGGCTGACCCGTAGGCGGCGCGGATCACCGTGCGTCCGTCCGCCGACGGCGTCCACGCCACGCCCAGGCGCGGCTCGACGTTGCGGTTGTTCTGCCGGTAGATCTCGTCGACGTCTACCCCGACGCGCGCGAGCGACACGGTTGCCGCGTCGAAGACGACGAACTGATCGTCCCGCTCGGTCGGCGTGACGTGCCATTCGTAGCGCAGCCCCAGGTCCAGGGTGAGGTTGGATCGCACCCTGATGTTGTCCTGAGCGAAGAACGAGACGGCGTCCTGGCGAATGTGGCTCAGCCGGTTCCCGAGCGTGATGCTGAAAGCGTTGGCGTTTCCCGCCAGGAAGGCCGCGACGCTCGGGAAATTGAACTGCCCTGTGCCCTCGGCGAAATTGTTGTTGAGGAAGCGCCGGTACTCCCCGCCGAACCGGATCGTATGGTGGTTGACCACTTGCGTGACGGTGTCGTTGAAGACGTACAGCGTATCCTTCCGTCCCTGCGGCAGGCTCGCCGGTCCGCCGAAGTTGAGTGAACCGGCGACGATGATCTGCGGCAGTCCAATCGGACGGTCGACGCCGTTCCCGATCCCGAAGTCCACCGGGTTGAGCGCCGCCGCCGGGTAGGTGCTCCCGTCTTGCGCAGTTTGCCCGAATCGCGCTTCGTTCAGCAGACCCGATCCATGGGTATGCGTATAGTTCACCGTCAGGGTGCTCTTCCAGATGCTGCGCCGCGCGCCGAACCCGGGGATGCTGGTTCCCATGGACGTCGGCTCCGCCCCCCGGATCTGCTGCCGGCCGAAGAACGCGACGATGCGATCGCTTGGACCGACCGTGTGCCGGACATCGGCCGTCCAGGTGTTCTCGTCGACGAACGCGGAAGCGGAGCCAATGAACCGCGGCGTGCGGTCGGCGTCGAAATAGTTCGGCCTGGGAATAAACGGAAGCAGCTGCTGCACGGCGGGGTCGGTGACCGACGTCCGCTCCGCGTCGCTCAACACGAGGGTGTTCATGTCGAGCCCCTGACGCTGTCGAAGGCCCTCGTAGGTTGCGAAGAAGAACGTGCGGTTCCGAACGATGGGACCGCCGAACGCTCCTCCGAACTGGTTGCGGTTGAACGGGTGCGGGTCCGGCGACGTGAACTCGAAGAAGTTCTTCGCGTCGAGCGCGCTGTTTCTGAAGAACTCGTACGCCTCGCCGGCGAACCGATTCCTCCCCGAACGCGTGATCAGGTTGACGATCGCACCCGACACGTGACCGTATTCCGCGTTGAACGTCGAGTTATCGATTTTAAATTCCTCGATGCTGGCGACCGGCGGCGGAAAACCGATCGAACCGAACGTCAGGTTGTTCGTCGTCAAGCCGTTGATGATGTAGCCGACGGCTTCCTCGCGATTGCCTGAGGTATTGAATGCCAACGCGCCGGTCCCGCGAATCGGTGTCGTCGAAAAGCCGGTCTGCGAGGGCGCCACCGATCCCGGCACGAGCTGCCCGAGGTCGACGAAGTGTCGGCCGTTGAGCGGAATCTCATGAATGGTCTGCGGCGACACCACATGACCGACCGTGCTCGTCGCCCGGTCGAGAAGTGGAAACTCCGCCGTGACGACGACGGTTTCGGTCCTGGACCCGATGTCCAGCCGGAAGTCGTGGACCAGTGTACGGCCGACCTCGAACGTCAACGCACGGATGACCTCGGATTTGAAGCCGTCGGCAGCGGCGAGCACGGTGTATGAGCCGGCGGGAATGGCCGGAACGTAGTAACGGCCTTCCGCATCGGTGGAGACCGTCGTCTGAAACGCCGCCGACTCGTTCTGTATGGTGATCGAAGCGTCGCCAAGCGCAGCTCCGGAGGCATCAAACACACGGCCTTGCAGGACGGCCAGGACTTGCGCGCCAGCGGTCGCCGCTGAAAAGAGCAGGATCGCGAGGCTCACCCAAAAGCGACGCCAATCGCTCCCCGGAACCAGACTGGGCACTCGAAGGACCATTTTCCTGGAAACCTACGACTTGGAGTATGTTACGAGCCGCCACGCCGATCAACTTCTGCCGGAGACTTGGCACTGGTCGTCAGAGGGCCACTGGCGATTGATCCAGTTGCGAAGCCGGTGTGGTCCGCTTACGATCCGAACGGCCACGGAAAAATGTTGAAGAAGGCGTGCGCGTTTGCTCTCGTGGCGCTCATCGTGTCGCCCTTCACGGCACCCTTCCGCACGTTGGAATCGGCGCAGCTTCCGTCGCATTCGTTGATCGACGACAACGATCCGGGTTCCCTCATCGCGCCCCTCACCACCGAGATCGGACGTTTGAAGATCGTGCCAGCAGTGGGGGTGGTGACGGCCTCCCACTTCATCTGCCGGCCGCCTGCCGCCTTCACGACAACATCATTCGCACCAACCAGAGGTCTCTGCAACCGCTCGATGCTCTCGACGATCCTTCGTCTATAACGACGACGACGCGACGAGCGACTGCTCGACAACCAACCAATTGCTCGACCTCGACCCGCTGTCGAAGTCGAGGACGCTTCCATTATTCGCTGGCGAACGCATGGCCAAAAGGATGCAAGATGCTGTGGTTTTTTGAACGCGAAGATCAGTCACTGCGCTTGGAATCGACCTATGACAACAAGACCGCCGAGTTCGTCGTGAGCGTGCAATGGCCCGATGGCCGGGAGCAGACGGAGCGGTTTGCGGAACTTGAAGCGTGTCGCGCGTGGCTGACCGCGTTCGACAACGCCATCGAAGCCGAACGATGGAAGCCGAATGGACCGATTGTGTTGCCGTACGGGTGGCCAGACAAACCACTCACGTGAGGACCGCGCTAGGCGTCGTCGGCGTGGTGAGGGCCGACCCACGCCGACAGCCGGGTGCCCTGTCCGGCCACCGAATCGATGTCGATGCCGCCATTCATCGCCTTCAAGCGCTCGCGTATGCTGGCAAACCCCAACCCGGACGACGTGAGCGACGGATTGAAACCAATCCCATCATCGGCAATCTGGAGGAACAGGCGTCCGTCTTGAAGCCGCAGTCGAAGCGACACCTTTTTCGCGTGACTGTGACGGACGATGTTCTGCAAGGCCTCTTGCGCGACGCGGAACAGGCAGAGCGACACATCCGCCGGGAGCCGATCCGGAACGCCCTTGGTCTCGCACTGAACATGTATCGGCGTCTGGTCATTCAGGTCGGAGCACATTCGCGCCAGCGCATGGACAAGGCCGAGGTACTCGAGATTTGACGGGTACAATCCGTGCGAGATTTCCCAGATGCCCCGCGACACCAGCGTCATCTGGTCGCGGAGGTTGCTGAGGTCACGACTCGACGACTGGTCGGGTGCCTCGACGATCATGCGATCGAGTTCGATCTCCGCGAGTGTCAGCGCTTGGCCGATGTCATCGTGAAGTTCCTGAGCGATGTGCTGACGCTCGCGCTCCTGGGCATCAATCAGCTTGCGGCTCATCTCCCGCAGTGAGCGCTCCGTCTGGCGCTGTTCCATCCTGACCGCCGCCAGCAGCAGCAGAGGCACGCCAATCATGCAGAGAAACACCTGCATCGACAGCACGCTCTCTGTCACCGACGCTGAAATGAACGGGCCGCTGCCGTTCATCAGGCCGTGAATCGACACCAGCGAGATCGTCAGGAGGGAGGCGGTCAGCCCTGCGGGACCAAAGCGCATCGACGCCCACAGCAGAATCGGCAGCGGCAGATAGATCAACGCCGCGATGTTGGTCCGCAACAACAGCTGGCCCCGAAACACGAACAGACTGACCACCACGATCGACACGCCCAACAGAGCAGCCTCAATCCAGTTCCAGGCGTCTTTTTTGTCGAACCGCGAGACTCCTCGTTGGCCGAGCACCACGATCGTGGGCACGATGGTCAACTGGGCGAGCATGTTCGACAGCAACCGCGCGATCCACAGCAGCCAATAGTCCTGACCCCAGCTGGTGCCAACGACGATGGCGGCATCCAGGAACGAGGTGACGAGAGGCGCCAGGATGAAGCCAAACAGCAGAAACCGCGTCACTCCAGTGACGCTGTGAAACAGGCCATCCTGGCGGCTGCCGCGGTTGATCAAGAGCGCGCCCAGGAGCGCCTCGCCGCAATTCCCGACGAACCAGCCGGCGGCAGTCGTCACCGGCACGCCGGTCGGCATCTGCGCGAGAAAGTGAGCCGGGATCAACGCCAGCAGAATCGCCCACCAGAGTCGAACCGGGGCGAGAAGAAAGGCCGCGAGCAAAATCGCGTTGGGAGGCCAGAACATCGCGATCGGCATTTCCGCCGGCGTCAACTCGAAACCGATTCTGGTTCCCGCGAAATAGCTCAGTGCGACGACACCAACCACCGCGGCGTCCTGAGGCAGCCCGCTCTTGCGCGGGCTTGCAGGATCGAGTGCCGCGGCCGGCAGCTCGGGTGCGTTGCTGTTCTGTCTTGAAGTCGGAGTCAATGTCTGAGTCGACATCCCGTTCTCGACCGTCCGGTCTGGCGTCCCAAGTGTAGCCCAGTCGTCCAGATCGAACACCTCAACGGCAGCTGCCGAAACCGCATCATCCCGACTTGCGCGCCGCAGACTCTGACCGATTCGCGCGCTGCACTCAATGCCGTTCCGCGGTGGTCCCGACGATCACCTGGACCGAGGTCATCGCCGTCTTGCTCCTGTTCGTCTATCGGCGCGTGGCCGCGGCACGCACGTGAGAACGTGCCGAATGTGCATAGCTCGAATCGACCTGGCTTCCTATGCTCGCAATCCCACGCCAGGTCGTGGGGAATGGTGCTCCGATGCAGACAGCTCCCTCTCCCACCTCGCCGCCGATCGCCGGACCCTCAGGCGCCCACCACTTGTGGGACGCGATTGTCGGGGAGAGCGACGCGCTGCGCTACGTCATGTTTCGGCTTCAGCAGGTCGCGAACACTGATGCGACCGTTCTGCTCCAGGGAGAAACCGGCACCGGCAAGGAACTGTTCGCCCGTGCCGTTCATCGCCGCAGCCCGAGGCGGGATCGTCCCTTCGTGGTGGTCAACTGCGGCGCCCTCCCGTCCACGCTGATCGAAAGCGAGTTGTTCGGGCGGGAGCGCGGAGCGTTCACCGGCGCCCACGCCGCACAGATTGGCCGGTTTGAGCTGGCCAATGGCGGCACGATCTTCCTGGATGAAATTGGGGAGCTGCCTCTGGAACTGCAGCCCCGACTGCTGCGCGTGGTCCAGGAAGGGCAGATCGAACGCCTGGGGAGCGTGCGAACCGTCGATGTCGACGTGCGGCTCATCGCCGCCACCAACCGGGATCTCATGGAGGAAGTACGGCAGGAGCGCTTCCGCCGCGACCTGTTTTACCGGTTGAACGTGTTTCCCATCACGATGCCGGCGCTGCGGGATCGCCGGGAGGACATTCCGATTCTGGTCAGGCACCTGGTCGACCGTCTGAGCGCCGTCCTCCGCAAACCGATCGACGTCGTCCCGCCAGAGGTGATGAGGATGCTCGAGTCGTACGATTGGCCAGGCAACGTCAGGGAACTCGAAAACGTGATTCAGCGCGCGATCATACTCTCCGCCGGCACGACCTTGTCGCTCAACGAGATCCCCCTGCTCGGCTTGGAAAGCAGTTCGATCAGCGACTCGACCACGCTACGGGAGGTTGAGCGCCAGCACGTGAAGCGCGTCCTTCATGCCAGGCACTGGCGAATCGAAGGCGTTGGCGGAGCGGCCCAGGTGCTGGGCCTGAGGCCGAGCACGCTTCGCAGCCGCATGCTGAAGCTCGGGATCTCTCGACCGGCGTGATCGTGATCAGCTCTTGCAGGCCAGACGGGTCATGCGCGATCCGACTTCGTCGAGCACGATGATCGGGTTGTCCTTGAAGAGCATGCGGATGCCTTTGAAGATTTGAAACTCGCGGGAGCCGAAGAAGGCATTCGCATCCGCCGCCGTGTGCCACTCAGACACGAGGGTGAAGGCGTTCGGATCCTCGGTGTCGACCCAGAGCCGGCATCTGTCGCACGTCGGTTGCCGTCGCATGCGCCCGACGGTCTCGTCCAGGGCGCTCAGAATCTCTGAGCGTTTGTGGGGTTGGGCTCGGAAGCCAATGGTTGCCAGCAGCATCATGGGAACCACGCGGACTGCAATGGTCATACCTCCCACGACGCACTAATGCATGGTCGACGGGACAGCTGTGTCACGGGTGATCGCGATCGGCCACGACCGCTCGCGGCTCCACGCCCCGACTGATTCACCACCGACGTCACTCGTAGGCCCGACCTTCGGGTCGGGGAGACGATGCGATAGTAGAATTTACAGTCACCCAGAATAATCAAGGTTTCGGTCTGTTCCACCAAGGCGCAAATAGTCGCTTACTGTCATGTTCAGAGCTCAGGCGTTACCGCGACAAGGAATTCTCTGTGAAATAGGCCGGGCGACCGAGCCTACAATGTTTCCTCCCCAGAGAGCGACGGTGCGTATTCGGCCCGGCCAGTCGTCGCCCGACCGATGCGGCCCAGGTATTTCCACGCGAATGAGGAATGCTGTCAAAGGCTCCACCGCACTGTTCTTGAGCGTCGCCCTCGCCGCTGCATGGAGTTTCGCTGTCCGCGCGCAGGAGGGAGAGACGCGAACCGTGCTGGCGCTGTACTCGCAGGATCAGGGCGCGCCGTTCAATCAGGCGTTCGAAGCTGGTCTCCGGCGAGCGCTCCAGGCGGCCCCTGGCGTGCGCATCACCTACTACGCGGAATCGCTCGACGGCTTCAGTTTCCCCCGTTCATCATTCCTCGCGGTCGAGCGAGACTACCTGCGTCAGAAATATGCCGATCGCCAGCTGGATGCGATTGTGGCGGTTGGCGGCGGCGCCGCCAATGTGATTCTGGGAGCCGGCAGCAAACTGTTCTCGACCAAGCCGGTTGTGACGTTCGCGGCGGTTCGATCGATGGCGATCCATCCTGAGGCCGCATCGCGGACCACCGGCGTCTCCACGGGTGGGAGTTATCGCGCGACGCTCGAGATGGCGCTTCGGCTCCATCCCTCCACGCGGCAGGTCTTCGTCGTCCTCAGCGTACCCGGAGTCGATCAGAGTCTCGCGGCAAGTGTCGAGGAACAGCTCGACGGGTTCGGCACGGTGCGAGTGATCTACCTTCGTGACGTCCCGACGCCTGCGCTGATCGACACGCTGAACCGCGCGCCGGCCAATTCCATCGTCTTGTACGTCCAACAGGGAGAAGACCGCCGTGGACAACAAGTCAGCCCCCGCGACGCGCTCGCTGACATTTCGAGCACGGTGAACCTGCCGTTCTACGGCAGCCACGCGACGTATCTGGGCCATGGAATCGTTGGCGGCTCGATGTTCGATCCGGATGAGTGCGGCGCGATCGCCGGGCAGATGGCACGGCGCGTGGTGACCGGAACCCTCGCCCATGAGATTCCGCCACAGGAAGCGCCGCTGAGCATGCGATTCGACGGGCGGCAACTGGCGAAGTGGGGGCTTCAGCGCGCGGAGCTCCCGGCGGGCAGCATCGTCGTCAACCGAGAAGCGACGCTCTGGAGCCGCTGGGGATATCTCCTGATTGCGCTGTCGATCATTGTCGCCCAGGCGCTCTTGATCGCCGCGTTCATCGTGCAGCGCGTGCGTCGCATCGGTGCCGAGACGCGTAATAAGGTGATCCTGCGAACGCTTCCGGATTTGATGTTCGTCCTCAGCGGGGATGGCGTGTTTCTCGACTACCACGCCAACGACCCGCGGGAGCTGCGAGTCGCTCCCGAACAGTTCCTCGGTCGTCACGTGCGCGAGGTCATGCCGCCGGATCTGGCCGAGAGATTCATGGAGCAATTCGAACAGGCGCGCCGCTCAGGCGCACCATGTCTGATGGAGTACTCCCTGCCGGTCAACGGCGATGATCGGGTGTATGAGGCTCGGATTTCCGCGTACGAGGGTGGAAAGATCATGAGCATCGTCCGGGACATCACCGAGCGCCAACGGGCCGACGACGCGCTCCGGGATCACGATGCCGCGCTGCGACTGAGCGATGCGCGCGCCCGCGATCTGGGCGGCCGGCTGATTGCGGCTCAGGAAGCGGAACGGGCCCGGATTGCTCGCGACCTTCACGACGACTTGAGCCAGAGGCTTGCGCTGCTCGCCATTGACGTGGACCGGTTCACCGGTGGTTCGACTGGGGACGCAACCTCGCAAGCGGATGACATCAAAGGTCTCGTCGGCGAAATTGCCAGCGACGTGCATCGTCTGGCGCACGAGCTGCACCCGTCGAAACTGCAGACGATAGGCCTCGTCGCCGCGATCGAGAGCTGCTGCCGCGATATCTCGAGCCGGCACGGCCTCGACGTCCAATTCAGATCGGTGGGGGTCGCGCGATTCGTGAAGATGGAGACCTCGCTGTGCCTGTATCGCATCGTGCAGGAATCGTTGCAGAACGTCGTGAGGCATAGTGGCGCCACGGTCGCGGAGGTTCGCCTGACCGGAACGAAGGACTACCTCGAGCTCGACGTTGCCGATCCGGGTCGTGGATTCAGAGCTGAGGATAATCACGCCGGGCTGGGATTGATCAGCATGCGTGAGCGGGTGCACCACTTGGGCGGCCGCATCGTCTTTCACACCCATCCAGGGGGTGGTACCCGGATCGGCGTGCGGCTTCCGATCCACGCTTCCCGACGAGTCGGAATCCGACGCCACATCGCCTGAACGAGCTCTATCCCTCGCCACGGTCGCCAGCCCATCCTTGCCGGATTCGCATAGCTCAGGCGTGAGCTCGTCAATAGGCTCAACCTGTGACGCTTCGGCCGTTTCACCATACGTTCAACCGCATCGTCCCCGGATGGCATCTGCTGGGTGACGTCGTACTCGATCAGTACGGCTCAGTTGTGACCTGGGTCCTGCACGCGGAAGTCAACGGCTCGACTCTGATCGGCACGAACCACTACGTGCTCCGATTTGAGCGCGGCCAGGAGCCGCCCGCCCGCGGCTTCTGGTCGCTCGTCGTACACAATCAGAACTGCCTGCCTGTGGATAATCGGCTTCATCGCTTTTCGATTGGCGATCGCGATGCCTTGAGGTTCCACCACGATGGCTCGCTGGAGATCTATGTTGGCAGCGTTCCGCCGCCTCACGAGCTGGAATCGAATTGGCTGCCCGCCCCTTCGGCGTCCTTCCACCTTCTCCTGAGTATTCATGGACCACTGCCGGAAGTGGTTCGGGGGGATTGGAACCCGCCGGCGATCGCGCGAATCGGGCCCACCGCTACGTGGTCCCCTGAGTGAGAGGTCAGAACGAGCGGTCAACTAGACCAGATGGTGCTTGATCGCAAACTGGATCAGTTCGGCCGTGGTTTTAATGTTCAGCCGCTCCATGACCCGGTACTTGTGAAAGGCGACGGTGCGCGGCGCGATATCGAGGACCGCCGCCACTTCCTTCATCGACCGGCCCTCGGTCAGCAGTTGCACGATTTCCCGCTGCCGGGAGGTGAGCTGGGGCGAGGTATCCCGCGCCCGAAGCATCGACCCCACGAGGCCCTCGGTGATGAGGGGCGTAACGTACGAACGGTGCCGCATCACTTCGCGGATGGCGGTGAGGAGTTCGGAAGCGGCGGAGCGTTTCAGCAAGTAACCCGACGCGCCGGCCCGAAACGCTTCGGCGGCGACGTCCGGATCCTCGTTCATCGTGAGAAAAATGATGCGCGTGTCCGGCAGCTGCTGCTTGAGCTGACGCGCGGCATCGATGCCGTTGAGCAGCGGCATGGTGATGTCGACCACCACGACATCGGGCCGGAACTGGAGGGCCGAGGCGAGAAGTGCGCGGCCATTCGAGGCGGTCGCGACGATGTCGCACTCGTCGGCGAGCAGCTTCTGGAATGCCTCGAGCAGAAGCGTATGGTCGTCGGCCAGGATGATGCGCGGCCGGCTCATGCGCTTCGCTTTTCGATGGCGGACGCCAGTGCCACCCGTACGCCGATTCGTGTCGGATCTTTGGCAGCGATGGCTAGATGATACGCGTCGGCTGCCCGGTTGAGCTCGGTGGGGTGCACACTCTCTTGACGACCCGATCCCATCTCCTGGAAGACCGCCATCAGCCGGCGGACGTCGAACATATCCCCCGTGTTTCGCCACAAACTGCGCAGATCAAGCTGGAAGATCTCCCGAAACCGATTGAAATTGGAGCACGTTCTGGCGGTTATAACAGTCAGTTATACCCAGTGGAACTGTCAAGAGTAACAGTCGGCGGCGCGTGCCCCCCGGATGATGCGACGAGTTGGATTCCGACAAAACCGTGGACATTCCCTTTGCTCTATGTCGCGCCCTTGCCATCATGCCGCGCGATTCTCGGTATTTTTCTGAGACAAACCTGTGCTGTCTGCCAGTTCTTGATCGTCGTGCCTCTGGCCATGATGCGAGGAATCATTCATGGGTTCCGCATCACCACTCGCTGTCGAATCGGTGGCCATCTCGGACGTGGACGCCATGACTGCCGCGATGGCCGACGGCGTCGTGAGCGAGTACGTCCAGCTCGACGCGAAACCCTTCACCGGACATTGGGCGATTGCTCGTTTTTCCAAGCTGACGGTCCAGTTTGGGCGAGCCGACATCGCCGTCGTGCGTCGCATCCGAGTGCCGGCTGAAAAATGGGCGTTCATGGTCCCGTTGGCCGTGCCTGAGTCGCGGTGGAATGGCCGGGGCGTCGATGGCGACGAACTGATCGTGTGCCCGCCCCGAGCGGAGTGCTATGCCTTTGACGCTGGCGGGACGCGGTTCGCGATTCTCTCGGTGCCCGAACGCGGCTCGTTGGCGCGATGCGCACGACACCTCATCGGCCGCGATGAAGGCCCGTGCACGCTGCGGCCACGCGCGCACAACGCGCGTGAGCTGCGGGATCAGCTCTGTGCCATGGCGACTGCCGCCGAAGTTGACAGGCCGATCTCAAAGTCAGCCGGTCCGGTCATTGCCGGGACCCTCGTGGCGAGCCTGGAAGGAGCCGTCGTCGAAAGACGGACCGTGGCCCTGCCGGAGAGGAGCCAGATTGTCCACCGGGCAGAGGAGTTTTTCCGCTGCCACGTCGGGGAACCGGTGTCGATGGCGAGGCTGTCGTCTGTCGCCGGTGTCAGCGAGCGGAGTCTGCGGAACGCGTTCTACGATGTGTGCACCACGAGCCCGAAACGGTACCTGAAGCTCTGGCAGCTGCATCAGGTGCGACGAGCGCTCCGGGCGGCCGAGCGAGGCGTGGCCACCGTGACCAACGTCGCGACCTTCCACGGCTTCTTTGAATTGGGGCGCTTCGCGGGCGAGTACAAGGCGCTCTTCGGCGAATCCCCTTCGGAAACGTTGAGCCAGGCCAGGATTCGGAACTCACCGCGGCCAGGGTTCTGACCAGAGCCACGTCCGCGACAGTCTTCAGGCGAAGGGGAGGAAGACGCGAATCGCGATCCCGCGCTCTCCGGTGGCAGCCATTTCGATGAACCCGCCTGCGACGGTGACGATGTCGTGAAGCAGGAGGAGATCCAGGGCAATCATGCTTCCGTCAGGCATGTCGAAGGGTGGCTCGAAGAGGCGCGCTTCGATGTCCATGGGCTCGGCGAACACCCCGTTGCCGATATCGACGACGAGGAAGTCGGTCCAGTGGGTGCTGGCTGACGTGCCAGGGACACTCACATCCCGCGTGCCGATCACAATGGTGCCCCCGAGCGGCATCGCCTCGTGCATGTGGATCAAGAGGTTCAACAGCGCCCGTTCCAGATTCTCTTTCTCGAGCCGGACGACCGATCGCGTGCCCGCGAGGCCAACCTTCAACCAGATCGCATCACCACGGATTCGACGGATCTGATCGGCGAGGTCCGTCAGCATCGCGTGGACGTCCACAGGCGCCGAGATAGCGACTGTCGTCTGACCGAAGACCATGAGCTGACGGCTCAATTCACCGGCGGCCTCAGCCGCCTTCTTGACCGCGCGCACGCTGAATGGCGCTTCCTGCGACGTCGACCCGGCGATGACGGTTCGGATATGGGTCCGGATCGTGTTGATCAGATCGTCGAGGTCATACGCCAGGGTCACGGTAAGCCGACCGAGTTTGGTCAGTTTCTGCGCATGACGCAGGCGCGCCTCGAGGACCCGGCGGGCGCTGATGTCGCGCAGATGCACGAGGCCATACAGCGTCACATTGTCGACGAGGCCGCGCACCGCGCACTCGATCAGTCTCCAGTCCCCTCCGTTGACGCGAATCCGAAGCTCTGTGGGGATTGACGAGTCGAGATCGGCGAGCGCACGGTCGAATGTGGATCGCAGACGATCGACATCCTCGGGGTGGACGAACGCAAAGAAATTGGAAGCGGCGATCTGCTCACCTTTCCCGAAGATCCGAGCGGCTGCCCGATTCGCCAACACGATCTCGCCGCGACGGTCGACTGCCACCATCGGCTCCAGGGCGTGCTCGACGAGTGCGCGATAGACTCCGATCGCCTCGTCCGGAAGAGAGAACTCCAACTCACTGACAGGCGGGGCAGACTCCGTGCCGGGCACGACGCCCCGTCCACGGGTTGCGAAGTCGTTGACCAACAGGCACTTGGCGCGCAAGCGAGCTTGCGGTGACGCGGGTGCCGGTTGACGAATTGCCGGCATTTCGGCGTTTGCCGACGTCTGCATTGGTCGGTGGTGAGTAGCGCGACCCATCGAGTACACTCGGCCGATCGCGTCACACGCCTTTCTGACGTGAAGTACGACTCAACTTCCGAGGAGGAATCACATGGTTCGACAGAATCTGATCGCTGGCGGGTTGACAGCGGCGGTGTTCGCTGGCTCGCTGGTCGGCATGCGGGCCCAGGCGCCAGCCGCGGACGCTCCTTTCAAACGCACCGTGCTGCAACAGGCGGATCTGTCCGCGCCGGGCCGTGAAGTGGTCCAGGCACTCGCCGAGGTCCAGCCAGGCGGCATGTCGGGCCGACACACCCATCCCGGCGAGGAAGTCGCCTACGTCCTCACCGGACCGATTACGCTCGAAATCGACGGCAAGCCAGCCAAGACGCTGCAGACGGGCGAGGTCTTCCTGATTCCAGCAGGTGCGGTGCACAATGCGCGAAACACCAGCAAAGGGGTGGTGAAGGTCGTCGCGACGTACTTCATTGAAAAGGGCAAGCCCGTGGCAACGCCGGTCCCCTGAATTTAACTCGCGGGAGATCCGCTTATGAAGAACGCACGTGTTTTCGTGGCGGTCGTGATCGTGCTCCTCGTTCTCGGCGTGGCCGCAACACCAGCGCGGTCGCTCGCGGGGCACCAGGCGGCTGGTACGCAAGGCGACGAAGCCAAGCCAGAGCCCGACGGGCAGTCGCCATGCGGTGACGGCGCCGGCCGTGGGGCTGGCGTGGCTCGCGGCGGAGCGGAGGGACGCGGACCTGGTGCCGCGCGCGGATCGGGTGCGGGACGCGGGCAGGGACGGGGGGCGGGCGCGGAGCGAGGACGCGGAGCGCGCGGTGCCGGCGCGGGACGAGGCGATGGCGGAAGAGGCGACGGCCGTGCGGGAGGGGATGCCCGCGGGAGAGGCGACGGCGGCGGTCGAGGCAATGGCCGAGGGAGAGGGGACGCTCCAGAACGCGGGCGCGGGCGGCCCTGCCCGTAACGCGCGAGATCACAACATCGGGCGAGCGTGAACGGCTACAACCCCAGCACCCATCGAATGCCACCAAGAATGTGCTGCCGATAGAGACGGTTCTGCCAGACGTCTTCGCGATGGCCCAACGCGGTATAGAACACGCGACCCTGACCGTGGGTCTTCGCCCACGCGAGGGGTAGGTCGCCGGGTTGGCCCGCCTCGGGCAAGCCGTCGGACGGCTGGCGATCGAGCGACAGTAGCATCGTCACGCTGCCTCGATTGGGCCGGCGGAACTTGTAGATCTCGTCGAACACGCGGAACCGCTGTCCAAGTGGAGCCGACGCCGGATGCGACGGGTTCTCGACGATCGCTTCCACGGTCGTTTGGTCGCCGTGGGTGAGAAACTCGTTGCCCAACATGTCGAGGTAATTCGGCGCATCGTGGTAGGTGTCGGATGCGCTGTGCATTCCGGCAAAGCCGTGACCGAGCGCGATCCAATCCAGCACCGCCGCGAGGTCTTGTACCGGAAGGCTGCCGGTGGTGTTCGCGAACACAATGGCGTCGATATCGGCGAGCGCGGAACGAGTGAGCATCGCCGCCACGTCGTCAGCCGTGCGACAGAACATCGCCGTGAAGAGCCCCGAGTCTTGCCCGAGCGCGCCAATTGTGGCCTCCGCCACCGGAATGGAGCTGTGCCGGAAGCCTTCGGTGTGAGTCACGACGAGCACACGGGCGGGTGAATGCGTCGGCGTCGGTGAAACCAGACTCCCGGCTGCTCCTGGCCCGGTGTCGCGCGAGCAGGACCACGTGAGCATGCCGGATGCCAGCAACCATCCCTGCCAGGCCGGTCGCGCCATTCCGGCATCTTACGCCCGCCGGTCAGATCGGGAGCGGCCTCGGAGCGGATTCAACCCCGGCGTATGCTCATCGCTTGCTGGCTCGCTTCTCCAAGTGACGTCCGACCTGAAGGTCGGGCCGACGATCCCGCACTGAGCAAGGAAGGGAAGTACATGTCGAGGGCCAACCTGAGCTTCATGAAGCTCGCCGGGCCGGGACTGATCGTCGCGGCGACCGGCATTGGTTCGGGAGACGTTGTGTCCGCCACGGTTGCGGGCGGGCGATACGGACTCGTGCTGTTGTGGGCGATCGCCGTCGGTGCGTTCTTCAAGTTTGTCCTGAATGAAGGCATCGCTCGCTGGCAACTCGCCACTGGACTGACGGCGCTCGAGGGATGGGCCGAGCACCTGCCTGGCTGGGTGAAGGTGTACTTCGGGTTGTACCTCGTCATCTGGACGGTGGCGGTCAGCGCGGCGCTGACGAACGCAACCGGGTTGGGCATCGCCAACCTCACCGGTGGCCGGGTTTCGCAGTCGTGGGGTGCGGTGCTTCACAGCCTGTTCGGATTCGCCTTCGTCCTGCTCGGTGGTTACGCCGGATTCGAGAAGCTGATGAAGACGCTCGTCGGCGTCATGGGATTCAGCATTCTGGTCTGCTCGGCGTTGACATTTGATCATGCAGGCGGCGTGGTTCGCGGGACATTGATACCGACGATTCCCCAGGGCGCAGGCATGTACGTGCTGTCGATCATCGGAGGAATCGGCGGATCGATCACCATGCTGTCCTACAACTACTGGATGCGGGAGGAAAAGATCACTGGCGACGGCCAGCTGGGATACGTTCGCGGCGACATGGGGATTGCCTATCTCTTCACGGCGGTATTCGGGATGGGCATTGTCCTGATTGCCAATCAGGCCTTCTTCGAGCCGGGCATCCCGATTACCGACGCACAGGCGGTGCCGAAAATGGCGCAGATGTTGGGCACCACCATCGGAGCGTTCGGTGTTTGGGGTTACTCGCTGGGTTTCTGGGCGGCCGTGTTTGCGTCGCTGCTGGGCGTCTGGCAAAGCGTGCCGTATCTCTATGCCGACTACTACAGCATTCTCACCAAGATGTCGCCGGACGAGCGCTCGCGCGTGACCGGCGTGACCAGCGTTCCGTATCGCCTGGCGCTGCTCTTCATCACGCTGGTCCCCCTGCCATTTGCCTTCACCGGCCGTCCCATCGCGATCATCGTGACCTATACGATTGTCGGAAGCCTGTTTGTGCCATTCCTGGCCGCGACACTTCTATATCTGAACAACCGGGTCACATGGCGCAGCGCGGTCCCGCACAACAGCCTGGCCACCAATGTGCTCCTGTTCGTCATTCTGGCGATGTTTCTCGTCATCGGTGTTCAGGAAGTGATCAACGCTATCTGAAGTGGTGACGTTCGTGACCCAACTACGTCAGGATGCGCGTTACGCGCT
>Ga0111538_10003922_pt1 | contig 20737 bp, 18 predicted proteins | sample SoiMethybrSBSTD1_FD_79669 | JGI IMG/M metagenome (GOLD analysis project Ga0111538, IMG submission 79669) | Bulk soil microbial communities from a Populus tree surrounding site in Tennessee, USA - Soil MetaG P. TD hybrid SBSTD1 (version 2)... | ecosystem: Environmental > Terrestrial > Soil >... | reverse complement strand
GCGGTCAGCCGCTGAGGGCGTCGACCATGCGCTTGGCCGGGCTGGCCAGGCCCCACTTCTCGGCGAGCGCGAACAGCCGCTCGGCGTCGACGGGCTCGCGGGGCATCGTGCAGTCGACCGGCGGCACCGGGGCGTCGACGGCGACCCGCACGACCTGGCGCGCCTTCACCAGGTACTCGCGACCGGCGACGAGCTTCGCCTTCAGGCCCGGGGCGAAGCCGGACGACGGTTCGTCGAGCGCCGTCAGCAGGCCGTCGAGGTCACCGTGCCGGGCGATCAGGCGGGCCGCGGTCTTCTCGCCGACCCCGGCGACGCCGGGCAGCCCGTCGCTGGGGTCGCCGCGCAGCGCGGCGAAGTCGGCGTAACCGGCCGCCGGGACGGCGTACTTCGCCTGTACCGACGCGTCGTCCATCACCTCGAGCTTGGCCACGCCGCGGCCGCAGTAGAGCACCCGCACGCCCCGGGCGTCGTCGATGACCTGGAACAGGTCGCGGTCGCCGGTGGCCACCTCGACCGGGCCGGGCTCGCGCGCGGCGAGCGCGCCGATCACGTCGTCGGCCTCGTAGCCGGGGACGCCGACCGCGCAGATGCCCAGTGCCTCGAGCACCTCCTCGATGATCGGCACCTGGGGCACCAGCCCGTCCGGGACGAGTTCGCCGCCGGCGCCGGTGAGCCGCTGGGATTTGTACTCCGGCAGCAGCGCCACCCGCCAGGCCGGCCGCCAGTCGGCGTCCATCGCGCAGACCAGCCGGTCGGGCCGCCGGGTGCGCACAAGCGTGGCCACCATGTCCATGAAGCCGCGCACGGCGTTGACCGGTGAGCCGTCGGGCGCCTTGGCCGCGGACTCGGGGATCCCGAAGTAGGCGCGGAAGTAGATGCTGGCGGCGTCGACGATGAGCAGGGGGCGGCTGGTCACGGGTGCCAGCCTGCCACGCCGGGGCCGCCAGTGGGTGCAGCGGAGCGGAGCCCACGGTCAAGCGGTCCCGGCTTGCAGCTGGCATAGCCGACGTCCGTCAACTCCAGGTTGACGCGCGCTTCATCGTCAACCTAGAGTTGACGGCATGACCGATCCGCTCCGACTCGACCCGCCCGTCCGGCTCGACGAGCTCATCAACGCGATCAAGAAGGCCCGGCCCGACGTGCTCGACCAGCTCTCCGACGCGGTCCTCGTCGGCGACCACCTCGGCGAGCTGTCCGACCATCTCATCGGCCACTTCGTCGACCAGGCCCGCCGCTCCGGCGCGTCCTGGACCGACATCGGCCGCAGCATGGGGGTCACCAAGCAGGCCGCGCAGAAGCGGTTCGTGGCCAAGGGCGAGGACGAGTCCCGCCAGGACTTCAGCCGGTTCACCGACCGGGCCCGCCAGGTCATCGTCACCGCGCAGAACGCGGCGCGGGCCGGGAAGTCGGCCACGATCACGACCGGTCACCTGGTGCTCGGCCTGCTCGCCGTCTCCGACGGGCTCGCCGCGAAGGCGATCCTGCGCCAGGTGGCATCGCTGGACCAGGTGATCGAGGTGGTGAAGGCGTCGCTGCCGGGCGAGGCCGAGAACCCGCCGGACCTCGTACCGTTCGACGCGGCCGCGAAGAAGGCGCTGGAGCTGACGTTCCGCGAGGCGCTGCGCCTCGGCCACAACTACATCGGCACCGAACACATCCTCCTGGCGCTGCTGGAGCAGGAGGACGGCGACGGCGTACTCTCCCGGGCCGGCGTCGACAAGGCGGCGGTCGAGGCGTACGTGACCGAGGCGCTCGCCTCGATCGCCGCCACCCGCGTGCAGTGACATGGCCAAGGTCCTGCTGATCGCGACCGGGGACACGATCGCGTACGGACGGCGGGGCGCCGCACCCGCCGTCCTCACCGGCGCCGAACTGCTGGCGACCCTGCCGCCCGGCGCGCATCGCGGCGCGACGATCGTCACCGAAGACGTGCGGGTCGAGCCGAGCTGGGACATGTCCCCTGCCACGATGCTGATGCTGGCCCGCCGCGTCCGCTCCGCGATCCTCGACGACGGCTACGAGGGCGTCGTCGTCAGCCACGGCGTGGACACCGTCGAGGAGACGGCGTTCCTGACCGACCTGCTCGCCGGGCCCGCCACTGCGCGTGCAGGGATCGTGTTCACCGGCGCTCTGCGACGGCCCGACGACCCGTACCCGGACGGCCCGCGCAACCTCGCGGCGGCGCTCACCGCGGCGCGCGACCCCGCCCTGCGGATGGCCGGCGCCGTGGTGTGCGCCGGCGACGACCTGCACGCCGCCCGCTGGGTGACCCTGGTGGACGCGCTCGGCGCCGCCGCGTTCTCCAGCGCCCCGTACCCGCCGCTCGGCCGGGTGGTCGGCGACCGGGTGGAGACGATCGCGACCCCGCCGCCACGCCCACCGCGCCCGCTGGGGGAGCCGGCCACCGACGTCACGTTGATCAAGACCTATCCGGGGATGGACGGCACCCTGCTCATGGCCGCCGTCGATGCCGGCGCGGCCGGCATCGTGTTGGAGGGCACCGGCGCCGGCAACGTTCCGGCCAGCCTGCTCGCCACGATCAGTGACCTGACCGACTGGAAGATCCCGGTGGTCGTCGCCTCGCGCAGCCGCACCGGCGAGGGTGACCTTGCCGATCTCGGCCTGGGTGCGAGCATCGCGGCCGCTGCGGGCGCCGTCAGCGCCCGCGGCCTGTCCGCACCGAAAGCGCGGCTCGCGTTGATGGTCGCGCTGGGCACCGGCAGCGCCGGCGGCGCGCGGCAGTGGTTCAGCGAGCTCTGAACACAATCCGACGCGACTCAGCGGTAACTTCCCTAACGACCGTTAAGCTGACTGTGTGTCGCTGTATCCCGCTGCCCGCCTGGACTCCGCCCGAGCCGCCTGTGCCGCCGCCGGCCTCGACGCGCTGCTGCTGAGCCCCGGTTCCGACCTGCGTTACCTCACCGGCTATCCGGCCCTGTCCACCGAGCGGCTCACCCTGCTCGTCCTGCCCGTGGACGGCCCGGCCACGCTCATCGTGCCCCGGCTGGAGCGGCCGGCGGCCGAGGCGTCGCCGGTGGTCGACCTGCCCATGGCGATCGTCGACCACCCCGACGGCGCCGACCCCTACCCGCTCGTCGCGGCCGCCGCGCCCGGTGCGCGGACCGTCGGCCTCGCCAACCGGATGTGGGCCGAGCAGGTGCTGGCGCTGCGCGCCGCGCTGCCCGGCGCCACCCAGCGGCTGGCCGGCGAGGTGCTGCGCGACCTGCGGCTGCGCAAGTCGCCGGCCGAGATCGAGGCGCTCCGCCGGGCCGGCGCCGCCATCGACGCGGTGCACGCCAGGATGGCCGAATGGCTGCGGCCCGGCCGCACCGAGGCGGAGGTCGCGGCCGACATCGCCGCCGCGATGCGGGAGGCGGGCCACGAGACCGTCGACTTCACGATCGTCGCGAGCGGGCCCGACGGCGCGAGCCCGCACCACCACACGTCGTCGCGCGTGATCGAGCGGGGCGACCCGGTGGTCGTCGACATCGGCGGCAGCACGGCCGACGGCTACCGCTCCGACTGCACGCGCACCTATGTCGCCGGCGGCGACGCCCCGCCCGACTTCCTGGCGTACTACGACGCGCTGCGGGAGGCGCAACTGGCCGGGGTGGCCGCCGTCAAGCCGGGCGTCGCGGCGTCCACTGTGGACGCCGCGGGCCGCGACCTGCTCACCGCCGCCGGGTTCGGCGCGGAGTTCCTGCACCGCACCGGCCACGGCATCGGGCTGGACGGGCACGAGGAGCCGTACCTGGTCGCCGGCAACGACCTGCCGCTGGAGCCCGGCATGGCGTTCTCGATCGAGCCCGGCGTGTACCGGGCCGGCCGCCACGGCGCCCGCATCGAAGACATCGTGGTGTGCACCGACGACGGTGCGCAGCGGCTGAACACGCTGCCGACGGACCTGGTGGTGCTGTCATGAAGGTGGAGCGGTTGTTACCCACCGAGGAGGCGCACGACCTGCTCGACCTCACCGCCGAGCTGGCCGACCGGGAGCTGGCCCCGCAGGCCGCGGGCTACGAGGAGCGGGCCGAGTTCCCCTCCGCCGCGCTCAAGACGCTCGGCCGGGCCGGCCTGCTCGGGCTGCCCTACCCGGAGGAGTTCGGCGGCGGCGGGCAGCCGTACGAGGTGTACCTGCAGGTGATCGAGGAGCTGGCTCGGCGCTGGCTGGCGGTCGCCGAGGCGGTCAGCGTGCATACGCTGGCCTGCTACCCGATGTTCGCGTACGGCACCGACAGCCAGCGCAAGCGCCACCTGCCCGACATGGTCGGCGGCAACCAGCTCGGCGCCTACTGCCTGTCCGAGCCGCAGGGCGGCTCCGACGCGGCCGCCCTCGCCACGAAGGCGCGCCGCGAGGGCGACGAGTACGTCGTCGACGGCACCAAGGCGTGGATCACCCACGCCGGCCGGGCCGACTTCTACAACGTGTTCGTCCGCACCGGCGGCCCGGGCGCCGGCGGCGTCTCGTGCCTGTTCGTCGACGGTGACACCGCCGGCGTCGTGGCGCAGGCGCCGGAGAAGACGATGGGCCTGCGCGCGTCGCCCGTGGCTCAGATCGTGTTCGACGGCGCGCGCGTTCCGGCGGACCGCATTCTGGGTGCGGAGGGCGGGGGTTTCAAGATCGCGCTCGCCGCGCTCGACGGCGGCCGGCTCGGCATCGCGGCCTGCGCGGTCGGTCTCGGCCAGGCCGCCCTCGACTACGCGACGGCGTACGCCCGCGAACGGGAGCAGTTCGGTGGCCCGATCATCGACCTGCAGGGCGTCGGGTTCATGCTGGCCGACATGGCGACGCAGGTTTCCGCCGCGCGGGCGCTGACGCTGCATGCGGCGCGGCTGCGCGACCTCGGCCGGCCGTACTCGGCGGAGGCGGCGAAGGCGAAGCTGTTCGCCACCGACGCGGCCATGGCGGTGACCACCGACGCGGTGCAGGTGCTCGGCGGCTACGGCTACGTCAGCGACCACCCGGTCGAGCGGTACATGCGCGAGGCGAAGGTGCTGCAGATCGTCGAGGGCACCAACCAGATCCAGCGGATGGTCATCGCGCGGGCGCTGCGCCGCTCGTGATCGGCAACCCCCGGCCGGACCTCGGCGAGGCCGGCCGGGGGGCTGGACGTCAGCTTGTCACCGGTCCCCTTCACTATGCTTCATTGATGAACAACCGACGCCGCATACATCGCGAACGTCTGAGAAACGATCTTGCCGTTCTCGACGACGAAAGTGTCGGTGCCCAGGGGGATATCAGTGCCTACGCACCAGGTGATATAGGCGATGTTCCGGTCGATCAGCAGGCTCCTGAGCGTGAAACGGTCAATGGCCTGGGCCGGCAGGGACGCGATGAAGTCCTCGAAGAATCCGTGGATTTCCTGTTTCCCACGATAGATCCTGGCTTCGGTGTAGAAATGCGCGTCATCGTCGTAGTCACTCACGATCGCGCCAACGGAATGCTGCTCGAGGAATGCCTGCAGGTGGTTACGAACAACGGTTTCTGTGACAGCTGAGTCGACGTTCATGAAATCTCCGGGAGTTGAGAATCGGTGATGTTCGCCTACGGTTTGGCTTCCAGGATGATGTTGAACGGGGTTTCCGTTGCGCGGCGCACGTGGCTGAATCCGGCCTCGCGCAGCAGCAGCGCGAGTTGGCGTTCGCCGGCCTGCGCGCCGAGGCCGAGGCCGACCTCCTGGGCGAGCGAGCCCGGAGTGCAGATGACCGTGGACAGGCCGTAGTAGGTCCGTCCGACGGGGTTGAGGTTCTGCTCGAGGGCGTCGCCGGCGTTGGGTTCGACGATCAGCAGGGTGCCGTCCGGTGCCAGTGCCTGACGGATGCGGCGCGCGGCGCCGACCGGGTCACCCATGTCGTGCAGGGCGTCGAACAGGCACACCAGGTCGTAGTCGTGACCGGGGAAATCCTTGGCCGCAGCGACGTCGAAGCTCGCCCGTGGATGCACGCCGGCTTCGGCTGCGGCCGCGCGGGCGGACTGGATCGACGGCTGGTGGATGTCGAAGCCGGCGAACGTCGAGTGCTCGAACGCCCGCGCCATGATGATCGTGGACGCCCCGTAGCCGCAGCCGACGTCGGCAACCTTCGCGCCGTCCCGAAGCTTGTCGACCACACCGTCGAGGGTCGGCAGCCAGTCGTCGACGAGGTGCGCGGCGTAGCCGGGACGGAAGAGCCGCACGACGCCGGAGAACAGCCGCTCGTCGTGGGCGTGCCAGCCGATCCCTTTGCCGGTGCGAAATGCGTCGATGAACACGTCGTGGTCGGCGTAGCAGGAGGCGATGGTCTCGAACGCGCCGGCGAGGAAGACCGGGCTGTCCTCGTTGGCGACGACCATTGCCTGTTCGGCGGGCAACTCGTACGTGCTGCCGGCCGGGTCGTAGACGACATAGCCGCCGGCGGCCTGGTTGGCGAGCCACTCGCGCACGTACCGCTCGGCAGTGCCGGTCCGCTGTGCCAAGGTGGCCGAGGTGATCGGACCGGCACCCGCCATCGCCTTGTACAGACCCAGCCGGTCGCCGAGGTGCAGCAGCAGTCCTGATATGGCTGCGCCCATGTCGGCCACCGCCTGTCCGACGAAAGCCTCGAGCCGCGCCCCGTCCAGGGCCGGGATATCCGTTGTCGTCATTCGTCTCTCCGCTCGTTGGCCCAGGTCCACGACCGACCTGTGTGAATGCCTGTCGCCAGGATGCGGGGACGGTGGCGCGGCGACGAGTGACGATGTCGTACCGCCGCAGGTCGCCTCCGAACGTGGGGCGAAGGGAATGGACCGGACCAGTTGCCTTTGCCGGCCCGCTGCTCGGCGGGGTCTTCGGCAGTACAGCATCCGTACTACCGGGTGGTGCCGCGCGGGAGCACGATGTCCAGATGAACCGCAGGGAATATTGCCCGATCGCTGCCAGCGTCGAGGTACTGGGAGACCGCTGGACCCCCTTGATCATTCGCGAGGTGATGGTCGGTGCCTGCGGCTTCAACGAGATCCATCGGGGAATCCCGCGGGTCAGTCGCACTCTGCTCGCGCAGCGGCTGCGCGAGCTTGAACGACGCGGGCTGATGACGCATGAAGCGAGCCGGCCGGGACGCCCGGGCGCCTATGCATTGACCGCGGCCGGTCAGGCACTGACGCCCATCGTGTGGGCAATGGGCGCCTGGGCCGCGGAATGGATGTTCGGCGATCCGAGCGACGAGGAATGCGACGGCCTGACGCTGATCTGGCGCACACATCAGGTTGCCATCCCCGCCAAGCTGCCCGAGACCCGCACCGTGGTGCACGTCGTCCTCACCGGGGCAGGTGGTGCCCAGGGCTGGCTCGACATCCAGCGGCCGGGCATCACGGTCTGCAAGGACGACCAGGGCCTGGCCGTCGATCTCGCACTCGAGGCCGACACCGGACAGATGCACCGCTGGCTTGCTGGGCTCGTGCCGTTCCGCGACCTGGTCGCCAATGGACAAGCCCGCTTCCTCGGGCCGAGTCGCTTGGCCAGGGCCTTTCCCACCTGGTTCGACACCACACTGTTTTCCCGCAGCCTGCAGCGTGCCGAACAACGCCGCCGCCGCGAAGCCCTGGGCAGCCGCTAGGTACCGGACGGACCACCGCGAGCGGCCGGCCGGCGAACGTCGAGCCGCACACGCATGGTTGGATCGCCACGTGGTCGTGATGACCTGCAGCGTGCCGCTCGACGACGCGTCGTCGCCCGCCGAGCGGCGCGCCCGGCTGGAGGCGGTCGCCGCGGCGCTGCGGGCCGCCGGCGCGGAGAACGTGCTCGTCGACTGGGCGGCCGACGGCCTGCTCGGATGGGCCAAGGTCGATCTGCGGCGGATCGTGCTCGCCGTGTCGTACAAGGCCGCGCTCGACGACGCGCTGGCCGAGGCGGCCGGAGCTGTGGACTGGGCGCCGGGCGGCGATCCGGCGACCGACCGCGGCGTGTATCGACTGGCGGCCTGGCTCGGCGTGCCGGCGGCCGTCGAGCGGGTGGTGCTTTCGAGCCTCGACCGGAAGACGTACCTGGACCGCGATCCGTACGCCGACGACGGGCCGAACCTGTCGATGCACGCCTGCTACGCCGGGCTGGTCGACGCGGGCGTGCTGGTCGGCGTCGACTGGAAGAGCACGCGGGCCGAGGCGGTCGAGGCGCTCGGCGGCCTGCTGATCGTGCCGGACAACCGGGAGCGCTTCGCCGACGCCGTACCCGGCTTCGCCGACGCCGTACCCGGCTTCGCCGAAGCTGTGCCCGGTTCGGCGGATCCGCGCGATGCCGGCGGCGAACAACCGGAAACGATCGTCGCCCGTGACGCGGCGACGCGCGCGGCCGCCGTCGGCATCGTCCTGCTGGGCCTGGAAAACGGAGACACGCCCGGCTACCTCGCCTGTCGCGAGGCGTCCGCGCCGGATCTGCTGCGCCTGGCCTCGGCGGCAGCGGTGCCCTTCCAGCAGGTGTGCTGACGAAGTCGCTGGGCACCATCATTCCGGCGCCGGTTGCCGGAACCAGGCGGCGGGAGGCGGTGGCAATGGGACTGCGGGACAGCCGGATCGAGGCGGTCAGGCCGTGCGCCGGTCCGTGCAGCATGGCCGCCGCGACAGGCGCCGCCGGTTTCGACACTCACCCCAGGACCGCGCGCGCCACCCGCCGGACGTCGTCGATCTCGCACCTCGGCATCAGGTTCACGATCAGGTAGGCCACGCCGACGGTGGCCAGGTCGTCGCGCAGCCGGCGCAGGTCGTCGTCTGAGCACATCGAGAAGTCGACGGTGGCGTGCGCGGTGTGCTCGATCTCGGCGGGGTCGCGACCAACGTCGGCGCAGTGCGCCTCGATGACGGAGAGCCACCGGCGGACGTCGTCGAGGCCGGAGCCCGTCCACCGCTCGGGCGAGCGGCCGACCCACAGGTTCGATGCGTCGCCGTACCGGGCGAGCAGTCGCAGCGTCTTGCGTTCGCCGGTGCCGCCGATGAGGATCCGCGGGCCGTGCGTCCGCACCGGTGGCGGGCTGAGCACCGGTACCGGAACCTCCACAATGGATCCCTTGAACGGCGTGCGGCTGCCGTGGCGCCAGGTGTGATGGGCGAGTTGCAAGGTGTCCTCGAGCAGGCGGAACCGGTCGGCCAGTGTCGGCCACGGCACGCCGAGGCCGACCGCCTCCTCGTCGTACCAGCCGGCGCCGAGGCCGAGCCAACTGCGCCCACCGGACACGACGTCGAGAGTGGTGGCGGTCTTGAGCAGCACCCCGGGATGCCGGTACGCCACGCAGCTGACCAGCGGGCCGAGCTCGATCCGACTGGTGTGCGCGGCCAGGTAGGCGAGGCCGGTGTAGCACTCGAGCATGGGGTCGTCGGGCCCGGTGCCGAACCCCGGCATCTGGAAGAAGTGGTCCATCAGCCACAGGCTGTGGTAGCCCGCGTCCTCGGTGGCGACGGCGACGTCGCGCAGGGCCGGTGCGAGCGCCGGCGCGCCGCCGGGCCAGTCGAATTCGATGATCTGCAATCCGATTTTCACCCGGTCAACTTAAGCCAGGTATAGAAGCCGTGGCGATCGACACGGCGTGGTGAAACGGCGGTCACCGCCTGTGCGCGAGTCGACGAGCGGGCCGATCTGTCGGGGAGAAAGGGGGAGTTGCGGTGGGGTGAAATGCCGGTACCATCCGCCCGTCTGCCATTCACCCGACCTGCGAATCACCCCATTTACGCGGCAGCCACGCACTGCTCGTCGGCAGTACACGGAGGTACTCGTGCGCCGAATCGTGCCCATTTTCCTTGCCCTGACGATCACCGCTGCCATCGGCGGCTGCGGCCTCGGCTTGGGCGACGACGAGAAGGCCGAGCAGCCCATGCGCATCGGCGTGATCGTGCCGCTGACGGGCAACTACGAACCGCTGGGGCGCGACCACAAGAAGGCGATCGAACTCGCCGTCGAACAGGTCAACGCGTCCGGTGGCGTGAACGGGCACAAGCTGGAGCTCACCGTCCGCGACGACAAGAGCACCCCCGACCAGTCGGTCGCCATGTTCAACGAGATCAAGGACAACGTCGACGTCATCATCGGCCCCGCGTTCTCCAACAGCGCGCTGGCCACGATCCCGCTCACCGAGCAGGCCAAGATCCCGTTCCTGTCGTTGGCACCGGCCGACGAACAGGTCGACCCGGTCCGGCCGTACACGTTCGTGGTGCCGGCGATCTCGTCCAAGTACGCCGAGCGGCTGCTGCAGTACTTCCAGGCGACGAGCGTCACGAAGATCGCCGTCGCCTACGACGAGAAGAGCACCTATGCGGCGGCCGGATTCCGGGGCATGCAGGGCCTCGCCGGCAAGTACGGCGTCTCGATCGTCGCCGCGGAGGCGTTCCAGACCTCGACGACCGACTTCAACCCGGTCTTCAACAAGATCAAGAGCTCCGGCGCGCAGGCGCTGGCGCTGTGGGCGACCGGGCCGCCGGCCGTGACGGCGACCAAGCAGTACGCCAACGCGAAGATCAACTTGCCGTTGGTGCTCACCGGGGCGCAGGCGAGCCGGCTCTTCCTCGACCCGGCCGGCAATGCCGCGGAGGGACTCACCATCGCCAGTTCGATCGGCGTCGTCGGGCCCTACCTGCCCGACGGACCGCTCAAGGACACCATCGGCAACCTGTCGCGCTCGTTCCGCGGCCTGTACCGGTACGCGCCGCCGCAGTTCGCGCAGGACGGGTACAGCGCCGTGCGGCTGCTCGTGGCCGCGCTGGAGAAGGCGAAGGCAGTCGACCGCACGAAGCTCCGCGACGCGTTGGAGAAGGTGAACCTGGTGACGCCGAACGGCGTCTACTCGTACTCGCCGACCGACCACAATGGACTGACGACGGACTTCATCGCCATCACGAGGGTCGACGGCGGCACGATGATCCCGACGGACTGGGCCCGCACCCAGTTCCCGGCGGCCAACAAACGCTGACGCCGCGGGCGGGCGCGGGTCGAGGGCCACCGCGCGGCGCGACGACGAGCGTGTGTCCAGAGTGGACGAACTCGTGCCACCTATGGCGATCTTGGACGTCTATCGGTGCCAGGGCACCGATAGACGTCCAAGATCGCGGCAACAGCGGGCGGAAGCAGCGGGCGGAAGCAGCGGGGCGGGTCACCCGGGGGACAGGTGGGCCAAATGGTGGCGGACCTCGTCGGCGTCGGGGTGGCCCAGCTCGTCGAGGATGCGCAGCGCCGATCGGCCGTGCCCGTAGGCGTGGTCGGTGTCGGCGGCCGCCAGGAACGCGCCGCTCAGCTTCCGCAGCGACTCCGCCTCGTGGTAGCGGTCACCGGCGTCGCGGAACAGCTCGACGGCGCGTCCGTAGCACTCGATCGCCCGGTCGTAGCGACCCAGTTCGTGGTTGACGTAGCCGAGGCTGTCCCACGTTGCCGCCGCACCGATCCGGTCGCCGAGCCGGCCGAACAGCGCGTGCGCCTCCTCGCAGCGGGCCAGCGCCGTCTCGTGCTCGCCCAGCTTTGCGTGGAACCACCCGACGGCGTTCAGCGCGCCCGCCTCGCCAGCACCGTTGCCGCTGGCGCGGTGCAGGGCCAGCGCCCGGTCGGCATGTGAGAGCGCGTCGGCGTGGGCGCCCTGGCGGTCGGACACCCAGGCGATGTCGAGGTGCGTGTGCGCCCGGCCGGCCGGGTCGTCGCGCTCGTGGAAGCAGTCGAGCGCCTCGTGCAGTTTCTCCTGCGCCTCGGGGTAGCGGCCGAGCCGGTACAGCGCCAGCCCGAGGCCGCGCAGCGCGTACGACAGCCCGTCGGGGTCGGCGAGGCGCCGGGCGGACGCGACCGCCCGCTCGTGCATGGCGACCCGGTCCTCCCAGTGGCCACGCCGGTCCAGGAACGTCGTCAGCGTCCAGGCCAGCTGCCAGGTGTGCCGGTCGAACCCCTCGTCGGCGGCGTGCCGGCTCACCGGGACCAGCACCGGGTGCTCGGCGGCGAGCCAGGCCAGCGCCCGGTCGCGGTCGGCCAGCGGCTCCGGCCGGGCGCCGGGCGCGGCGGGCTCCAGCGTGATCGGGTGCCGGTTCGGGTTGAGCAGCAGCGCCGCCCGGTGCGCGGTGTGCAGGTAGTGGTCGAGCAGCCGGGTCAGCGCGGCGTCGCGGCCGGGCGGCTGCTCGTCGGCGCCGACGAGCTCGCTCGCGTACAGGCGCAGCAGGTCGTGGAAGCGGTACCGGTTCGGCGCGTTCTCCGTCACCAGGTTCGTGCGGGCCAGCTCGGCCAGCAGCGTGCGCGCCTGCGGCAGCGACGTGCCGGCGAGGCTCGCGACCGCCGGCGCGGCGACGTCCGGGCCCGGGTGCAGGCCCAGCAGCCGGAACAGCCGGGCCGCCTCGTCGCTCAGCTGCAGGTACGACCACGAGAGCACGGCGCGCACGTCGGTGGCGACGTCGGGGCCGCCGAACACGTCCAGGCTGCCCAGCTCGTCGGCAACCGCGGCCAGCGCGAACCGGGGATGCGTCGCGGCCCGCGCGGCGACCACGGCGAGCGCGAGCGGCAGCCCGGCGCACCGGGTCACGATCCGCTCGACTGCGGCCGGCTCGGCGGCGACCCGCCGGTCGCCGACGCGCTTCGCGATCAGCTCGCGCGCCTCGTCGACCGGCATCAGATCGAGGACGACGGGCACCGCGCCCTCGCTGACGACCAGCCCGCTCAGCGTCTCTCGGCTGGTGACCACGGTGAGGCAGCCCTCGGCACCGGGCAGCAGCGGCCGCACCTGCTCCGCGTCGCGGGCATTGTCGAGGACCACCAGCACCCGGCGCTCGGCGAGGATGCTGCGGTACAGCGCCACCTGCGCCTCGAAGCTGGCCGGGATCCGGCCCGGCGGCACCTCGAACGCGTCGAGCAACGCGCGCACCGCCCGGGCCGGGGCCACCGGCGCGGCGGTCGGGTCGAAGCCGCGCAGGTTGACGAACAGCTGGCCGTCCGGGAAGCGGGCAGCGATCCGGTGCGCCCAGTGCACCGCCAGCGCGGTCTTCCCGACCCCGGCCGTGCCCGAGACGACGACGATCGGAACCGGCGCCCCGCCGCCTTCGGATAGCAGGTCAGCCAGGGAGGCGAGCTCGTCGCGACGGCCCGCGAAGCGGGCGACGTCCGAGATCAGCTGGCGCGGGCGCACCAACGGCGGTGGGATGACGAGTGAACCGGCCGCCGCCGCTCCCGTCGACGATGGCTTTCGGGATGGCGCGGAGGGCGCGGTGACCGCGGCCTCGCCCCCGGCGGACGCCTTGAGCCACAGGGCGTGGAACTCGGCGGTGTCGCCGCCGATCGCCTCGACCACGAGCTCGAGCAGGCCCCAGCGGGGGAGGCGGGCGTCGGAGAACGCGCCGGACACCGTGGTGTGGCTGCAGCCGACCTCGCGGGCGATGTCGCGCAGGCTGGGCCAGCCGGCCCGGTGGTGCAGCGCGTGCAGTTCGTCGAACAGATCGCGCAGCGGGCCCTCCGCGAGCACCGGTTTCGGCAGCGCCGCCACGGCACCTCCTCGCCATCGTCAGCCCATTGTCAACGGTGGCGTTCCAGTCACCGTGTGTAAACAGAGATTCGGACGCCGCTCATGGATACGTCCAGCTCTGTTCGGATCCGTCAACCGGTGCGTTCAGGCCCGCACGATGAACGGCATGAGTGCGACGAGTGTTGTCGAGTGGTCCCACAGTGGCCTGCAGGTCACCGCCGGCTGGGCCGACACCGACCGGCCGGACGTGCGCTTCCTCCTGATCGGCGTGCCGAACACGCACGACTCCGTGCGCCTCGACTGGTACGACGGCACGGAGTTCGGGAGCGACGACCCGGTGCCGGGGTGGCTGCGCATCGGCACCCTGCCGGCGCGCGAGGTGCGGGTGTGCAAGGGCGAGGTCGCGGCCGACGGGTCGACCGAAGCGGCGCATTTCGGGCCGACGGTGGAGGGCATCCTGCGTGCGGTGGCCGAGCCGCTGACGCAGTTCGCGCAGGCGAATCCCGACGTGCTGCGCCGCCTCCGGGAGCGGGTGCCCGCGCTTTCCGGCAAGGTTCCGAAGGACCACGGCAAGGTGCCCAAGGAGCCGTTCCCCGACGCGTTCGCCGTCTCGGTCTCGCAGTACGGAGCGGCCGGGGCTGCGCTGGGTGGACTGATCTCCGACTGCGCCGAGGCGGTGACCGCCGGCGCCGCCCTGGCCGCGCTGGTGGGCGTCTCCGTGTACCTGACGGACTAACGAAAACCGCGATCTGGACTATCCTCCTCGCCGGAGGTCCAGTGGGTTCGGGCCGGTCCAGCGGCGAAATGGATGGCGCCCGTTGCGAAATCGCGTGTTGTACGCGGCCTCGGCCGTCCTCGGCGTGGTGTCGTTGCTGCCGTTGCTCACCGTGCCGGCGCCGGAACCGGTGGCCGACCAGAAGCCGGTGTCGCGGGCGCACGTCGGGCTGAACCAGGGCTGGCACTTCAGGCAGGACGACACCATCGACGCGTCCGCCGTCGCCGTCGACGACTCGGCGTGGACCGCGGTGACGCTGCCCCACACGTGGAACGCCCACGACGGGCAGAACGGCGGATCGGACTACAAGCGCGGCGCCGGCTGGTACCGGCGGCACTACACGCCGCCGAAGGACCAGGACGGCAAGCGGTTCTGGCTGCAGTTCGACGGCGCCAACACGGTCACCGACGTGTGGGTGAACGGTGCCCACCTCGGCCAGCACCGCGGCGGCTACAGCCGGTTCCGGTTCGACGCGACCGCGGCGCTGACGGCCGGCGAGGACGCCGTGGTCGCCGTGCGGGTCAGCAACGCACCGGTCCCCGACGTGGCGCCGCTGGACGGCGACTGGACGTTCTTCGGCGGCCTCTACCGCGGCGTGTCGATGTGGGTGACCGATCCGCTCGCCGTCGACCTGGCCGACGAGGGCGGCCCCGGCGTGTACGTGCGCACCCGGGAACTGTCCGACGCGGTGGCGCAGGTCGACGTGACGACCCGGGTGCGCAACAGCGGCCGGGAACGGCGCGAGGTCGTCGTCGGCACCACGATCTCCGACGCGGACGGGCGCACCGTCGCGCGCACCAGCACGCCGCCGCGCGGCATCGGCGCCTCCGCCGCGGTCCGGCAGGTGCAGGAGGTCAGCATCCCGTCGCCCCGGCTGTGGCGCGGCCGGGCCGATCCGCGCCTGTACCTGGCCCGGGTCGAACTGCGCGACGCGAACACCGGCCGCGTGCTGGACGCGGTGACCGAGCGGTTCGGCCTGCGCGGCATCGGCGTCGACGCGGATCGCGGGCTGTTCCTCAACGGCGAGCACGTCGACGTGCACGGGGTGAGCCGGCACCAGGACCTGCAGGACCGCGGCTGGGCCCTGTCCGACGCCGACCACCGGCTCGACTTCGACATCATGGACGAGATGGGCGTCAACGCCCTGCGCACCGCCCACTACCAGCAGGATCCCCGGGTGTACGACCTGGCCGACGAGCGCGGCTACCTGGTGTGGACGGAGATCCCGCTGGTGAACCTGGTCGGCACCGGTGCCGCGTCGGCGGCGTTCGCGGCCAATGCGCGCCAGCAGTTGCGGGAGCTGATCCGGCAGAACTACAACCATCCGTCGATCGCGTTCTGGGGCATCGGCAACGAGCAGCTCGCCGACGATCCCGCCACCAACGGGCTGCTGGAGTCGCTGGCCGCCGAGGTCGCGCGGGAGGACCCCGACCGGATGTCGGCGTACGCGCACGTCTCCGCCGACGTCGACGGCGGGCTCACCACGCACAGCGACGTCGTCGGCTACAACCGTTACTACGGCTGGTACTACGGCGTGCCCGCACAGCTCGGTCCGTTCCTCGACGCGGCGCACGCGGCCCATCCGTCGCGGCGGACAGCGGTCAGCGAGTACGGCGCCGGCGGCAGCGTCGGCCAGCACGAGGCGGTCGCCGCGCCGCCGAACCCGTACGGCCCCTGGCATCCCGAGGAGTACCAGGCCGCGTACCACGAGCAGATCTGGCCGCAGCTCGCCGCCCGGCCGTTCGTGTGGGGCACGTTCCTGTGGAACATGTTCGACTTCGCCGTGGACGAGCGTTCCGAGGGCGAGGTGCCCGGCCGCAACGACAAGGGCCTGGTGACGTACGACCGGACCGTGCGCAAGGACGCGTACTACTGGTACAAGGCGAACTGGACGGCCACGCCGTTCGTCTACCTGACCAGCCGGCGCTGGGTCGACCGCACCTCGGCCGTCACGTCGGTCAAGGTCTACGGGACGGCGGACTCGGTGCGGTTGACAGTCAACGGCGTGCCGGTCGGGCCGCCGGTGTCGCTGACCGGGCACGTGTACACGTGGAGCGTGACGCTCGCGCCGGGCGAGAACACCGTCGAGGTGACGGGTACGTCCGGCGGCAAGGCGCTCTCCGACTCCGTGCGGTGGAACCTCACTGGTCCCCGCTGACCCAGTCGGGGTGTTTGAGCAGGAAATCGTCGATGTCGCCGCTGCGCAGGGCGGCGAACATCTGCTGGCTCTCCTCCGTGAAGATCTCCACCGACCCGATGCCGCCAAGCACCTGCGAGGCGAACCTGCCGCCGTTGGTCTTGACCATCGTGATCTGGCCCGGATCCATGTCGCGGAACGCGAAGACCCAGTCTTCGAGCTTGATGCCCTGGCCGTAGAACGTGAACGCCTTGGCCGTCTTGCGCAGCACCTGGTCGAGCTTCACCGGCTCCTTGGCCAGGCCCTTGTTGGTCACCTCTTTGATCATGGCGCGGAGGAACTGCTGCTGGTGGCGCTGGCGGCCGTAGTCGCCGTCGCCGTTGGCGAGCAGGTCGCGCTGCCGGCAGTAGTCCAGCGCCTGCCAGCCGACGAACTTGTGCCACCCCGGCTCGTAGACGATCGGGGTGAGGCCGGGCTTCTGCCGGCCGACGGTGCCGTCCTGGTTGATGGTGAACGCCGGGTAGACGACCTTGCCGGAGGAGTCCCGGCCGAGGTGGATCGAGGTCACCTTCTCGTCGACGTACATGTTCACGCCGCCCAGCGCGTCGACGATGTCGCGGAAGCCGCTGAAGTTCACCACCGCGCCGCCGCTGAACTTGACGCCGGTGAGGACGTGCACCGTCTGCGCCAGCAGGTCGAAGCCGTCGCCGGCCGGCCCGCCGCCGTACAGGAACGCTGCGTTGATCTTTTCCCGGGAGCCGCGGAAGTCCTTGTACTTGGGGATCTGCACGTACGTGTCGCGCGGGATCGAGATGAGGTAGGCCTTGTCGTGGCTGGCCGGGATGTGCAGCACGATGATCGAGTCGGCGCGGGTGCCCTCGGTGCTGTCGGGGCGCTCGTCGATGCCGACCAGGAGCAGGTTGACCTCGCCCTTGATGTCGACGTGCGCCACCGCGGCGTCGCCGCCGAACTTGCGCTGATCGACCTCGCCCGCGTAGCGGCTGATCAGGTACTTGACGCAGATGATGGCGCTGCCGCTGCCCATCATGAGCAGAGCACCGAGGATCACGAGGATTTGCGCCCACATCGGCCCGCGCGACGGCGGCCGCCGGCGGGGCGGCGCGCTCGGTGGGCGACCGGCCCGGTCCCTCGACGCGACCGGCCGGACGGCGGTACCGGCGCCGCCACCGGCCGGGCGTGAGCGGGCAGTCGCCATGCGGCTACTCCTCGGGTCGGGGGCGACGGACGTCCCGATACTCTAAACCGTTGGAGGACTTCCGATGTTCAACAATCGCGCGCCGTCAATCTCGTTCGTGCGCCGGCTTCACGGCTTGCGACCCACCCCGCACAACACGTCGAGCTTCGTCGGGTTCTCGGCCGTCGGGCGCCACAGCGGTGCCGACGTGACGCCCGGCTCCACCAGCTCCAGACCCTCGAAGAAGCGGCCGAACTGTTCCCTGTCGCGCAGCAGATAGGGCGGATTCGCCTGCTCGTTCCAGATGCGCTCGGCCGCCGAGTGCTCCTCGCTGTGCGAGCCGTCGAGCGCGATGAGGTAACTGCCGGACGGCAGCGCCGCAAGGTAGCTGCGCACCATCTCGACCGCCTCGGCGTCGTCGGCGATGTGGCCGAGGATGCCGGACATGATGAGTGCGATCGGCCGGCCGAAGTCGAGCGTGCGTGCGGCCGCGTCGAGGACCGTCGCGCTGTCGCGCCCGTCGGCGTCGACGTAGTCGGTGACGCCCTCGGCGGTGCTGGTGAGCAGCGCCCGCGCGTGCACGAGCACCAGCGGGTCGACGTCGACGTACACGATCCTCGACTCGGGGGCGATCCGCTGGGCGACCTCGTGGGTGTTGTCGGCCGTGGGCAACCCGGTGCCGACGTCGAGGAACTGGCGGATGCCGCCCTCGGTGGTGACGTAGCTGACCGCGCGGACCAGGAAACCACGCGACGCGCGGGCGTTCTCGACGATCTGCGGGAACGCCTCCTTGATCTGGTCACCGACCTGCCGGTCGACGGCGAAGTTGTCCTTGCCGCCGAGCCAGTAGTTCCAGATCCGGGCCGTCTGGGGGACGGTGGTGTCTATCTCCTGCCGCTCGCTCTCGGCCACGCGCGCATCCTTCGATCCATTCGAATAGACCGCTGAAGCATAGTCGTTGCGCGCGCGGCCGGTCACTCACGGTTCGTAGGATCCCGGCACCCACGCGCGGGTGGCGACCGAGAGCATGTTCCACGCGTTGACGACGACGATGAGGCTCAGCAGCGCGGCCACCTCGTCGGGCGTGAAGTGCTCGGCGACGGCGTCGTATGCGGCGCGCGGCACGTGGGTGTCCGCCACCAGCGTCACGGCCTCGGTGAACGCCAGCGCCGCCCGCTCGCGGTCGCTGTAGAACGGCGCCTCCCGCCACGCCGGCAGCGTGTAGACGCGCTGCTCGGTCTCGCCGATCGCCCGCGCGTCCTTGGAGTGCATGTCGACGCAGTACGCGCAGCCGTTGAGCTGCGAGGCGCGGATCCGGACGAGCTCGCGCAGCCGGTGGTCGAAATCGACCCGGTCGAGCTCTCTGGTGGCGACGTTGTCCAGGTGGGCCATCGCCTTGGCGAATGCGCCCGCGTGCTTGTCGAAGTCGAGGCGGGGGTCCAGGTCCGTCGTTGTGGTCATGCTTCGACGCTAATCCGCGATCGGCCCACTGCTAAGGTCCATTTCTGTGGAGACGTCGTGGGCCACTTTCGGCGCGGACCTGCACCTCGAACTGGCCGGCAACCGGGGCCGGGTCGCGCTGGAGCGGGTGCTGCGCGAGGCGGTGCAGACCGGCCGGCTGCACCCGGGCACCCGGCTGCCGTCGTCCCGTGCCTTGTCGCGTGACCTGGGTGTCGCGCGCAACACGATCGTCGAGGCGTACGGACAACTCGTGGCGGAGGGGTGGCTGACCGCCGTCACGGGCTCCGGGACGCGGGTGGCCGAGCGCGTCATGGCGGCGCCGTCGCCCCCGCCCGCCGCGCCCGCACCGCGCGCGGTGCGGTACGACCTGCGACCCGGACATCCCGACCTGTCGTCGTTCCCGCGAACGGCCTGGCTCGCCGCCGCTCGCCGGGCCGTCGGCAGCGCACCCACCGAGGCGTTCGGGTACGGCGACCCGCGCGGCCGCCCCGAACTGCGCGACGCGCTGGCCGGGTACCTCGCCCGCGCCCGGGGCGCCCGCACCGACCCGGAACGCATCGTCGTCTGCACCGGGTTCACCCAGGCGCTCTCGCTCGTGTGCGCGGTGCTCGCCGGCCGCGGTGCGACCACGATGGCCGTCGAGGAGTTCGGCCACGCCAGCCACCGCCGGTTGGTGACAGGTCACCTGCGGGCACGAGCCGTGCCGATCGACGCGCAGGGCGCGCTCGTGGACGCGTTCGGCGACGCCGACGCCGCGCTGCTCACCCCTGCCCACCAGTTCCCGCTGGGAATGGCGCTGGCGGCCGAGCGCCGCACGGCGGCCGTGCGCTGGGCCGCTGACGCCGGTGGTCTGCTCGTCGAGGACGACTACGACGGCGAGTTCCGCTACGACCGGCAGGCCGTCGGCGCGCTGCAGGCGCTCGCGCCGAGCAGCGTCGTGTACGCGGGGACGGCCAGCAAGACGCTCGCGCCGGGGCTCCGGCTGGGCTGGCTCGTGCTGCCCGCGCACCTCGTCGACGACGTGGTGGCGGCCAAACTGGGCGCCGACCGGCACTCCGGGGTGCTCGACCAACTGACGCTGGCGGCGTTGATCGAGTCCGGCGAGTACGACCGGCACGTGCGCCGGTGCCGGCTGATGTACCGGCAACGCCGGGACCGGTTGGTGGCGACGCTGGGGGAGCGGGCTCCGCACGTGCGCGTCACCGGGCTCGCGGCCGGGATGCACGCAGTCGTCGAACTACCGTGCGACGTGGACGAAGCCGACGTGGTGGCGCGCGCGGCACGGCGCGGGCTGGCGGTGCAGGGGTTGGGCGACTTCGGCGCCGGTGCTGTCGGCGGCGCCCGCGCCGACGGCGCCCGCGCCGACAGCGCCCGCGCCGACAGCCGGGCGCCGGCGCTGGTTGTCGGTTACGGGACGCCGCCCGCGCACGCGTTCACCACGGCCTGACACGTAGTACCCACCGGGCACTCGCCATAATGGCAGAACGCGCCCCCAGGGAAGTGCGGGATGTCTCCACAGGGTGGCGGCGTACCCACGCAGTCGCACGATCCACCGGGGCCGGTGTTGCCGCACGTCATTCCGCTCGGGCAGTTTCCGGTGCAGCCCGGCTTGTTGAAGCACCACAGTGTTCCCGTCGTGACCGTCGAGCAGGTCGTCGACGTCACGAAGGTTGGGCCGCTCGACGAGGATGACGTCGACGACGCCGGGGTCGTCGTGGTCGAGCTGCAATTGCACACGCCTGGGTTG
>Ga0111538_10003921_pt1 | contig 20737 bp, 13 predicted proteins | sample SoiMethybrSBSTD1_FD_79669 | JGI IMG/M metagenome (GOLD analysis project Ga0111538, IMG submission 79669) | Bulk soil microbial communities from a Populus tree surrounding site in Tennessee, USA - Soil MetaG P. TD hybrid SBSTD1 (version 2)... | ecosystem: Environmental > Terrestrial > Soil >... | reverse complement strand
TTGAGGAATGTCGTTTTGCCCGAGCCGTTAGGACCGAGGAGGCCGAAGACTTCGCCCTCTTCGATGGCGAGCGAGACGTCCTTGAGCGCGTGCGTTTCGGCCGCCGGCCGGCCGTGCACGATGTCCGACAGCGAACGCTGGTGCGTGTAGCGCTTGGTGAGCGCACGCGCCTCGACGGCGAAGCGCGTGCCCGTGTTCGTCTGCCGCGTGTTCGACATTCAGTACTGAGTGAGGGTGCCGAGCTGTTTCACTCTGTCGACGCTCAGCTTGAAGATCCAGAGCGACAGCGGCATCAGCACGGCCGCGAACAGCGTCAGCGGCACGAGATCGGCCGTCAGTTCGGCCGGGCTCTTACCGTTTAGCAGCGCCTGGCGCATCGCCGTCACCGAGTGGGTGAGTGGCAGGTAGTAGCTGACCCGCGAAGCCCACCGGGGCAGCACGTCGACGGGGTACGCCACGCCGGCCAGCAACACCGACGTCCCGTTGATGATGGTCTGAAACCAGACCCCCTTCTTGAACAACATGATGACGGCGGCCGAGATGATGCCGAGTGGAGCGAAGCAGAGAATCGTCAGCAGCAGCACGACCAGCGCCGTCAGGATGCCGAATCCCGAGATCTTCAGGCCGAACAACACCACTCCCGCGCCGACGTAGGTCAGGAATCGAAGCGCCGTGAAGACGTACGGCCAGAGCGACGAGTACACGACCATGTGCGGCAGCTGAATCGGCGAGAGCAGGACCACTTCGAGGGTACCGGTCATCTGGCTGTCGCGAATGCTGACCGAGAAGGTGTCGAGGCTGGTGTGCACGAAGTCGAGCAGCGCGATGCCGATGATGAGGAAGGCGAAATAGTCGTGACCGTAGGCTTTGAGCGACGGCGCCACGCCTTCCCCGAACACCGCGCCGATGTAATAGAAGGTGATGACTTTGAAGACGATGCCGAGCGCATCCGCGGCGAACGCGGTGCGGTAGCTGGCGGCGATGAGAAAGTCCCGCTTGAGGAAGGCCAGCGCCGTCCTCAACGACGAGAGGGAAGTTTGCAGCATGGCGCGCAATCGTCGGCTCAGAACGGCTGCCGAATCGTCACGTGTTCCGGCAGGACAGCCAGCACCGGCAGCTCGAGCGCGCGTTCGACGTCTTCACGCCGGTTGAGCGTGTGGCTGAAGAGCTCGCTCACGAAAGCGAGCGCCAGTCCCATGAACAGGCCCATCATGGCGCCGACTGCGATGTAGAGCGCGCGCGGATACTTCGGCCGCGACGGCGGGGTGGCGTTGTGGATGACGTGGAGATTGGTGACGCCCGGACCAGTTTCGGTCGCGATTCTGGCTTCCTCGCGCTGTTCGACGTACCTGGCGTAGATCTTCGAGGCGCTGGCGGCGGCGGCCGCGAGCTGCCCGAGCTCCGAGGCGTTGTCGTCCACCGTGTGGATCTCACGCGTCAGCGCATCGATCTGACGGAGCAGCGCCCGCTCGCGGGCCTGCTTCGCGCTGTAGTCGGCTTCGGCCCGGTACAGCTCCGTCAGCAGCGTCGTGCGGACACTGTTCTGAATCGTCGACTCGCTGCTGACCACCGTCGCCGGTTCGCGTGACGCCGCCTGCTGGAGCCGCTCGATGCTGCGGTCGAGATCTTGAATGACGGGGCTGTCTCGCTGGAAGCGATTCAGTTCAAGCGCCTTCTCCGCTTCGAAATCGACCGCCTTCTTTTCCAGGTCGGCGATCGCCGGATTGCGCTGCAGCACGCGCGACGACATCACGGAGTCAGGCTGGCTCTGGATGCGTGTCCGCAGCGCCGCGGTTCGCTCCGCAAACTCCTGCGTCTCGCTCCGAACCCGGTTCAACTCGCTGTTGAGTCCGCTGAGCTCCTGGAGCTTGAGCCGGAGCTGTTCGTCCTGCGTCACCACACCCGAATCGGTCTTCAGCGCCCTGATCTGCTCCTCCAGGTCTTCGACTTTGGCCCGCGCGCGCTCGATCTGGCTGTCGTAAAACTCCTCGAGGCCCGGCCGCTTGAACAGTTTCAGCCGGCGATCGAGGTAGACCTTCGTGAAGGTATTGACGATGCGCGCCGCGTACTCGGGATCCGAGTGGGTGCCGCTGATGGTGATGAAGTCGGAATTCAACGCCGGCTTGGCCTCGATGGCCGCCTGCAAGCTGGTGATCCTGGAGTCCTTCGGGTCCGGCGGCGCATCGGTCAGCCCGATCCGGTTGAGGAAACCGCTCACGCTCTGCACCGTTCCGCGTACCAGACGGACGAAGCCGGAGGGCGCCGGCCGCGGCCGCTTCGGCGCAGCGGCGCTCGCCGCATCGAGGGCGTCGGCCACCTGCTCGGCGACCGCCTTGGAGGTGATGAGATCGACCTCGGAGTTCAGCACCTCCTTCCGGTCGAGCACGATGTTGAGCGAGTTCGGCGACGACGCGGCGATTGGCGACAGGTTGCGCACCACGTACACGGTCGCCGTCGCGACGAAGGTCCGCGGCGAGAGGTAGGCGCCCGCCGTGACCATCAGCAGCGTCGCGGCGAAGACGCTCAGAATCTGGCCCTTGCGTTTGAAGATCACGTACGCCAGATCGCGCCTGGTCAGCTCGCTCGCAATGAATTCGTTGTTCCCCACGTCAACCCTCCCGTTGTCTCAGTCGCTCGCAGGCGGTACGCTTTCCCATCGGGCGCAGTGGCGTCGATCTGCGCGAACATCAGGCCGGCAAACAGAAAACACAGGCCGTTGAGATACAGCATCGGCGGCGTATCGATGAACATCATCTGCGTGACGAACACGAGGGTGGTTGCGAGTACGAGTCCCGCGAAGTGATACGCCGGATCCCGCTCGTCTGCCAGTCGTCGCCGCAATTGGATGGCAGCCCTGACGATCAACACCAGGATCGCGATGTACGCCGCGAGCCCGACGATTCCGGTTTCGACCAGGGCCATCAGGAACGTATTGTGAAACTGCCCGGCGGCGAACTCGGCGTCGCGACTGCCAATCGCCACCAGTTCCTTGCGCGCCGCGATTCGCGAGGGCGCGCCGTGGCCGTAGCCCGTCACCGGCCGTCGCACGGCGATTCGCAACCCGAGCTCCCACATCACGAGGCGGGCGCGGATCGGTTCGAGCGACGAAGCGCGCTCCTCGAGCGAAGAACTCGAGGGAAGGACGAACGTGGCTCCGACGACACCAGCAACGGTGGCGGCCGCGATCCCTGCCAGCAGGATCTTGCGGCGGCGATCGAGAGCCGCCATCAGCACGGTCGCCAGGTAGGCGCCGAGCCACGCCGATCGCGTCGACGACATGACGACGGCCGCACCGATCAGCGGCAGCGCGGCCACGGACGCGGCACGAAGCAGACTGCGCCGCTGATACAGCACGAGGAAGAGTGCCCCGAGAAACGCGATGCCGGCGACGCTGCCGTACTCCACGGCGCTGCCGAACGGACCGACCGCGCGGCCTTCTCCGAGGTGGCTTTCATTGACCCGCTGGCCGCCGTCGCGCACGTCCAGCGAGACGTCCTCGCCCGTCGGATTCGGCCGGCCGTACATCGCGAACTGATAGCCGCCGTGCAGGGCGAGATAGCAGCCGACCAGCACGAGAATGGCGACCGCCTGCTTCAGGTCGACGCGACGGCCGCAGAAATTCCTGGCGGCGAGAAAGAACAGGACGGGCGTGATCGGACCGTCGAGCGCCTGCATGAAGTCCGAGCTCGGGTTGGCGCTGCGCATCAAATCGGCGGTCATCGCCCCAATCAGAACGATCATCCCGAGTTCAAGCGCGCCGAACGGCTTGAGCGGGCGACCCTTCAGAATCACCCGCAGCAGCAGCGCGACGGACACGATGCCGACCGCCACGCGGCCGAACGTGAGATCTGGAATGCCGCCGGGCAGATCCAGCGTCGCGTAGGTGTTGCCGGCGGGCGCCGCGAGCAGCCACACCAGGAGAGCGGTTTTCGGATGGGCGATGGCAAAAATGACAAACACCACACCGCATACGCCCGCCAGGAGCCACAGCCAGGTGTCAGTGAGTACGGACACCGTCACGGCGAGGCCGATGATGACGGCGGTGATCAGATTCCAGAGTTTCACGTACGCATCGCGATCGCATGGCAGGGACGCATGATCGCGCGCCCGAAGCCGAGCCATCCTACGGTTTGGCCGTCAATCTGTTCCCGACCGGCGGATCGGGCCGGGGCATGAGGGAGTGCAGGTACCGTTCGAGGTTCGTGTACCCGTCGCGATCAACGGCGTTGCCGTCGGACGGGTTCGCCGGATCCAGTCCGTTGCGCCGCTCCCACTCGTCCGCGATGCCGTCGCCATCGGAGTCTGCCGGCGCGACACCCCTCGCGTACACCGGATAACCACCGACCTGATCGGGCGAATCGATAATCGACCCGGATCCATTCCTGACGTCGGCCACGATCCGCTCGTCGATCGAATCGCGCCGGGGCGCCACCGCGCCGGCGCCGGCCGTTACGAGCCGCAGCGCTTCTTTCGCGTCGCCTGCCGTCACGCGCGCACCCGGCGCAGGACCGGCCGCACGGTATTTCTCCGACGCACCCTTCGATCGCCAGCCGAGTTGGACGCGCGTCCACTCGTCGGCCGGCACGCTGGCCTCGCCTGACTTGGCATTTCCGGATACGAAGACTCTGGGCACCTGATTCTTGCCGGTCGGGTTGATCAGAATTTCGTACGGCGTCTTGCTGGACGGCCCCGCCTGATACCAGTTCCCGACGACGTTCACCGACGCCGGGGCGTCGTCGACGATCTCCGTGACCAGGGAGCCCCAGTCGTAGACGACGTTGTTCACGATTTCGTGCGTGCCGCCCGAGATGATCAGCGGGTTCCGGTAGTCGTTGTGCGCCAGAAGGTTGTGATGCAGCGACACGCGATCGGAGTGGTCGCCGACCAGCAGCCCGGCGCTGTGGCCGCCCTTGAAGTGGCGGCTGCGATTGAGCCCCTCGCTGACGATTGACCACGAGACCGTGATGTCGTGCGGACCGAACCAGGTCGAGACCGTTTCATCCTCGCCCCAGCTCGCGGAGACGTGGTCCACCACCACGTTGTAGGCGCCGCTCCTGGCCTTCCCGGTCGGTCCGAGGATCGCAATCGCCTTGTTGCGATCGGCTGGCGTCGCGCCCTGGTTCCCGGGTCTGACCCGGATCGATTGAATCAGGACGTCGTTGGTGGTGACGACGAGGCCGAAGTTCTTGAGCACGATGCCGTCGCCAGGCGCCGTCTGGCCGGCGATGGTGACGAAGGGATGCGCGACGAACAGGAGCGACCGCAGCTCGATGATCCCGCCGACTCGAAAGACGATGGTTTTCGGCGACGCGTCGGCCAGCGCGTCGCGAAGCGTGCCCGGCCCGCTGTCCGCCAGTGACGTGACCGCGAGGACCTTTCCGCCCCGGCCGGCTCGGGTATGCGTGCCGAATCCTTCCGCGCCCGGAAACACCGGAAGTCCGTCGGGCGCGTCGGAGGGCGTCGCCGCCGTCAGGCTCAACTCCGACCGTTCACGGCCCGAGCACTGAAGCAGCGCGGCGGCCGTCGCGGCCGCCGCCACGAGACGCGCGCCCCTGCCGAAGCTCCTATTGGCCGTGGACATGCGCTTTCGGAGCCGGAGCGACCGCGTCTTCGTTCCCCGATCGGCCAAAGACGAGCCGCTCGTGCCGCTCGAGCGACTGCCGATCGATCGCTTGAACGGCCAGGCCGTTGACGTAAACGAGCTCCGACCCGAAGTAGCCGGCCGCGCCGGTCAGCGCCGCGACGACGACGCCGGCCGCGAGGTACGCCAACCCGCCGCGCGCCGGAAACGCTCCGCGCCGGGCCAGTCGCCACGCCAGAAGGACCACGATGCCGGCGCACGCGGTAAATCCGAGCAGCTTGTGCGTGTCCAGCACCTGGTGCACGTCGTGGGCGATGAGCAGGCGCACTTCCGCCAGCATCCCGGCCGCAATCGTGGCGATGCCGAAGAAGGCGGCGAAAACCAGATTGATGAATGCGGCGGAATGCAGCGCAGCGCTGCCGCTGATCCGTCCCGCCACGTCGAGCGCCACGGCCATGAACAGGAGCGCGATCGCGAAATGCACGACCATCGGATGGACCAGTGTCGGATCGACGACGCTCGTGCTGTCGGGGAAGAGCATTGCATCGGCGTACGGTCCGAGCGGATGCTCGACGAACCACACGTGCAGCATTTCGGCGCTTCTCGAGACGCGTTCCCCCTGCTGGCATCGGCCCTGGGCGTCCGGGCGGCTCATGGGCAGGATGCCGCGTTCGGCGCAGTATCCGCGGCCGTTCCAGGGATGAAAGTGCCACGGCGTCAGGCTGCCTCCCGGCTGCGGGCCACGCTCCTCCAGCGTCCGTGTGAAGAACATGAAGCCGACCAGCAGCTTGCCGCGTGGCGTGTCGCGGTACATCAGGAACTCGGGACGATCGGGGTCGAGAATCTTGTCGTCGAACACGAACTCGCGTTGCTGATAGTGCTCGCGATCGCCCCACATCAGCTCGAAGCCGTCGGCTTTCGCTTTCTCGAAATCGAGCCAGCCATGCCGTCGCGCCGACTCCCAGCTGCGCGCCACGAAGTCGTCCGCCCACTGACGCTGCTCGCTGGACGGCGGCTCCATCTGGCTCATGTCCATCGTGTGGTGGTGCGCGCCGCGGTACGCGGCAATCCCCCACCACGTCCCGACGATCGCCGCCGACACGACGGCGATAAGCGCCGTCGCTGCAAAAGGATTCGGGATGAACTCGCGGAGCCAGCGCCTCGGTCCATGCCAGAGAAGAGCGATGCCCGAGAGCGCGAAGAAGACGTCGAAGAGGTAGATCAGCCGAACTCGGGCCTCGCCGTCGATCGATCCGTCCGGCGCCAACAGCGCCCCGAGCAGGACGGGATTCGCCAGGATGCCCATCAGCAGGAGAGCCAGTCCGGCGCGTCGCTGCGACATCGTCAGCTTGCCCTCTCGGCCCCGTCAACGTGCCCCTCGCACGTCACCCGGTAGACGGTGATCGTCGGACCGACCTGCCGCCAGATCACCGGCCGCACCTCGTACACGACCTGGAACCTGGGATCGCTCTTGATGTCGTGATAGAAGCGGGCGCTCTTCGGATGCCGCTGGCGAGCGGCGTCGGTCGCATAGCGTTTCTCGTTGAACGAGCTGACGACGATGTATGAGAAACACGAGCGGACGTAGGTGTCGAGGTCGTCCACTTCGAGGCCGTACATCGTGGAGTGCAGCTCGTAGGTCGGACCATCGATTCGGTCGGCGGCTTCGCGGTACAGCGACAGCATCTCGGCCGACAGCACGAGCTCGCTCTTCTCGAGACTGGCCAGCCGCCGTGCGACGGTGGTCCGGTCGGGGTTGAGAGGCACGCCCTGAACGAATCGGAAGCGCATGCCGTCCATCAGAATCTTCGAGCCCGCCGGGACGTGGGTTTCGATCCACTGTTTCGCGATGACGCGGGTGTCCGGCTTCGCGAGCATCACGTCCTCGCGGACGGCGTAGAACAGGGGCACCGAACAGGCGGCGGTGACGCCGGCCGCGTACAGCGACCGCCGCCCCAGCGACAGCGCGGCCAGGCCGCGGCTGCTCAGGAGCCAGACGGCCGGAATTACAGGCAACAGATACGATTCGGAGAGGCCCCGGTGCGAAGCCGACACGACCAGGACGTAGATCGCCGTCGTGCCGGAGAGGAGGATCGTCCACCGTTCCCGCTTCCAGACGCCAATCAGCAGACCGGCGGCTGCCGCAATGGTGATCAGCAGATCGCCCGGCTTGAGCCAGAGCTGAAGAAACGCGGTCCAGTCGTGTTGCTGAAGGATCGTCACCGAATCGATGGCGCCGCGTAGATCCCCGCCCGTTGCCGTCGCCGCCGCGGGCGCCGCGAAATTCCGCAGGAGCATTCCCGCGCCGGTGAGCAGATCGGGCGACATGAACGCGATGCTCAGTAGCGCCGTGCCTCCGAGGATCGCCGCGTCGCGCACACGCCCATCGGCTCGATCGGACAGGAAGAGTCGCGCGAACACGAGCATGGCCAGCCCGACGGCGGCGCTATAGGCGAGCGCTACGGCCGCTCCGGACAAGAGTCCCGCAATCACGAGCAGGCGCCGCTTTCCGGATGCCTCGTAGGAAAGATACGCGGCGACGCCCGTCCACAGCGCGCACGCCATCGGGACGTGAACGTTGATGACGTGCGACGCGGACGCGTGGAAGTAGGAGACGGCGGCAATGGTGGCGGCACCCAGACCGATGCGTACGTCGAACATGCGCCTGCCGACGTGGAATACCGCGAGAGCGGTCAGTGCACCCAGCGCCGCGACGGTGACGCGCCCCACGAGATAGAACGCGGTCGGATCCGTCAGATACCGCAACGCGAATTCGCGTGGGCCGTGGACCTGGCCGATCAGCCACCAACCGGCGAACAGGAGGCTGTATTCGACGAACAGGAGATAGTCCAGGCCGCCCTTGCCGACCGTATGCCACATCCTGACCAGCGGTCCGCCCTGGCCCGCGCCCACCTTGAGCGCCTGAACGATTTGATGGGGCTCGTCGGCGGTCAGGTCGTAGGGCAGGCCGAACGTGACGCCCCACACGCGCAGCAGCAGCGCCAATCCGATGACGGATGCGAGAAGCAGGCGCGAGGCGCGCGTCATTTCAGGTAGCCGAGCGATCGGAGACGCCGCACGGTGTCTTCGTCGGCCTTCGTCGCACCCGCCTCGATCCGCAGCCGCTTCCGGAGACTCGCGGCAGAGGCGGCGTGGGCTTCGAGCAGCCGCTGTGCCTGCTCGAGGCGTTCGGGCGCCGTCGCCGCGACGGAATGCTGCTCGAGAGGGTCGGCCGACAGATCGTAGAGTTCGCTTTTGCCGTCGACCGTCGACACGATGTATTTGAATCGGTCGAAATAGATGGCCTCGTGGCGATCGAACATGATTTGCGCGCCCGAGACGATCGGCGATGCCTCACTGGCGCGATCCTCGTGTTCGATCGCCGGCAGGAGGCTCGGCACGGAGACGTTCGCCGCGTCATAGCGGATTCCGCTCGCGTCGAGAATCGTCGGCGCCACGCTGGCCGTGGACACGGCGCCGACCCTGCGGCCCCGGTGTGTCGAGCCGGGCAGCTTGAAGATCAGCGGGACCCGCAGCAGCTCGTCGTAGACAGAGTGCCCGTGCCCGAGACGTCCGTGTTCCCAGAACTCCTCGCCGTGGTCGCTCGTGAATACGATCAGCGCGTCGTCGTAGAGGCGCAGCGCCTTGAGCGTGGAGAGGATGCGTCCGATGCTCGCATCGGTGTAGCGGACTTCTCCGTCGTACAGCGACCGGACGGCCTCGCGATCCCGCACGGACGGGACGAACAAGCCCTGAGTGGTCGTTTTCTGGCCTTCGAAGGCCTGACCGATCGTCGGCGACGGCTCGGCGGTCCAGTATTCGCGCGGCGGCGCGTACGGGGCGTGCGGATCGAAGTAGTGAACCCACAGAAAGAAGTTCGAGTCAGCGTTCGACGCGAGCCACGCCTGGACCAGCCGCGTCTGGTCGTCGTTGGTCGGCCACGACTCGGGTGGAAACCATGACGGCGCGACCGTCTGGAGCGTGCGCATCCCGAGCGAGTCGCCGAAACCGGGCTGATACAACGTGGCGTACTCGTCGAAACCCTGCGACAACCCGTTCATCGGGGTCAGCAGATCGTTGTGCACGAAAGCCGCGGTGTGATAGCCGCGACCGCTCAGATACTCCGCGAGCGTGGTGATGTTCTGCGGCAGCGTGGATGTGAAGCCGTTGGTTTGATGGGCGGCTGGCTCCTGGCCGCTCAGGATCGACGCCAGGGACGGCAGCGTCCAGGGCGCCGGCGATCGAGCATGCTCGAACACCATCCCGTCCTGGGCGAGCTGGTCGAAGGCCGTCGTGCGCGGGGCCTGCGGGCGATAGGACGACAGCGCATCGGCACGCAAGGTGTCGACCGTGATGAGGATGATGCGCTGTGGCGCACGCGCCGGGCCGCGGCCTCGCGCATGCACGGTGTCGGCCCTGCGGGCCCCGATCGCGGCCACAACGGGACCGGTGGCCAGGAGCAGCGCCAACGTGGCGAGCACCCAGGTCGTGGACCATCGCGCCCGCGTCGTGCGTACCGAAGCCATCGTGGCGCCGGCGGCGATGACAAGCGCCGCTATAGCGAGCGCCGACGGCACCGAGAAAAAGCGGTCGATGAAATAGACCTGCACCCATTCGTACAGGAGCAGCTCCAACAGGACGATTGGAAGGCCGACGACGATCGGGCGATGCCAGTCGCGTCCGCCGTCTCTTCGCCGAATCGCGACGTCGATGGAGTATGCGCCGGCGCCCATGATGACGGACTGCGCCAGGACCATCCCGGCCCTGAACACCGTCTGTGGCTTCAGCGGCATCGTGTGAAGACCGATCAGCACGGTCAGGGTGGATGCGGTCCCGAGGGCGACGGCGAGGGCAGGTGGCAGCGATTCCGCGCGGAGGTGCGCCCGTGCGCCGACCGCTCGCAGCACGACCCACAGGGCGCCGTAGATCGGGAGCAGCACGGCGGCGGTGGCCAGAATGGACGGTGGCACCGCGGCCAGCGTCTCGAAGCCGTGCGGCTTGTTCAGGAGCGCCACACACACGTCGATGACGCCCATCGACAAGGCGAGCGTCAGGCCGATGGCCAGCACGCCATCCCGCGCAGCGCGAGGGCGCTCAGCGATCGCCAAGAGTTGTGGTCAGGGTCAAGGGGCCGGGTGGTCGCCGGTCGCGTCGATCACAGACGATCGTAGAGAAACTTCGGCACGTAGAACTTCCGCTTGTTCATGAAGACACCGAGAATCCTGGCGTGAGCTCGTGTCAGGAGCGCCTTCGCCGCCTGGGCCTCTTCACGTAGCGTGCGGCCGCCTTCGACGATGAGGATGACGGCGTCGCATGCAGCGGCCGTGACAGCGGTGTCCTCGCATTCATGGATCGCGGGGCAGTCGATGAGGACGAAGTCGTATTCGGTGGTCCGGCTGAAGAGTCGTTCGCGAAGGACCGACGGCAGGAGCAGCGGACCGGCGCAGGCGCCCTGGGCATCGCCGCCGCTGCTCAGCACGAACAGGGTTGGGACGCTGGTCGACTGAACGACGGTCCGCACGTCGGCGTCGGCGCCGACCACGTCCAGCAGGCCGCGTGTGCGGTTGACTCTGGCAATGATGTGGAGCGCCGGCCACCGCGTGTTGGCGTCGACCATCAGGACCTTGGCGTGGTGCTGCGCAAGGTAGCGCCCCACGTTGGCCACGCAGGTGGTCGTTCCTTCGCCGCGGCCCGAGGCGACGAACGCTACCGTCCGCGGCTTCGCCGGATGGAGATCCAGGGTCTGGGCGAGGCTCGCCAGGTGGTTCACCGCATTCGACGGCACCCGCACCTGCGGTTCCAGTTCCAGCACCGAACGGCGTCCCGCCGCGCGGTCGTAGGGGATGTCCGGTGCGACGTCGATCACCAGGCCTTGATTCTGTCCGCCGACGTTCGCCGCGCGCCGAAAGGCCGCATCGAGACGACTCATAAGGCGTTCCTCGATTCGATACTGGAAGTATCGCGTGATTCCGCAGGTTTTTTCATCTCGCGCTCAGGCTGACGCCGGTCCGGCCGGAGCCCGCCCAGCAGGCGCCCGGCGCGCATGACACGCCTTGAAACCGGCGCCAGCGGATAGGCGTGCCATCGTCCGCTGTGATAGTTCACGTTCCCACAGAAGTTCATGAAGAGCAGCGACTCCCGCCAGAGGCCAGAATAATCCTGTCCAAAGACAATTCGATTCAACTCGGTCGGATCGGCGCCCTGCCGGTTGGACGTCTTGTTCACGTTCACCGTGGCGAGATAGCCGCATTCCTCGACGGCGATGCGCTGCAGGCGCGGCGTGTAATCGCCGCACGGCCAGCAGAGGAAGTCGACCGGCTTGTTCAACCGGCCGGCGAGAATCCGCCTGCTGCCCGCCATTTCGTCCTTGACCCGCGAAACGTAGTCCGAGTCGGTTTCGTAGTGACCCTTCAGGCCCGCCCGCGCTCGATAGTCCGAGGCCACCGTTTTCAACTCCTCGCGCCACCGCGGTCGCGCAAAGAAGGCAGTGCCGCCGGCGTGGGCCACGTGCGCGACAGCACGACGTGTGAGCTCCGGATCGTCAAAGTAACGCGGCCGCAGCAGGGTCGAGGCAAATTCGTAGACCGGAGCGCCCCAGGGCACGGAGGCGCGAAAATCTCTGGTCAGCCAGCTGTACTTCGATCGGGGCCGCTCGTTCCAGTCCAGCCAGAAGTATGAATCGGCCGGATGGTGGAAATCGACGATCCGGTCGCCGGAGAAATACCAGGCGTGCGTTTGCGTGTGCGCCTGAATGTCGATGATGCCGCTGGACTGCATCGCTTCGAGCTCGGGCCACGACAAGTGCCCCCACCAGGCCAGATCGCGCTCCTGAATCCGGCCCTCCCACACGTCGTCGAGAGTCGGCCGGCATTCCGCCGACGGGTCGACGAAGTCGGTGGCGACGAAGATCGTCGCCTTCATGCCGTATTTCTTTAGGAGCGGGAACGCATGGACCCAGTTGTCCAGGTAACCATCGTCGAAGGTCAACACAATCGGCCGCGGCGGCAGCGGCGTGCCGGCGGCGAGAAACCGCTGGACGTCGTAGAGCGTGACGGCGTGGAAGCCTTTGCGCTGCAGATACCGCAGCTGTCGCTCGAAGATCGGGAGCGGCAGCGACAGATAGCCCACCGTGTGGTCGTGTTCGTTCGCGATGCTGTGGTACGCGACGATCGGGACTTGTCCGGGGGACGACATGTCAGTGCACGGTGACCTTGGGCGTGATGCCGCCCAGGTCGGCGCCCATCGCCTCGCGATACACCGTCAGCAGCCGCTTCAGGTGAGCCTTGGCGCTGTACTCGTTCTCGGCCTTGATCCTGGCCGCCTTGCCCATTCGGACGGCCGTTGCCTTCGCGTCGAACAGATAGGCGATCTTCTCGCGCAGGTCGGCCGCGGAAAACGGCGTGAACAGAAGTCCGGTTTCGCCGTCGTCGATCATTTCGGGGATGCCGCCGATGTTCGCGCCGATGACCGGCGTGCCGCACGCGAAGCTCTCGATGCAGGATCGCGGGCAGTTCTCGTACCACTCCGACGGGATCACGGAGAACCTGGCGCCGCGCATCAGGTCCACGAGCTCGGTGCCCCACTTCGGTCCGAGCACCTCGATGTTCGTCAACCGATCGGCGGCCACGATGCGCTCGAGCTCCGCGCGAAGCGGTCCCTCGCCGGCGATCAGCAGCCGCCCTTTGGTGAAGCCGCGAAACGCGTCGATCAGCGTGGGGATCCCCTTTTCGTCGGATAGACGACCGACGTAAACGCAGTAGTCCTCGCCGCCGTAGCGCGGCGTGTAGCGCTCGACGTGCGTGAAGCTGGGAATCCAGACCAGCTTGGACGCCGGGAGCCCGGCGTCGATCATCTTCTGCAGATAGAACCGGCTGGGCACGATGAAGCGGTCGACGTTGTTCTCGTAGAGACCGCTGCGGCGGTGCGCGAAGAGCTCGACGGCGCACAGGGCGCTGGCCGCGAGCGACCCCTGCACGCAGCGGTGCAGCACGGCGTGGTGATAGCCGCCGGACACGCAGCGTTCGCAAATCGCACCGTCGGTCCGCATCTTGTAGTTCGGGCAGGCGAGCTTCAGGTCGTGAAGCGTCATCACCACCGGAATCCGGCGCTCGGCCAGGAACGGCAGGATGGCGGGAGACAGCTGGTGATAGATGTTGTGCAGGTGCGCCAGGTCGGGGCGGTGCGCGTCGACCAGCGCCTCCAGCTTCGAGGCGGCGTGGCGGGAATACAGCATCCGCGCCGCCATACGGATCTTGGTTGCCAGGGGCTGCGGCGCGTGATAGTCGACCTCGTCGACGAAGAAGTCGGCGTACGCGCTCTGGAGGTTGCGTGCGTGCTTCATCGCGAACGGAATGACGTCGTAGCCGCAGGCCGGCAGCTCTTCGATCAATTCGAAGAGATAGGTTTCGACGCCACCCTTCGGGTACCAGAACTTGTTGCCCAAGAGCAGGCGCATGTTCGTCATGGCACGGCCGGCGAAGCGGCGGTGGCGGCCGTTGCCCTGCAGCAGTCGGCGTAGATCGCTTCCAGGCGATCGACGACCGTGTCCCAGGAATAGTGCGAGCGCACGCGGGCCTTGCCCGCGGCGCCGCAGGCGTGCACGAAGTCCGGGTGGTCCAGCAGATATTGCAGCTTCTGCTGGAGGTCGGACACGTCGCGGCTTCGGAAGGTCATGCCGCACTCACCGAGCGCCTCCCGGTTCGGCTCGATGTCGCTGGCCAGGACGCACCGTCCGAAGCTGAGACCCTGCAGGAGTGCGTGAGACAGCCCTTCGACCTCTGAGGGCAGCACGTAGGCGTAGGCGTTGCTGAACAGCTCCTCGAGCAGGTCGCCCGTCGCCGCTCCCGTGAAGACGATGTTGGGGTTGTCCGGCCGGCGCAGCGTGGCGCAGTAGGCGTCTTCGCCGGGCGCGCAGGGGCCCGCGATCACCAGCCGTTTGGCCGGCGCCAGTCGTTCGTAGGCGTCGATGAGATAGTGGCACCCTTTTTCCGGAACCAGACGCGAGAGAAAGAGGATGTAGTTCTCTTTGTCGAGTCCCCACTTCCGGATCTCGCGTGGCTCGCGGGTTTCGTATTCCTTGACACCGGTCGGAAGGTAGTCCACCGGCCTCCGATACTTGGTCTCCAGATAGCGCTTCAAGGTCGTCGAGATGGCGATCGTCCGGTGCGGAAAGTAGATCGCTGAGTATTCAGCGGCCTGGAGGCAGCGGCTCGCGAACGACGACCACTTGGCCCGCTGCCAGTCGAGGCCGTGGACCTGCGTGATCGTCTTCATCCCTCGCAGGCGCGGCAGCAGGGAGAACACTGACGGCCCCAGCGCGTGGTAGTGCACGACGTCCACGTCGGCGAACAGGACGTCGAAGGTGGCCAGCAAGGTGTGCGACAAAGCATCGAGGTGTTTGGTGTTCAGGGACGGCAGATGCCGGATGCGAACACCCCGGTGCAGGTCGCGCACCTTGACGTAGGGGCGCACGTAGACCGTCACCTGGTGTCCCCGCTCCACGAGCCGCCAGCCGACTTCCTCGGTGAAGTTTTCGATGCCGGCGGGGTATGGGATGCCTTTGAGTCCGAGCATCCCTATCCGCAGGGGAGCAGTCGTCGTGGGCACGCGTGGGTGGCTCGGGACCATCAGCGTGACAGGCTACCGCCCTCTCACTTACAGGAAAGTGACTGACGTGCCCGTGAGGCTGATGGATTCGTCTCCCCGACAGACGCACTCCGTTGCGAAAACGTGATCGCCGCGGCGTTCGCGCTACTGGGACGACGACTGCGCTGAGCAAGAGGTGTTCCTACGTTTGTTGATCGCCGCGCGTTGTTCGTTGATGCGACAGCGGTGAGCGACCAGAGGTAGTTGTTCGCACGACGTGTCTCTCGAACGGCCGATGTGCGCCGTCGGCGATCGGTTGGTCGCGTGCGGCGCGACCACTCCGCAGACCACACGCGAAGTTTGCTGCTGTTCCGTCTTACCCGACTTTTTTCTTCTTGAGGTCAGCCTTTTCTCATGCGGGACGCCGACCGCCTGTGACGTCGGAGTGACGTGCCCGATGTCCTCCGCGGCCATGAAATTGCACGACGGCTCGCGTCCCGAACGGGTTTGGTGTCTTTCGGAACACGGCATGACCCTATCTGCGACTCGACGCGCGGCTCAAAACTCAGACGGTGTGAAGACGCGCATCGCCTGGGTGACGTTCGATTTTCCACCGCGTCAGAGCAGCGGTATGTTCCGCGCGATCAAGTTCTACAAGTACCTCGATAAAAGCAGGTTCGAGGTCGACTTCATCACCCATGGCGCCGCGGGCCGCTTCGCGCGAGCGGTGTTGGACGACAGTCTTCTCCGCGAGGTCGATCCGGCACCGTCGATCCACCGCGTGCCGACGATCATCCCGCACGACCTGTTGCCGGCGGTCCGAGCGCGCGTGCGTCGCCGCCGTGCGCCCATGCCGACCGAGACCAGGAAGGCTGCAGGCGATGAGCCTCAGTCGGCACCGCGTCCCCATCGGAGCGTACCGCGCACGCTCTATCGCTGGTTCGCGCTGTCGGTGTACTTCCCGGACCACTTGTTCCTCTGGGGCTGGTTCGCCGCGTTCAGGCTGCTCTGGCTGCACGCCAGACGACATTACGATCTTGTCTACACCACGTCGTTCCCGGAGAGCGCACACCTCGCGGGGCTGATGCTCCGCGCGTTCGGCGTGCGATGGGTCGTCGACTATCGCTACGGCGGTCCGCTCTGGATCAAGGAGGTCGTCGGGTTTCGGAAGCCCTCGCTGCGGGAGCGTATCGATCACCGCTATCAGCGGTTCGTGCTTCGCCGAGCCGACCAGGTGATCACCCAGAGCGAGCGCATTCGCGCCGATTTCTGCAGCGTCTTTGCGCTGGACCCGGCGCGGGTGCTCGTCATCTCGAGCGGGTTCGACGAGGCCGACTTCGACGCGACGGCGGTTCCCGACGCGCCGTTTCCCAAGCGCGCCCACGAGGTGCATCTCCTGCATGTGGGAACGCTCGAAGGGGTTGCGGACCGCGAGCGGCTCGAGATTCTCGCCGCGCTCAACGCGCTCGGCGAGCAGTTACGCCAGAGAGGCCGCACGCTCGTCCTGCATGCGGTGGGCAGCCCCTTGTTCGGCGAGGCCGAGCGGCTGAAGGCCCCGCACGTCGCCTATCGCGCGCACGGCGTCATCGTGCATCGACAGATTCCTGCCTATCTGCTGGCTGCCGATTGCTGCCTGTTGTCGACCTGGACCACCAGCAACGGCGGCGTGAAGGGATTTATTCCCAGCAAGTTGTGGGAATACCTACGGTCCGGACGGCCGATCGTGGCGACCGGTCCGAAGGACGAAGTGTGGACCATCGTCGAGGATGCCGGCGTCGGCCTGCAGCTCGAATTGGACGGCGGGCGCCGCGACCTTGCCGTCGCTCTGGCCGACGACCTGCTGGATCGGTTGCGAACCCGGAAGCCGCTCGCCGCCAGCGTGCAGCGGTATAGCTGGCAATCGCGCGCGCAGTCGCTCGAGGACCTGTTTGTCCGGACGGTCGACGGGCCCCGAACGGCCCCCTGTTGAGGAGAAGCCTTCTTTGACCGAACGACATTTCATCCTCATCGTCCAGCGCTCGTCGTATCCGCAGATGGGCGCCCTGTATCTCACGAACGCGCTGCTGCCGCACGGCATCACCACGCACGTGATTCCCAGCGACGCGACGACCGACGAGCTCGACGCGCTGATTTCGCGGTACGACCCGGTGGCGGTCGGCTGCTCGGTCATGACCGCGCCCGAGATCGTCGATTTCATGCGGCATTCCGTTCACGTGCAGGTCACCTACAACGCCGGCGTCAAGCGGATTCCGGTGATCTGGGGCGGCATGCATCCGACGATCGTGTGGCAGCAGACGATCAAGGAGCCGTACATCGACGTGGTCGTGTCCGGCGAGGCGGAGATTACGCTGCCGCGGATTCTGAACCGGATCATCGACCGCAACGAGCTGCCCCTCGAGCGGCCGGTCCGCGTGGAGACACCGCCGCAGCTCGACGACTACCGGCCGCAATGGGAATCCCTCGACCTGCAGAAATACGTCTTTCCCGAGTCGCATTCGGTCCATTCGCAGGTCGACTTCAAGAAACAGAACATCTTCTACTACCTGCTGACCAGCCGCGGCTGCACCTACAAATGCAACTTCTGCTGGGAGGTCGCGCGGACGGCCGCCCTGAAAGACGAAATGGCGCGCGATGGCGTGGCCGTCGATCTCACCTGGCGGGCCCACAGCGAAGCGTGGGTCGACGAGCAGCTTACGTATCTGGAGCGGCGGCTGGCCGAAAACGGCGCCGTGATGGACGGCGTCGGCTTGTGGGACGACATGATTTTCGGCAGGGAGAAAGAAGCGCACATTCAGCGCGCCAAACGCATCTTCAGCGGCATGCGCGAGCGCAACTACGGCTATCTGCTGGAAGCCCGTGCCAGCCAGTTGATGGGCAAGAGCCAGCGGTGGAACGACGCCGGGGTCATGCGCGAGGCGGATCTCTACCAGTTCCTCAAAGACACCGGCTGCATGCAGGTGTTCGTCGGGACGGAGTCGGCCAATCAGCAGACGCTGAACTTGATCCAGAAAGGCACCAAGGCGATCGACTACGGCCGTCTCGTCGAAATCTCGCGCGACATCGGCCTGCCGCTCCGCTTCTCGCTGATTGTCGGGTTCCCTGACGAATCGGATCGATCGGTGAACGAGACGCTGGATCTGATCGAGCGGCTGCAGGGCGAACCGTTCGTGTCCGTCAGCGGCCCGAAGATGTTCACGCCGTATCCGGGAACGCCTCAGTACGACGCCGCTGTCAGGGCCGGGCTGAAGGTGCCGACCGACACCCTCGGCTGGGCGCAGATGACGCGCTACGCCGACTACCGCGCGCTCTATCCGTGGCTGGAAAAGAACTACACACCGAGCACCCTGGCACGAATCGACTCGGCGTGGGAGCACGTGCCGGAGGAGAAGAAAACGCGGCCGAAGGAAGACGTCATTCTCGACTTCGTCCGGCAGCACTGACGACCGATGGCTTCGATTGAGCAGGTCCTGCGAGCGGTGTATGACCGGGTGCCTGGCGACATGCAGCCGGCGCTCCGGCGTTCGTACCGGTGGGCTCGCATCAGGGCCGACGCCGTGCGCGCCGGCGCCGGCATCAGTCCCTGCGACCGCGTGTTGTTCCAGGACTTCGAGGTCGCTCACCTCGAGCCGCAGGAAATCCTCGGTCCCGCGCCGCACGAACTGCTGATCGAGACCCACTTCAGCGCCATCAGCCCGGGCACCGAAACGTCGATCCTGTGCGGTTCGCCCGGCACGCCGCGGCGTTTTCCGTATGCGCCGGGCTACTCGGGCGCAGGTGTGGTCGATCAAGTCGGCCGGTCCGTCAAGGGATTCGAGCCTGGCGATCGGGTGGCGGGCGGCCTGCATCACGCGAGCCGCGATTCGGTCCCGGCTCATGTCCTGGTCAAGGTGCCGCCGGAGGTGTCCCTGCAGCACGCCAGCTTCATCATGCTCGGCGTGATCGCCCAGCAAGGCATTCGCAAGGCGGCGATTCAGCCGGGCGAGCGCGTCGCGATCGTCGGGCAGGGACTCATCGGCCAACTGTCACGGCGTCTGGCGGCGCTGACCGGTCCGTCGCGGATCACCGCGGTCGGCGCGGGCCGCGCCCGCGAAGCGCTGGCGGTGTCGGATGGCGACGGCTTCGTCGTGGCGTCGGATCGGCGGGCGCTCGACGGCATCGAGGCCGACGTCGTGATCGAGGCGGCCGGCACGCCCGACTCGATCGCCACCGCATTCCAGTGCGCCGCCCGTGGCGCGCGCGTGGTCATCGTCGGCAGCGGACGGACACTGGACCGGAGCGCGAACTGGGTCGGCGCGCTGCAGGACAAGGACCTCAGGGTGATCGGGGCGCACCTGACGGCGTTGGCCGATCGCGAGGCCAGCGCCACGCGCTGGAGCTATCAGCAGGAAGCCACGCTGTTCCTCGAGCTCATTCGACGAGGCCGGCTGCGCATGGACGATCTCGTGACCTGGCGAGTCGAGCCGCACGACTGCAATGCCGTGTACGAGCACCTGGCGTCAGGACATTCGAAACACCTCGGCATCGTGTTTCAGTGGCGTCCGGACGAGGCCATCCGGCCGCCGGTTGCGGTGCCGGTGGAGAGCCGCCGCGGCGCCGTCACGAAGGCCAAGACGCTCGTCGATCCCATCCGGCTCGGCATCGTCGGACTGGGAAGCATCGGCGTGCAGCACGCCCGCGAAGCGGCGCGGGCCTCGCGCATCGACGTCGTCGCGGTGTTCGACACGAACCAGAAAGTGTCGCGCGATCTCGGGGCGTCGCTGGCGGCGACGTCCTATCCGTCCTACGAGGCGTTGCTCGACCGTCCGGACATCGACGCGGTGCTGTTGTCGGTGCCGAACTATCTGCATCGAGACCTCGCGCTGCAGGCGGCCGCTCGCGGCAAACACGTCCTGCTCGAGAAGCCGCTGGCGATCACGATGCAGGAAGCCAGCGACATCGTCAGCGGTTGCCAGCGTCACGGCGTCGCGTTGAGTGTCAATTTCAGCTTCCGGCATCTGGCGCGCGTCCGCCTGGCGAAGCGGCTGATCGACGACGGGGCGCTCGGCGACATCACCGGGATTCAGTCGCTCGTCTATTCGTTTCGCGAGCGTGGGTACTGGCATGGCGCGCGCAGTGCGTCCGCCGACGACTGGCGGACATCGAAACAGAAAGCCGGCGCCGGGTTCTTCTTCATGAACCTGTGCCACGTCATCGACTACCTCTACTACATGACCGGTCTCCGGGCGAGCCGCGTCTATTGCGAACACGGCACGCTCGGATCGCCGACGGAAGTCGACGACAGCGTCAGCATCAGCTGTCGGTTCGACAACGGCAGCATCGGTTCGATCGCCGGCAGCTGCATTCGCCGCGGATCGAACCAGGCCGAGGATCGCGTCTGGGGATCGCACGGCACGCTGACCATCGACGACCAGGCCATCCGCGTCCACTCGACGCGGGTCGTCGACGGCAGACGCCCCGGCAAGACCCACAAGATTCCAATCGCGCCCAAGGCGGGCTGGATTGAAGAGTGGCTGAATGAGTTCGCGGGCGCGGTGCGCGAAGGGCGCCCGCCGGCGATTACGGGCCGCGACG
>Ga0111538_10003920_pt1 | contig 20737 bp, 18 predicted proteins | sample SoiMethybrSBSTD1_FD_79669 | JGI IMG/M metagenome (GOLD analysis project Ga0111538, IMG submission 79669) | Bulk soil microbial communities from a Populus tree surrounding site in Tennessee, USA - Soil MetaG P. TD hybrid SBSTD1 (version 2)... | ecosystem: Environmental > Terrestrial > Soil >... | reverse complement strand
CGGTTCCGGCGCGGTACTTCTCGCGGCAGGCGTCGGAGCAGAAGTAGAGACGGTTGCGGCCGTCGACCAGGGTCACCGCGTTGGCCGGCAGCACGAAGGTGCCGCACACGGGATCGCGCGCCATCGCCACGCCGCGCTCGGGCGCGCGGCCGCGCGGCTGCGATCGCGGGCCGGAGGCGCCTTCGACGATGCCGTCGAGGAGCCGCCAGACGGCGCGGCTCAGATAGAAGGCGAGCACCATGAACAGGAGGACGCGAAGCATCACGCACCAGGCTTCCGCGCACCGTCGGTGCCGCCGGTCCCGGAATTCGACGGATGGGCCGATTGCAGGCTTTCGAGCGCCCGCTTGGCGGCCTGCCCTTCAGGGCTGTCGGGGGCGATGCGAATCACTTCCTGCCACGCCTTGGCGGCGCCGTCGAGGTCCTGCTTGGCGAATGCCTTGACGATGCCGACGTTGAGCAGCGTCTTGCCGTGCTTCGGATCGAGCGACAGCGAGTGGGTGAACTGCGCGAGCGCTCTATCCGGCTGGTTGGAGTAGTAGTAGCTGACGCCGAGGTCGGTGCTGACGTTGACGTCGTTCGGCGACAGCTTGAGCGCGTCGGCGTACCACCTGATCGCCTCGTCGTAGCGCTCGGCGTCGAAGTAGAGGTTGCCGAGCTGGACACGCGGCGTGGCGTTCGTCTTCTCCCGGTCGGCCACCGCCTTGAGCGCGTTCACCTGCGTCTCGTCGAGCACGGCGGCCCGCGTCGCCGGCGCGCCGCCGCCCTGCGGCGCGCTGGTCGCAACCGGCGGCGCCGGCGCGCGGGCGATGCCCTGCTGCGAGCCGATGATCCAGCCGGCAATCAGGCCGAACAGGATCCCGGCGATGCCGAACGCGATGGCGTCGGATTTCATATCCTCTGTGAATCGCAGTGTCCGGCTTCGGCCGGACCGTCGCCGATCATAGTCCAGCGGCGCTCTACGCGGCGAGCACCTCGAGGTATTCGCGAACGACGGTAGAGAGGCCGACGAAGAGCGCGCGCGACATGATGGCGTGGCCGATCGAGACTTCGCCGAGGTGCGGCAGGTCGCGGAAGATCGTCAGGTTGACGAGATCGAGGTCGTGGCCGGCGTTGACGCCGAGGCCGAGCGAATGCGCGAGTTGGGCGGCCTCGGCGTACGGCGCGAAGGCGCGCCGCGCCAGGTCGGGGCCGCGCTCGAACGCCCGCGCGAAAGGCTCGGTGTAGAGCTCGACCCGATCGGCGCCGACCGACGCCGCCCAGCGGATCGGATCGCCGACCGCGTCGACAAACAGGCTGACGCGGATCTTGCGCTCGTGGAACCGGGCGATCACCGACGGCAGGCTCTCGGTCGCCGGGCCCGGCTGCCAGCCGGCCTGGCTGGTGACCTCGCCCGGCACGACCGGCACCAGCGTCACCTGATCGGGGCGCACCTCGTCGACCAGCGCGAGCAGCTCGGGGCGCGGATCGCCCTCGATGTTGTATTCGACGCCCGGCGCCCGCTGGCGGAGAAACGCCGCGATCGCCCGCACATCCTCCGGCGTGATGTGCCGGCGGTCTGCGCGCGGATGCACGGTAATCCCCGGGGCCCCGGCGTCGACGCATATGCGCACGGCCTCGAGGACATCCGGCGACTGGCCACCGCGTGAATTCCGCAGCGTTGCCACCTTGTTCACGTTGACGGACAAGCGAACCATTCGAGCGACGCTCCGAGGGTGCACGCGGCCTGGCCGCGTCGTGTAGCCGCCTCAGACCCGAGGCGCATCAGCCGAGGTGGCGTTTCACCGTGTCGACGATCTCCTGAGCCCAGGCGCGGATTTCGTCCTGGTTCTTTCCTTCGAGCATCACCCGCAAGAGCGGCTCGGTGCCGGAGTACCGGACCAGGAGCCGCCCGTGCCCGGCGACGCGCGCTTCGACGCCGGCGATCGCGGCCGCCACCTCGGGGACGCTCTTCAGATCGACTTTCTCCCGCACGCGGACGTTGAGCAGCACCTGCGGGAACGTGGTCAGATCGCCGGCGAGGCTGGCCAGCGAGCGGCCGGTGAGCGCGACCGTCCGCAGCACGTTCAGCGCCGTGCAGAGCCCGTCGCCGGTAAAGAGATAGTCGGAGAAGATGATGTGTCCCGACTGCTCGCCGCCGAGCGAGAGCCCGCGGGTCAGCATCTCTTCCATCACGTACTTGTCGCCGACCGACGTGCGCACGAGCTCGATCCCGAGCGGCTTCAGCGCCAGCTCGAGGCCGATGTTGCTCATCACCGTCGCGACGATCGCGTTGCCGCGCAGGCGGCCCTCCGACTGCAGCTGGCGTCCGCACATCAGCAGCACCGCGTCGCCGTCCACCACCTGGCCGCGATCGTCGATGAAGATCGCGCGATCGCCGTCGCCGTCGAACGCCACGCCCATCCGGCACCCCTCGTCGACAACCGTGCGGGCGAGCAGCTCGGGATGGGTCGATCCGCACTTCAGGTTGATGTTGCGGCCGTCGGGCCCGGTGCCGACGACCACCGTGTCGAGCCCGAGGCTGCGAAACAGCTCCGGCGCCACCGGCGTCGTCGCGCCGTTGGCGCAGTCGATCGCCAGCTTGAAGCGCCCCAGCCTGGGCGCCTCGGGAAACACGGCCCGGAGGTGATCGAGGTAGGCGGCGACGAGATCCGCGCGCGGCACCGCGGCCGGCGTCCCGCCGCGCGCCTCCCAGGCGGCGTCGGCGACAATCGCCTCCACCTCGCGCTCGATCGCCTCGGTGAACTTCTCGCCCCTGCCCGAGAACACCTTGATGCCGTTGTCCTCGAACGGATTGTGCGAGGCGGAGATCACCACGCCGGCGTCGTAGCCGATCGTACGCGTCAGATACGCGACCGCCGGCGTCGGCACGACCCCGGCGCTGGTGACGGTTGCGCCCTCGCCCGACGCGCCGTGCGCCAGCTCCGCTTCGATCCACTCGCCCGATTCGCGGGTATCGCGCCCGACCAGGAACCGGAGCGGCGCGGCGTCGCGCCCGGCGCGCTGCGCGCGCACCAGCGCCGCGCCGAGGCGGCGCACGGTCGGCGGATCGAGCGGATATTCGCCGGCCGTGCCGCGCACGCCGTCCGTGCCGAACAGCCGCGGCACCCGCGCGCGCGCCGCCTCCGGCTTGCCCGTCGTATCAATGTTTGCCACTGGTAATTCGCACCTGCACCGACGCGGGCTCGACGCGAGTGATCCCCGCATCGGGCGGGGCATCGGCGTGCACGGTCAGCGAATACTGGCCGGGCCCCAGCCCGGCCAGGTCAACATACGCCACCACGTCGTCGCTGCCAACGCGGTTGAGCGCCTCGCGGTTGCCGCGGATGGCGAGATCCACCTGCGCCGGCACCGCCTGCGCCTCGAGCGTCGAGCCGAGGTTGCGGAGGTGAACTGCCCGGTTGCGCAGCGTGCGCTCGAGCGGCGCCGGCACGACTTGAACGGTGACGACGGCGCGCGCCGACTTGAGGCGCAGCGACGCATCGAGCACCCCGAGGTTCACCGTCTCCTTCACCGCCTCCTTCGCGCCGGTCACGGTCACCGGCTCGGTCAGCACCTCGGCGACGCGCTTCACCATCGATTCCGGCCCGATCACTTCCACCGACGGCGGCTCCGCCGTCATCGGACCGACGACGTAGCCGGGCGCCGGACGGCCATCGACTGACGGCACGACCGGAACCTGCCGCGACGCCGAAGCCTCGAACGCGAGCGCAACCGCAGACGGCATCACCTGCACCACCTGGACGCCGTACGGCACGCGCACTTGATCGGGCCCGATTGGAAACAGGCGGCGTCCAGATTTGGCGGCGCGCAGATCGAGCACCGCCACGACGTCGCCCTGGCCGACGCGGCTGAGCGTCCCCGAGGCGCCGCGCACGCGCACGTCGACCGTGGTCGGCACGTCGCCGAGCAGCTCGAGCCCTGTCGGCACCTGCAGCAGCTCGAGCGGCACGCGCAGTCCCCGCTCGACCATCTCCTCGCCGGCGACCACCATCCACAACAGCAGCGCCAGGCCGACCGACAGCACCTTCAGCCACATGTGCCGGAATGCCCACGCGACCAGGCGGCGCGAGAAGTTCATGTCAGCTCGACCTCGGGCCTCGACGGCGCCTTGTCGCGCTTCTGCAGGACGAGCTCGCGCAGCCGCGCGCGCAGCTCCTCGCTGGTGAGGCCGCGCTCGATCTGCCCGTCGACGACGATCGACACGCTGCCGGTTTCCTCGGACACCACGATCGCCACCGAGTCGTTCTCCTCCGTCAGGCCGATCGCCGCGCGGTGCCGCGAGCCGAGCTGCTTGCTCAACTTCGGGTTCACGGTCAACGGCAGGAAGCAGGCGGCGGCGGCGACGCGATCTTCCTGGACGATCACCGCGCCGTCGTGCAGCGGCGACTCGGGCAGGAAGATGCTGAGCAGCAGATCGTATGTCAGCACGGCGTCGAGCCGGATGCCGCCCTCGATGTAGTTGCGGAGGCCGATCTGCCGCTCGATCGCGATGATCGCGCCGATGCGCTGCGACGAGAGCATCGAGGTCGCCACGGCAAGCTCCTCGATCGACTCGGCGGCCGATTCAGCCTTGGCGAAGTAGCGGAAGAAGGGCGCGCGGCCGAAGTGCGCGAGCATCCGGCGGATGTCGGACTGGAACAGGACGATGAAGGCGAAGACGATGTAGCCGCCGAGGTTGCGGATCAGCCAGTTCAGCGTCTCGAGATGTCCCCAGCGCGAGCCGTACAACAGCCCCACCAGCACGCTGGCGCCGAGCACCATCTGCACGGCGCGGGTGCCGCGAATCAGCTTCAGGACCTCGTAGATCAGAATCGACACCACGAGGATGTCGAGGAGGTCCCACCAGCCGATGGGCGGCCGCCGCAGCAGTGTCGTAAACCACGTCACGCTCGTCGAATCTCCTCGGCAACGCGCACGACCTGCGCCATTTCGGCCACCGCGTGAACGCGCACGATGTGCGCGCCTCCGAGCACGGCGGCCGTCACGGCCGCGGCAGTGCCCCAGTCGCGTTCGGTGGCGGCGGCGCCGCCAAGCGCCTCGCGCATGAACGACTTGCGCGACGGCCCGACCAGCACCGGCCGGTCGAGCGCGGCGGCCAGCTCCGGCAATCGCGCCAGCACACCATAACTGTGCACCGCGCGTTTGGCAAACCCGACGCCGGGATCGACGATCAGCCGCTCGATCGGCACGCCGGCGGCGATCGCAAGACGCATGCTTTCACGCAGCTCGGCGACGACTTCGCTCACCACGTCGCCGTAAACCGCCTCGGCGTACATCGACGCCGAGCTGCCGCGGGTGTGCATCAGCACCAGCGCGGCGCCGGCCGCGGCCGCCTCGCGCGCCAGCGCCGGGTCGCGCCGCAGGCCGCTGATGTCGTTGACGATCGAGGCCCCGGCCGCGAGCGCCGCGCGCGCCACGTCGCTCTTGTACGTGTCCACGGAAATCGGCACGCGCAGCTTGCCGGCCAGCGCGGTGATGACCGGGATCACGCGCGCCACCTCCTCGGCCGCGGTGACCGGCTCGGCCCCCGGGCGCGTCGACTCGCCGCCGACATCGATGAGGTCGGCGCCGTCCGCCTCCATCCGCAGCGCCGCGTCCACAGCAGCCGCCGCGTCGCGTACCGGAACCTCTTCCGCAAAAGAATCCGGGGTGAGGTTGAGGATGCCCATGACGAGACATCTCTCGCCGACGAGGAGCGGCGGTTTGCCCGGCAGCGGGACGGCGTAGCTTTGACGGGGAATCACGTAATTGAGAATTAAGGAATTAGGAATTATGAATGCGTGCTCGCGTTCGCGCACGCATTCTTAATTCCTGATTCCTGTAATTCCCAATTACTCCTGCGGGAGCGGCTTGTTGAGCGCCGGGACGATCGGAGTGCGCTCCTTGGTGCGCGGCCGCTCGCCCTCCTCCGCCGTCATCGGGCGGACGGCCACCGTCTGCGGCTCGTCGAGCGGCTGGCCGGCGGCGAGGCGGCGCACCTGATCGGCGTCGAGCACCTCGCGGGCGAGCAGCGCGTCGGCCATCATCACCAGCGTCTCCTTGCTCTGGGTGAGCAGGTGATGCGCGCGCTGGTAGTTGTCGGTGACGATGCGCTTTACTTCCTGGTCGATCTTGAGCGCCGTGTCCTCGCTGTAGTCCTGGTGCTGCGCGATCTCGCGGCCGAGGAAGATCTGCTCCTCCTTCTTGCCGAAGGTGAGCGGCCCCATCGCGTCGCTCATGCCCCACTCGCAGACCATCCGGCGCGCCATCTCGGTCGAACGCTCGAGATCGTTGCCGGCGCCGGTGGTGAGGCTGTTCATCGTGATCTCCTCGGCGATGCGGCCGCCGAGCAGGATCGCGATCTGATCGTTCAGGTAGTCGCGCGAGTAGTTGTGCTTCTCGTCCGCCGGCAGCTGCTGCGTGAGGCCCAGCGCCATGCCGCGCGGGATGATCGTCACCTTGTGGATCGGATCGGCGTGCGGCAGCAGCACGGTGAGCAGCGCGTGCCCCGCTTCGTGGATCGCCGTCACCCGCTTCTCGGCGTCGCTGATGATCATCGAGCGCCGCTCGGATCCCATCAGCACCTTGTCTTTCGCGAACTCGAAGTCGTGCATCCGCACGGTCTTCTGGTTGTAGCGCGCCGCGTTCAGCGCCGCTTCGTTCACCAGGTTCGCCAGATCCGCGCCCGAGAAGCCAGCCGAGCCGCGCGCCAGCACCGCGATCTCGACATCGTCGGCCATCGGGATCTTGCGCGTGTGGACCGAGAGGATGCCTTCGCGTCCCTTGACGTCCGGCCGATTGACGACGATGCGGCGGTCGAAGCGGCCGGGCCGCAGCAGCGCCGGGTCGAGGACGTCGGGCCGGTTGGTGGCGGCGACGAGGATGACCCCTTCGTTCGACTCGAAGCCGTCCATCTCGACGAGCAGCTGGTTCAGCGTCTGCTCGCGCTCGTCGTGGCCGCCGCCGAGGCCGGCGCCGCGGTGGCGGCCGACGGCGTCGATTTCGTCGATGAACACGATGCAGGGCGCGTTCTTCTTGCCCTGCTCGAACAGATCGCGCACGCGCGACGCGCCGACGCCGACGAACATCTCGACGAAGTCAGAGCCGCTGATCGAGAAGAACGGCACGTTCGCTTCGCCGGCGACCGCGCGGGCGAGCAGCGTCTTGCCGGTTCCCGGGGGGCCCATCAGGAGCACGCCCTTCGGGATGCGGCCGCCGAGCTTCTGGAACTTTTGCGGTTCCTTGAGGAACTCGATGATCTCCTGCAGCTCGTCCTTGGCTTCGTCGACGCCGGCGACGTCCTTGAACGTGACCTTCTTCTGCGAGCTCGACGACAGCTTCGCCTTGCTCTTGCCGAACGACAGCGCCTTGTTGCCGCCGCTCTGCATCTGGCGCATGAAGAAGACCCAGAAGCCGATGATGAGGAGGAACGGACCCCACGAATAGAGGATCGTCGCCCACGGGCTGACGGTGGGCTCCTTGGCCGTGACCTGGACGCCGCGGTCGATCAGCTTGTTGACCAGCCCGTCGTACTGGGCCGGCGCGTAGGTCTGGAAGTGATCGTTGCCCTTGGTGAAGCCGTTGATTTCCTGGCCGGTGATGGTGACGCGGGCAATGCTGCCCGATTCGGCCTGCTGCATGAACTCGCTGAAGTTCATCGTGCGCGGCGAGCCCGACTGGAACTTCGTGGAGAAGTTCCAGATGAGGACGCCGAGGACGATGAGCGCCACCCAGAACAACAGACTCTTCAACGTCGAGTTCAAGCAGAGCCTCCCAAAGCCTTAAGTTTCAAGATTAGCACGGCTTGCGCGGGGTCGGTTACCCGAAAAGCCTCGTCAATTTCGTATCCCGCGACCCACACAATTCGATCCGATTCATCGACGACAATCGGCACCGAGTCGCGCCGATCGCGTGCCACCTTGCGGTCGACGAAATAGTCCTGGAGTTTCTTCCGGCCGTCGAGCCCCGCGGGCCGGAAACGGTCGCCTGGACGCCGATTTCGTACGGCCAAACTTCCCGCGGCGAGATCCGCGCGAACGAGCGCGGTGTCGCGACGTGCCGACGCCCGGACACGACTGCCCGCTGTTGCACTCGCGTCGCCGGGTGCGGCGGCGGCCGCCAGTTCCGCCGACACGACGCAGCCCGCCTGCGGCAGCGCAACCTCTCCAGGGATAGACAACGGATACCGGAAAAGGTTCGGTTCGCTCGCCGCTGTTCGCCCGATCGTATCGGCCGACCTGCCTGTTAAGACGAGCCTCCAGCCGATGCGTTCCAGACGCTGACCGGGCAAATCTACACAGCGATCGCCGAGCTCGTCTGTTAGACGGATCGCGGCGTCGACATGGCCAAAGCCAATCGGGCGCGAACCCGCCAGTTCACTGAGCGTTCGATGCAGAACCGCCCGGCGAAGCGGCATCGGCAGCTCGGTGAGCGCGGCGATCTCGATCTCGCGCACGTCGCAACCTCCGCGGCCTTCGAGCGAACGCACGAGGCGTGCCGCCTGCTCACCGGCCAGAGCGTCCACCCACGACGAGAGCTCGCGCGCCAGATCGGCTTCGTCGGCGAGCACATCGACAACGGACGGGTTGAAGCGCTGCTCGAGCAGCGGCACGAGCTCGGCGCGGACGCGGTTGCGCGGGATGGCGACATCGCGGTTGGTCTCGTCGTCGACAAACGGGAGATCGCGCGCGGCGAGCCACTCGCGCAGCTCCCGGCGGCGGCACGAAAGCAGAGGGCGGACGATGGCGCCGTTGCGCGGGTGCATGCCGGCGAGGCCGCGCGGGCCGGCGCCGCGCACGAGGCGCAACAGGAAGGTTTCGGCCTGATCGTCGCGCGTGTGGCCGAGCGCGACCGATTCACCGTTGAAGTCGGCGCGCGCGCGCTCGAACCACTCGTAGCGCGCCCTGCGCGCCGCGTCTTCGATCGAGCGGCGTTCGGCGCGGGCGATCGCGGCAACGTCGGCACGGCCGGCCGCGACCGGCACGCCGAGCGATTCCGCCAGCCGCGCCACGAACCGCTCGTCGTCGTCTGCGGCGGCGCGGAGCTGATGGTTGAAGTGGACCAGGGCGGCGAGCTTCACGTCGCCTGCGCGATCGAGTTCGTGCAGCAGGTGCGCCAGGGCGACCGAATCCGATCCCCCCGAGACTGCAGCAAGCACACGGCTGCCCGGCGCGATGAGATCGTGGTCGCGAACGAACCGGCGGACCGAGGACAGCAGATCCGAGATAGCGGCCTCCGCGTACCTTGCGGAGGTCCGCCTCCGCCTCTGCGCGGCTACGGCAAGAAGCTGGCTTGCCAGCCGTAGCTCACGCTCGCTCAGCCTTCGCCTGCACTCGTGAGCGAAGGCTGGTGCCGGAGGACGGATTCGAACCGTCGACCCCGCGCTTATGAGACGCGTGCTCTCACCAACTGAGCTACTCCGGCGAACGGTCGGAAAACGTTGATCTTACCTCATTCCATTTGCGGCTGGCTTCGCTGGCGTCAGTCGTGTCGGCGCGGCTGAAGCCGCGCTCTACGTACGATCGCGCTCCGTCCGCAGCGCCGCCGCCAGCAGCGGGATCATGATCTCGTGGTGGCCGATGAGCGTGTAGCCGCGTCCGCCGCCCGCCGTCGGCCGCGACACGACGTTGGTCTGCGGCCGGTACTGGCGGATGAAATCGAGGTTGACCGTGGTCAGACCGGCGAGCGCGATGCCGCGGTTGCGGGCCAGCGCCACTGCCTTCAGAAACACCTCCGGCAGCACCACCGCGGAGCCGCAGTTCAGATAGACGCCGCGCTCGAGCCGGGCGACGTTCGACACGAAGTACTTGAAGTCGCGCAGGCTCCCCTCGCCGAGCGCCGCGCCGCTGGCCGCCGGGTGCATGTGGATGATGTCGGTGCCGATGGCGACGTGCACGGTCACCGGGATGCCGAGGCGTGCCGCGGCGGCGAGCAGGCTCGCGCGCGCGTATTGCGGCTGCTTCGCCGCGAGGTACGACGCCACCGCCTGGCCGATGCCGTGGCCCGCGGCGACGCCGTCGGCAATCGCGGCGTTGAGCAGGCGTCCGGTTTCCTCCGCCATGCCGAAGCGACCCGGGCCGAGCGTCTCGTCGACGTCCTCGGAGGTCGCGCCGACCAGGGCGACCTCGAAGTCGTGGATGATCGCGGCGCCGTTGGTCGCGAGCGCCGACACGAAGCCGCGCTCCATCAGGTCGACGAGCACGGGGCCGAGGCCGGTCTTGATCACATGCGCGCCGATGCCCCAGACGATGCCGCCATCGGTGCGTCTCGCTTCGGCGATCGCGTGGACGACGGCCTTGAAGTCGGCGGCGGCGAGGATGTTGGGGAGCGAGTCGATCAGCGCGGCCACCGTCGCGCCGTCGGCCACCGGTCGGGCGAAGTCCTCCGCCCGCGCCTTGCTCTTGCGCGACTTGAGCGGATAGGTGGCAACGCCCGACAGGTCGAATTCTTCGTAGCGAAACGGCATCGGTGATCCGTGCAGTTGGAGAAATTGGAGGAGTTGGTGAATTGGTGAATTACCAATTCACCGATTCACCAATTCCCCGAATTCACCAACTTCAGAGTAGCAGCATCGAGTCGCCGTAGCTGTAGAAGCGGTAGCGCTCGGCGATCGCTGCATCATACGCGCGCCTGACGAGGTCGCGGCCCGCAAACGCGGAAACGAGCATCAGCAGCGACGACTGCGGCAGGTGGAAGTTCGTCATCAGCCCCGAGACGACGCGAAACTCGAAGCCGGGGTAGATGAAGAGGTCGGTCTCTCCCGATCCGGCGACGATCGCGCCGTCATGATCCCGCGCCACCGCCTCGAGCGTCCTCGTCGTCGTCGTGCCGACGGCGACGACGCGCCGGCCCGCGGCGCGGGCGCGGCCGATGGCCGCGGCGGCAGGCTCGCCGATCTCGTAGCGCTCGGACTCCATCCGGTGGTCCTCGACGCGTTCGACGCGCACGGGCTGGAACGTGCCGTAGCCGACGTGGAGCGTGATCGCGGCGGTCTCGACCCCGCGCGCCGCCAGCGCCGCGACCAGCGCCGGGGTGAAGTGCAGCCCGGCGGTCGGCGCGGCAATCGAGCCGCGCGCCCGCGCGAAGACCGTCTGGTAGCGGTCGCGGTCGTCGGGACGGTCGCCGCGCTTGATGTAGGGCGGCAGCGGCATGTGGCCGATCGCGTCGACGGCGGCGTCGATGCTGGTACCATCCTCGGTCCATAGCCGGACCAGCCGCCTGCCAAAAAATCGCCGCTCGAGAATCTCGCCGTGCAGGGTGTGAATTCCTTCAAACACCACCCTCGCCCCCGGCTTCAATTTCTGCCCCGGGTGCACCAGCGCCTCCCACCGCTGCTCGGTGCCGCGCACGGTGCCGCGCACAGTGTGCGGCACGGTCTGCGACCCCGTCTCCGACACCGGACGCACGAGCAGACACTCGACCGCGCCGCCGCTCGGCACCCGGCGCCCGAGCAGCCGCGCCGGGAACACGCGCGTGTTGTTGACCACGAGGAGGTCGCCCGCGTGGAGGAACTCGGGCAGCGCCGCCACGCGCGAGTGCGTCAGCGCGCCGCTGCCGCGATCGACGACCAGCAGCCGCGACGCGCCGCGCTCGGCGGCCGGCTCCTGCGCGATGAGCTCGGGGGGCAGATCGAAATCGAAGTCGCGGACGTCCATGCTGAAGTCAGAAGCCGAAAGTCGGCAGTCGAAAGTCTACCGTCCTGCGGCGAGCAGGCAGACTTCCGCGACTCTGAATTCTGGCTTGTGACTAGTGGATGACGGGTGATTCGGCAGGCTGCCGGGCAGATCCCCACTCGTCGGCGAGCACGGTCCACATCGCCTGATCGAGCACCTCGCCGTGGCGGAGGAACGATTTGCGAAGGGTCCCCTCCCGAACGGCGCCGAGCTTGCGCAGCGCGGCGTTGCCGCGCCCGTTGTCGCTGGCGGCACGCGCCTCGAGGCGGCGGACGCCGATCACGCCGAACGCAAGCTTGAGCATCAGGCGCGCGCTGTCGACGAACACCCCCGAGCCCCAGAACTCGGAAGCGACGAGAAAGCCCCACTCGGCGTTGGCGAAGCCATGCTGAAGCGCCCGCATCTGAAACAGGCCGATCGTCGTGTCCGATCCGTGCGGCACGATCGCGTACGCCACGCCCTGGCCCGCGGCGCGCTGGCGCTGCGCCCAGGCGATGAACTGTTCGAAGCCTTCGACGTTGGCCGGCGGCGGCGAGATGAAGCGCGTCACCTCGGGATTGGTCACCGCGGTAAAGAGCGGCATCGCATCGTCCGCGCGGAGCTCGCGCAGCCTCACGTGCGTGCCTTCGAGCTCGGGCAGGCGGTCGCGCCACCGGCCCAGCGCCGAGGCTGCGCCCTCGGAGCGGAATCCAGACAGGGCCGCATCGGGGATGAAGTACTGCCCCGACACGTCCCTGTCGGTTGTCGCTAGCTTCCACACGAAGGACATGGCTGCCGACGGTTTGAGCAAGCCTGCGGCCATAGCTCGTCCGTCGCGCGGCGCGACGCCGAAACTCCACCCGCTGAGCAGCTTAAGCCGCGCGCTCGAGACAGGCTGACATCGAGCGGCGCGGACGCCGTGTTTAAGAACAGTGCAGGGCCGTCAGCGATACACCGCCTTTTTCAGGCCGTTTGTTCCGGCAAAGTGCGGAACCGTCAGCGACGTTCGGAATGTGCACACATGTCGCTCTATCGCACATACTGCGGATCTGGCCACCCGCCTGAGGTGGACATGGTCTTGCAGCTGGAGCGTCCGAGGATGTTTGACGTGTTGATCGTCGGCGGGGGACCCGCTGGATTGAGCGCCGCGCTGATGCTGGGACGTTGCCGAAGGTCGGTGCTGGTGTGCGACCTCGGGCAGCCGCGCAACCGCCGCTCGCTCGCGCTGCACGGCTACCTGACGCGCGACGGCATCGCGCCCGCCGACTTCAACGACCTGGGGCGCGGGGAGCTGCCTGCCTACGGCGTCGAGATGCGCGCGATCGGCGTCACCGGCGCGCGGCCGCGGAAGGATCACTACCGCATCGCGCTGGCCGACGGATCCGAGGAGCGCGCCCGGTTCCTGCTGATTGCGAGCGGCGTCGTCGACTCGCTGCCGGAGATTGCGGGGTTCGAGGAATGCTACGGCCGTTCGCTGTTCCACTGCCCGTACTGCGACGGCTGGGAAGTTCGCGATCGGCGTCTTGCCGCGTTCGGCCAGGGGCACCATCTCTCCGCGCTCGCGCTCGGCCTCACGACCTGGAGCCGCGACGTCGTCGCCTGCACCAACGGCACGCGGCTGGAGCCGCGGCTGCGCCAGCGGCTCGCCGCGAACGGCGTGACGGTACGAACGGAACGAATCGCCCGTCTCGAGCACGGTAACGGAACGCTCGAGAAGATCGCGTTCGCCGGCGGCGACCCGCTGCCGCGCGACGCGATGTTCTTCACGACCGGCCAGCATCCGCAGTCGGATCTCGCGATCAGGCTGGGGTGCACGCTCACCTCGCGCGGCACGGTGAAAACCGGGACGCAGTGCGACACCAACGTGCCGCGCCTGTTCGTGGTCGGCGACGCCTCGCGCGACGCCCAGTTCGTCGTGGTCGCCGCCGCCGAAGGGGTGAAGGCGGCGGTCGCGATCAACCGGGCGCTGCAGTCCGAGGAGCTGTCGTGACGCTGAAAGCGCTGAAGCCGACGCACGCGGAAACGTCTCCGCCGGGAGACGACCACCCCGCCGCACATCCCGAGCCGGTCGTCAGCCTCTCGAACACGGTGCCGACCGACGTGCGCAGCGCGGCGCTGACGATTCTCGCCGTCATCGGCGTCGTGCTCGCGCTGCAGTACGCGCAGGCAATGATCATCCCGATCGTCCTCGGCGTCCTCATCAGCTATGCGCTCGAGCCGATGGTGGCGGCGCTGACGCGCCTGCGGCTGCCGCGGCCGCTCGCGGCGGCGCTGGTGATCCTGATGCTCACCAGCGCGGGCGGCATCCTGCTCTACAGCCTGCGCGGCCAGGCGGATGAAATCGTTCACCAGCTGCCGGATGCGGCGCGGCGGCTGCGGCGGCTGGTGGAGAACGGCAAGCCGGCGTCACCGACGGCGATCGAGCAGATGCAGAAAGCCGCGACGGAGCTGGAGAGAGCCGCGACGCCCGCGGCGACGCCGCCGCCGCGCTCCGGCGTGCAGCGGGTCCAGGTGGAATCGGCGCCGCTCAACATCAACGAGTACATCATGTACGGCTCGCTCGGGCTGGTCGCGGCGATCGGGCAGGCGGTGCTGATCCTGTTCCTGGTCTTCTTCCTGCTGGCGTCGGGCGATCTCTACCGCCGCAAGATCGTGAAGATCGCCGGCCCGTCGCTGAGCAAGAAGAAGGTGACGCTCGAGATCCTGGTGGAGATCGACCAGCAGATCGAACGGTTCCTCACCGTGCAGCTGTTCTCGAGCACGCTGGTCGCGCTGGCGACGTGGGCGGCGTTCAAGGCGCTCGGCGTGCAGCAGGCGGCGGTGTGGGGGCTGATGGCCGGCGTTTTCAATTCGATTCCCTACTTCGGACCGGTCCTGGTCAGCGGCGGCATCGCGGTGGTCGCGTTCCTGCAGTTCGGCACCATTCAGATGGCCGTGTTCGTGTCGGCCGTGGCGATGGCGATCACCAGCCTCGAGGGTTTTCTGCTGACGCCGATGCTGATGAGCCGCGCGGCGCGGATGAACGCGGTAGCCGTGTTCGTCGGCCTCCTCTTCTGGGGCTGGGTCTGGAACGTCTGGGGGATGCTGCTCGCGGTGCCGATGCTGATGGTGCTGAAGAGTGTCTGCGACCACGTCGAAGATCTGAAGCCGGTCGGCGAGCTCCTGGGGGAGTGAAGCGCGTCAGCGCAGCGCCGACGGCAGGCGCGGCGACGCCAGCAGCTTCACGAACTCCTGCCACCGCTTCTGCGGCTGCCCGCCGGCGCGCGACTCGACGTACTGCTTCACCAGATCCTTCCCCAGGTTGTAGTTGATCACGTAGCTGCGATAGGTGTCGAAGAAGCGCGTCCGCTGCTCGGCCGACGCCGCCGGCATCATCGCGTAGCGCTGCAGCCAGTCGACCGCCTGCGTCCGCGTCGATTCGCCATTGAGGTACTTTCGCGCCGCTTCGTTCCCCGCGTAGGAGAGGCGATCGACCAGGGCGCGCACCTTCGCGTACGCCTCGGCCTGCGAGGGATCGAGGCCGGCGAGCGGGAACAGGACCTCGCGCTCGAAGGCGACGCGCTCCTCGCCGGGGAATGCCACCTCGATGCCGTAGTTCGCGGTTCCCTCGGCAATCAGCGATTGCGGTGAGAACAGCGCGTACACCGTGAACTCGACCCAGCCGCGATCGCGCACGAGATGTTTCTCGAGCAGCGCGTTGTAGACGTGGTGCCCCGGGTAGCCTTCGTGGCACGCGAGGTCGATCGCGCGATCGATGTAGATCGGCAGATCGGTGTTCACCTGGATCAGGCTGCGGAAGCTGCCCTGGTACCAGTTGTAGCCGCTCCACGGCTTGTTCTTGACGTACTCGACGGTGAAGCTCTCGGCCGGCGGCAGCTGCACGTGCGGCAGCGAGCGGGTGCGGCACTCGGCGATCGCCCGGTCGAACACGCGGCTCAGGCGATCGGCGGGGACGATGAACCGCCGGCGGAACGCGTCGTAGCGATCGACGACCGGGCCGTCGCCGGGCAGCGCGCGATCGAGCTCCTTGATCAACCCTTCGAAATACGAGTCGGGGTGAGTCGGCGCGACCGCGTCGTACAGCGCCTTCGATTCCTCGTCGAAGGAGAGCTTCGTCCCCTCGAGCATGCGCACCCGTGCGCGCAGCGCCTCGAGCTGCCGCTTCAGGTAGTCGCGGCGCAGCCGGACCAGGTCGTCTCCCTTCGGCGCCGCGCCTGCCTCGCCGGAGCTCGCGGCTGATTCGTTGCGAGTGGAGGCGGCGATTTCGGCGAGCAGGCGATCCGCCGCGGCGCCGATGTCGGCCAGCGGCTGCTTACGGCGCTCCGCTTCCGTTTTCCACTCCGGCGGCCCGTAAAACGCGTCGACATAGTCCTTGTCGTGCTGGCCGAGGGCGAGCACCAGCTTCACGTAGCGTTCGGCAATCGTGTTCATCGGTGGCGAAGATACCGGCGTTTGCGCGGCGGCGGCGATGCCGAGCGCGACGAGAATCGCAGTGGTTCGCACCATCCCGTTCATTGTAGCGAGGAGAACGCGGGGCGCGGCAGCATGCGCCCGTTCCAGTCGAGGTACTGCTGCTTGAGGCGGTCGAACCGCCCCGGCTCGGCCCTCCGCCGATCGTCCTTCTCGCCCGGATCGACGACCAGGTCGAAGAGATGCTCTCCTTCCTCGTCGGCGAGGTATTTCCAGTTGCCGTCGCGCGCCGCCGCGCGCGCGATCGTCCGCCAGAAAAGCGTGCGATCGTAGGCGGCGCGCCGACCCGTGCAGACCGCCAGCAGACTCTCGCCGTCGAGCGGGTACGACGGATCCGCCGCCGCGCCGGCCGCGTCGAGAATCGTCGCCGTCCAGTCCATGGTGATCGCCGCCTGATCGGTGATGCGCCCCGGCGGCACCACGCCGGTCCAGCGCACGATCGCCGGCACGCGCGTGCCGCCCTCGTAGAGATACATCTTCTGGAACGAGAACGGCCAGTTGTACGAATACCGCTCGCCGCCGTTGTCGCTGGTGAAGATCACGAGGGTGCTGCGTTCGATCTTCGCCCGCTTCAGCGCCGCCAGCACCCGGCCGATGCCGGCGTCCATGCTGCGCATCATCGAACCGTAGATCGCCCGGGATCCTCCGGCGATCATCGGGCCGCGGCCATGCGCGCCATGGGCCATCGCCGCATCGTCCGGTCCTTCCCACGGCGAGTGCGGCGCGGTGTACTGCAGGCTCAGGAAGAACGGACGCGCGTGCGGCCGCGCGATGATCTCGACCGCTTTCTCCGAGAGCAGATCGGTGAGGTAGCCGGCACGGTCGATCGGCGTGAGGTTCTCCCACAGGTCGGCGACGCTGTCGCTCGACGGCGATCCGGGCGGCGCGTCGCCGGCGCGATGCGTGAAGTAGTCGGCGGCGCCGCTGAGGATGCCGAAGAACTCGTCGAAGCCGTGGCGGTTCGGGCCGAATTCAGGCCTCCAGCCAAGATGCCATTTCCCGACCAGCGAGGTGTCGTAGCCGGCCTGCTTCAGCAGCGAGGCGATCGTCGGGTGATCCGGCGGCAGCCCGGCGTCGGGCGGCGAAGCATTGCGCAGCGGCTCCTCGAGGCCGACCGCGAGCCGCTGCGGATAGCGGCCGGTGATGTAGGCGCAGCGCGTCGGCGTGCACACCGGCGCAGCGGCGTAGGCGCTGGTGAAGCGCAGCCCGTCCTTCGCAAGCGCATCGAGGACCGGCGTCTTGTAGTCGGGACGGCCGTAGCAGCTCAGATCGCCGTAGCCGAGATCGTCGGCGAGGATGAAGAGGACGTTCGGCTGCCGCGCCGGCGCCGCCGACTCGGCTCGATGCGATCCGGCGAGCGCCGCGGTGCCGGCGGCGGCGCCGATGAATTCGCGCCGGCTGACTCTGCGGGCCATGCGCGGATTATACGAATTGTGAGAGGTCGACGCGGCCGCGCGCCTGCAGCAGCGGCTTCCACAGATCGCCGACCTTAGCGAGCCGCGCCGGCACGTTCATCACCGTGAAATCTTCGATCCGCACCCCTTTGTCGATCTCTTTCCACGTCACCGGCGTCGAGACCGTCGCCTCGGGGCGCGGCCGCACCGAGTAGATCGACGCCAGCGTGCTGCCCCACCGGTTCTGGTTGTAGTCGACCAGCACCCGCCCTTTCGGCCGGTTGGCGACGCGGTACTCAGCCGTGATCAGCGCCGGATTGCGCACCGCGAGCTCGTGCGCGAGCGCTTTGGCGAACGTCCACACCTGCTTCTGCTCGGGGCCGCGCACGATCGGCACGTAGACGTGCAGCCCCTTCGAGCCCGTGGTCTTCACCACCGACGGCATCTTCAGCGTGTCGAGCGCCTCGTGGACCACCTGCGCCGTCTCGATCACCCGCTCGAACGGCGTGCCGGCGCCGGGATCGAGATCGAAATGCATGTAGTCGGGCCGATCGACATCGTCGCAGGTCGCATACCACTGGTTCAGATCGATGCAGCCGAGATTGATCACCCACAGCAGCGCCGCGAGGTCCTGGATCATCGGGAAGTCGATGATGTTCTCGCTGCCGTGATCGATCGAGCAGATCTCGATCCAGTCGGGCCGCGGCGCCGGCGCGCGCTTCATGAAGAAGAAGGCGCCGGCGGCGCCGTTGGGATAGCGCTTCATCACCATCGCGCGGTTGCGGATGTGCGGCAGCAGCACGCCGGCGACGTCCGCGTAGTACTGCAGCAGGTCGCCCTTGGTCAGCCCGAGCTCGGGCCAGAAGATCTTGTTCAGGTTGGTGAGGCGGACTTCCCTGCCGTCGATGGCGAGGATGACGTTCTCCTCGTCACGCGGGATGACCAGCCCGGTGGCCCTGAGCGCACGGTCCCTCGCCGGCGCGCGTTTCTTCGACGCGCCTAGCCGCGGGCCTGCCATTTGATCGGCGGCAGCTTCGGCGGCCGCGCGCCGTGCAGCACCGCGCCGAGAACCGGCACGTACTCGAGCTCGACGCCGTCGCGCGCCTGCCGCAGCAGCAGCCCGCCCCGCGACATGTCGCCGCGGCCGACGAACGCCACCGGAAACTTCAGCCGCTCGCCGAAGATCCGGGTGAGGACGGTCACGTACTTCGGCGATGCCACGCTGCCGAGCAGGACGACGTCGCACTCGGGGCCGATTTCGGCGGCCAGCGCCCGCGCGCTCGCCTCGAGCGGCCGGCGGTAGCGGACGTTGTCGGGATCGACGTCCACGCGCGCGAAGCCGCGCACGGCCGCCTGGGTGATGAGCGTGTCGGGGCTGCGCAGCCCCGCCGTCGGCGTGATCACGTGCACGCCGCTCCCCACCACCGGATTGTCCGGCTCCGGCGGCTGCGCGAACCGGCGCGCGTAGGTCAGCTTGCCGCGGAAGTACAGACCGCTGACGAAGCTGAACAGATCGCCGAGCGGCGCGCCGCCGGCCGAGCGCAGCGCCAGCGCCAGCGCGAATTGCGCCCTGGGCGACAGCGCCTGCTTCGCCCGGATGCCGTTGCAGTTGGCCGGCGAGAGGAGGAAGACGCGATGGTCCATCACTAGTAGGGCAGGCCTTCAGGCCTGCCGATGCGAGGCAGGCTTGGGCCGCCCACGAATCTCAAAACAGGGGCCGGACCCCTTCTATCAGCCAGTACAACACCATGAGCGGAACCAGGGCAACGGCGCCAATCGCCAGCAGGATCGCCGAGACGAACAGCCAGTCGCTCGTCGACGGCGGCCGCACTTCGTAGGCGTGCTGCTCGAGCAGCGCGAAGTTCTTCGTGTTCGACTTCCAGACGAAATCGGCGGCGTCGCCGACGACCGGAATCGCGCCGGCGATGAGATCGACGGCGACGTTGGCGAGCATCCGCAGCTGGACGACGCGCGGCAGCCGCATGCTGTGCGCCTGCAGCACGATCGCGCCGGACATGAACGCCGTCAGCAGATCGCCAACCCAGGGAACGAGCCCGATGAGCGGGTCCCATCCGAAGCGGAGGTTGGTCCCGGGCACTCGGAACGCCTCGTCGAGCCACCCCTTCAGCGACCGCAGCGCCTCGAGCCTGCGGCTGACCTCAGGAGTAAGCGCCCGCGGGCGACTCTTATCAGGCAACGCCACGATCCCGTACGCTGCAGATCCCGCGCCGTCCGCGCTTGCCCGCCGGAGCTCGCGAACCTCGGCACGCGAGCGAAGGTGGGCCGCCGGCTAGAACCCCCAGCGCAGCAGCACCGCCCCGACGGTGAAGCCCGCCCCGACCGATGCCAGCAGCACCAGATTTCCCTTCTTCAAACGTCCGGATGCGATCGCATCGTTCAACGCCAGCGGAATCGTCGCCGCCGTCGTGTTGCCGAAGCGCTCGATGTTGATCACCACTTTCGCCGGATCGACGCCGAGCTTCTCGGTCGCCGACTGGATGATCCGCCGGTTCGCCTGGTGCGACACGAACAGATCGATGTCGCCCGCGGTCAGCCCGTTGCGCTCGAGGATCCGCCGCGAGATCTCCTCCGTCTTGCGCACCGCGAAGCGGAACACCGCCTGCCCTTCCTGCTTCACGTAGTGCAGCCGCTGATCGACCGTTTCGTGCGACGACGGCTTCAGGCTGCCGCCCGCCGGCATGCACAGTGCCGGCCCGCCCTCCCCGTCGATCTCGTGCTCGAAGTCGATGATCGCCGGCTCGCCCGGCTTTGCCGGCGACACCACCACCGCGCCGGCGCCGTCGCCGAACAGCACGCAGGTCGATCGATCCTGGTAGTCGATGATGCTCGACATCACGTCGGCGCCGACCACCAGCGCGTGCTCGTGGGCGCCGCTCGCCACCATCTGGCTGGCCGTGGTCAGCGAGTAGGTGAAGGCGGAGCAGGCAGCCGACAGGTCGAACCCCCACGCGCGGCGGGCGCCGATCTTCTGCTGGATGATGCAGGCGGTGCTCGGAAACATCATGTCCGGCGTCACCGTGCCGACGACGATGAAGCCGATGTCGCTGGCTGACAGCCCCGCGTTTTCAATCGCCTTGATCGCCGCCTCGCGGCCGAGATCGGAGGTGGCGACGCCCGGATCGACGATGTGCCGCTCGCGGATGCCGGTCCGCTGCAGGATCCACTCGTCGGTGGTCTCGACCATCTTCTCGAGGTCGGCGTTGGTCAGCAGCCGCGGCGG
>Ga0111538_10003919_pt1 | contig 20740 bp, 15 predicted proteins | sample SoiMethybrSBSTD1_FD_79669 | JGI IMG/M metagenome (GOLD analysis project Ga0111538, IMG submission 79669) | Bulk soil microbial communities from a Populus tree surrounding site in Tennessee, USA - Soil MetaG P. TD hybrid SBSTD1 (version 2)... | ecosystem: Environmental > Terrestrial > Soil >... | reverse complement strand
AGAAGCTGAACAACCTCACCTACCCGTACCACAACCAACCGGGCTTCTGGTACCTGTATGAGATCGCGTTCGGCTCGCATCCGAAGGCGTTCCGCCACCCCATCCCGCTGTTGAAGACCGGCAACACCAGCCCCGACCGCGTCCGCAGTGGGGTCATCCACTGGGGCCTCGGCATCCGCCTCTGGCACGACCCGGACGCGCCGACCGAATCGAAGGTGTGGCGCGAGTTCAGCGAGAAGAACAACGTGCCGTTCGATCACGGCTGGCACACGCACACCTACTTCACGACCTACAAGGTCCGGCTGCGGAACGCCAACAAGTGGGTGAACCTGCTCGACAAGGGGCACATGACGAGCCTCGACAATCCCGAGGTCCGCGCGCTCGCGTCGCGGTACGGCGATCCGGACTACCTGCTCACCGAGGACTGGATTCCGGAAGTGCCCGGCATCAACGCGCCAGGCGACTATCTGAAGGACTACGCGCCGAATCCCGGGAAGTACGCGCTCGAGGTGCTCGACAAGGCGAACAAGGGGCTGTATCAGCACTACTTCCCCGGCGCCGGCGCGAAAATCACGCTGGGGCCGACAGCGCCGCCGGCAAAGCGCGGCAACAACTAACGGCGATGGATCGCCGGCACTTCCTGAAGAACACCGCCGGCGCGCTCGCCGGCGGCGCGGCGCTCGGCGGCCAGGCCTCGGCGCAACCGCCGTCGCCGGGCGCCGACGCCGACGCCGACGCGATGACCACGGATCGCTGCGGCGCCGACTGCATGGTCGACGTCATCAAAGCGATCGGCCTCGAATACATCTGCGCGAACCCGGGCTCGAGCTTCCGCGCGCTTCACGAAGCGATCGTCAACTACGGCGCGAACGCCAGGCCCGAGTTGATCACCTGCTGTCACGAGGAATCGTCGGTGGCGATGGCCCACGGCTTCGCCAAGATCGACGGCAAGCCGATCGGCGTGATGGCGCACGGGACGGTCGGCCTGCAGCACGCGGCGATGGCGATCTACAACGCCTACTGCGATCGCGTCCCCGTCTACATCATCGTCGGCAACACGCTCGACGCGACCGAGCGCCGCCCCGGCGTCGAGTGGGCCCACAGCGTGCAGGACGCCTCGTCGCTGGTGCGCGACTTCTCGAAGTGGGACGACACGCCCGTGTCGCTCGAGCACTTCGCCGAGTCGGCGGTGCGCGCCTACAAGCTGGCGATGACGCCGCCGATGGGGCCGGTGCTGCTCGTGGCCGACAGTGAGCTGCAGGAGCGTCCGCTCGGCGCCGGCTTCAAGCTGCAGATTCCCAGGCTGACGCTGGCGGCCCCGCCGCAGGGCGACAGCGCGGCGATCGCGGAAGTGGCGCGAATGCTGGTCGAGGCCGAGAACCCGGTGATCGTCGCCGACCGTGCCGCGCGGACGCCCGCCGGGCTGGCATCGCTCGTCGAGCTCGCGGAGACGCTGCAGGCGGCCGTGATCGATCAGGGCGGGCGGTTGAACTTCCCGTCGCGCCATCTGCTCAACCAGTCGGGGCAGAGCCGCGCGACGATCGGCGCCGCCGACGTCGTCCTCGGCCTCGAGCTGACCGATTTCTGGGGCACCGTCAACACCTACCGCGATCAGCTGCAGCGCTCGTCGCGATCGATCCTCAAGCCCGGCGCGAAGACGATCGCGATTTCGATGCGGGATCTCGGCATCAAGGCGAACTACCAGGAGTTCCAGCGCTATCCCGAGCTCGATCTGACGGTGAGCGGCGACGCCGAAGCGTCGCTGCCGCCGCTGGTCGATGCCGTGAAGAAGCTGGTCACCGCGGATCGACGGCGCGTGTTCGCAGAGCGCGGGAAGAAGCTCGGCGCCGCAAGCCGAGCCGCGCACGACAAGGCGCGTGCCGACGCGGCCTACGCCTGGGACGCCGCGCCGGTGACGACCGCGCGGTTGTCGATGGAGTTGTGGGAGGCGATTCAGCACGACGACTGGTCGCTGGCGTCGTATCTGAATCCGGTCAGCGGCTGGCCGATGCGTTTGTGGACCTTCGACAAGCACCACCAGTTCATCGGCGGATCCGGCGGGTCTGGCATCGGCTACACTGCGCCGGCGTCGGTCGGCGCCGCGCTCGCGAACAAGAAGCACGGCCGTCTGACGGTCACGATTCAGCCCGACGGCGACCTGCTGTACGCGCCGGGCATCCTGTGGACGGCGGCGCACCATCACATTCCACTCCTGAGCGTGATGCACAACAATCGCGCGTATCACCAGGAGCTGATGCACCTGCAGCGGATGGCGAACCGGCACAACCGCGGCATCGACCGCGCCCACATCGGCACGACGATCGACAATCCGAACGTCGACTATGCAAAGGTCGCGCAGGGCATGGGCGTGTACGCGGAGGGACCGATCGAGAACGCCAAGGATCTCGCCCCCGCGCTCAAACGGGCGATCGCCGTCGTCCGGAAGGGTGAGCCGGCCCTCGTCGACGTGGTCACCCAGCCGCGGTGAGAGACCACATGCGGGCATCCTCCTCCTGTCTTTGTGTCTTCGTGGTCGCCTGTGTTCTTTCGGGCGTCGTCCGTGCCGTTCAGCCCAACCGTGGCGACGCCGATCGCGGCAGGCAGACCTACGTGAAGGTAGGCTGCTATCAATGTCATGGACGCGAGGCGCAGGGAGCGTCGACCGGCCCGCGGCTCGGCCCGGATCCGATGCCGCTGGCGCAGTTCACGCGCTACGTCCGCGCGCCGCGGAACGAGATGCCGCCGTACACGGCCAAGGTGCTGTCCGACGCCGAGCTCGCCGACATCCACGCATTCGTCGCGGCGCGGGCGCGGCCGCGTATCCCATGATCGAGCACTTTTATCCGCTGACGTCCGGACGGACGCCGTCCGGCACGAAGGCCACGGAGCACTGATTCGTGCGTCACCGAACCATTACCTCATGTGCGTTGGTCGCGGGCGTCTGCCTCGTTGTGCCGGGCCGCAGGCCGTCGATCGAGGACATGTTCGTCACGACCAGCCTGGCCGCGGAGGAAACCGAAGGCACCATGTGCCTGATGCCCGACGGCGTCGACGGTCCGCCGGTCGACGGACACTACCGACCGGTCAGCCCTTCGCCTGACGGCGGCCAGCAGATCGCCATACCGAAGAGCAGCAATGAAGGGGGCGATCTCCCGCCCGTCCGGATGGTCGTGGATCCGTATCCGAGCTTCAACGGCATCACCGTGGATACGACCAACGACCTGCTGATGATGAGCGACACCAACCGCAAGAGCCTGCTCGTCTACGATCGGACCGCGGGCAGCGCCACGTCGAAAGAGGCGGCCGTGCCGCGGCTGCAAATCATGGGGCCGGACACCGGGGTCGGCTTCGTCGCCGGCGTGGCGATGGATCCCGGGCACCGTGAGCTCTTCACGGTGAACAACGACGTCGAAGATCGCCTCGTGGTCTTCGATTACGACGCGCGCGGCAACATCAAGCCGAAGCGGCTGCTGTACGTGCCGCATCAGTCCTGGGGCATCGCGTTCGCGCCCAGGCGCGACGTGCTCGCGCTGTCGGTGCAGACACCCAACATGTTCGTGGTCTTCAACCGCGAGGCGAAGAAGTTCGACGCGCCGGTCCGGTCGGTGCGCGGCCCGAAGACGCAGATGGCCGACCCGCACGGCATCTATTTCGACGAGACGCACAACGAGGTGGTGGTCGCCAACCACGGCAACTTCCGCCCGGGCGAGCTGATCACGGCCTACACCGCCTACGACGCGCGGGAGTCGCGTCAGGAGCGGGGCGGCGACACGGTCGACGAGAACGCGCGCGGCCGATTCCTGCCCTCGTCGGTCACCGTCTTCGACGGCGACGCGAACGGCGACGTGGCGCCGCTGCGCGTCATCCAGGGGCCGCTCAGTCAAATTGACTGGCCGATGGGCGTGGCGGTCGACGAGGTCAACAACGAGATCATCGTCGCCAACAACGGCGACAACTCGATTCTCGTGTTTCCGCGCAAGGCCAGCGGCGACGTGCCGCCGAGGCGCGTGATTCGCGGGCCGCTGACCGGCGTCAAAGGTCCGATGGGCGTCGCGATCGCGAAGGACGAAATCTACGTCGCCAATTTCGGCGACCACACCGCGCTGGTGTTCCCGAGGCTCGCAGCCGGGAACGTCCGGCCGCGGCGCACCATCCGCAACGCGCCGGCCGGACGCGAGACGAGCGGGTTCGGCAACCCGTACTCGGTTGCGTACGACACCAAGCGGCAGGAGATTCTCGTTCCCAATTGAGTCAGCCAGCCGCGCATTGCGGCGTTTGCCAGGCTGGCAAACGGAAACGTGGCACCGGCGAGAGTGATTCAGGGACAGCTGACGCGGCTGAGCCGAACGACGCATGGGATCGCCTACGACACGACCAACGACGAGATCATCGCGCCCAACCCGCTCGCCGCGGCGGTGGTGATCTTCCGCGGCGGCGCCACCGGCGAGGAACCGCCGGTCCGCACGATTCAGGGCGCGCGCACCGGCCTGTCGCGCCCGGAGACGGTCGCCGTCGACGAGAAGAACAACGAGATCATCGTCGGCGATCCCGGTGACCGGCGAGTGCTCGTCTACCAGCGCACCGCCGACGGTAATGCCGCACCGATTCGCACCATTCAGGGCGCCAGGACGAAGCTGCTGCAGGTCGTGGGCGTGGCGGTCGATCCGGTTCGCGATGTGCTCGTCGTCTCCACCTACTCGCGCCTGCCGGGAGGGCTCACCGGACTGCTGATCTTCGGCCGAACGGATCAGGGCGACGTCGCGCCGAAGCGCGTGATCGCGGGCCCGAAGACCGGCATCACCCGGCTGCGCCAGATCGCGCTCGATCCGGAGACCGGCAAGATTTACGTCGCGGCGATCAACAACGAGTATCTCCCGCCCTACAGCATCGACAAGCCGCGCGCCGGTCTCGATCCCGACGTCGAGCTGCCGTCGCCGTGGAACACCGGCAGCGAAGGCTTCATCGGTGTCTGGGACGATGTCGCCGACGATGGCGACGTGCCGCCGCGGTCGCTGATCAAGGGGCGGTCGACCGGCATCGTGCATCCCGCCGGCGTCACCTTCAACGCCAAGCATGGAGAAGTCATCGCGCCCGACGCCGTGTGGAACGGCCTGTTCACCTTCCTGAAACCCGAGCTCTTCAAGGGAACGGCCGCAGGGACCCGATGATTCGACGGCTGCTGGGGATTCTCGGCCGGCGCACGATGCTGACCTTCGGGCTCGTGACCTTTCTCGTCGGCGCCCTGCTCGCCACGGTCAACCTCACCTCGCGCTACGCCCTGAAGCTGTACGTCGACGATCAGCTGCGCCGGATCCCGTGGGACCTGGCCATCTACCAGCAGGGCGCGGTCGGCAACGACCGCAGCCTGCCGAAGCACATCGCGAGCACGAGAGGGGTGACGCGCGTCGAGAGCCTGGCGTTCCTGCGGGCCCGCTTTCCGGAAGGCGGCGAGGTCGAGGCGCAGGTCGATCGCAAACCGTTCACCACGCCGTGGCTCTGTCTGCTGGCGGCGTCGGATCCGTCGATCCTGCCGCCGCAGCTGAGTTTCGCGCTCGAGCACGAATCGACGCGAGCGCCGCAGGCCGACGACGGCCGCGGACCGAAGAGGGGCGCCGTGCTGTCGCTCGTCGGTCCCGAGTACGCGATGGGCAAGGCGTTCCTGGCCCTCCAGGGATCGCGCCATTTCACGCTGCAGGTCCACGTCCACGATCAGCCGCGGTTCCTGTTCAACACGCCGATCAACAAAGTCGTCCGGCTGGATCGCGACGAGTTGAACCGCTGGCTGATGGACCAGACGGGATCGGTCAGCTACGTCCCTTACGTCGGCGCGATTCTGCTGATGCCGTACGAATGGGACGTGCTGACCAAGTTCGATCAGGTCGCGACCGGATTCGTGCCCGCCGACCTGGTCGGCGTTTCGGACCAGGATGCCGGTCACATTCAGATGGCGGAGTACGCGCCCGAGGTGGTGTACCTCGCGCGGATCGACCGCGCCAACCTCGTGTCCGGGTGGGACATTCCGGGGTCGCTGGCGAACGTCAAAGCGCTGAACGCGCGGCTGCACAGCGACGCGCAGGAGAACGCGCCGATTCCGAAGAGCGCTCTCGAGGAGCCTGTGCCGGGGCACAGCCACGAAGCCGGCGAGCCGGCCGAGGAGTCGAAGTTCAGCGGCAGCGTCAGCTTTGTCATCGACAGCACCACCGAAATGCTGCTCGAGCGGATGCAGGGGATCGCGCGGCTGATTGGTCTGGTGTCGCTGCTGGTCGCGCTGCCGCTGCTCTGGATGGCGTGGGTGCTGGCGGCGAACCTCGCGGGTCTGCTGATGCTGAACGAGCGGCGCACGCTGGGGCTGATGCGCCTGCGCGGCATCTCCGGCGATCTCATGGGGCGTGCGCTGCTCGTGAGCGTTGTCGGCGGCGGCGTCGCCGGAGGGCTGCTCGGACTGGCGGCCGGGTCGGTGGTGCCGCTCCTCGTCTACGAGCGCGGTCATCTGCCGCTGGGGGTTCTCACCGAGCCGCGGCAACTGGCGATGTTCGCCGCGTTCCTACTCATCTCAGTCGTGCTTGCACTGGTCGTGAGCCGGCGGCTCGTGACCTATGCGATGAGGATCTCGCCGCTCGAAGCGTCGAGGCGCGTGGCCGGATCCGAAGCGGTGCAGGCCTCGATGACCTTCGGCCCGGGCCAGCAACTCGCGCTGCTCCTCGGCGGCTACGTGCTTTTCGGCTGGATCTTCGACTTCGCGATCTCCAATGCGTTCGCCTGGTTCCGCCTCGGCGATCGTCTGCTCGACTTCCTCGGCCTGCCGCTGTTCCTGTACGGCGTCGCCTCGCTGATGGCCTCGAAACGCGAGCGCATTCAGCGCATCATGGCGCCGGTGCTGAAGCCGATCGGCGGCACGCTGGGGCCGTTCGCGCTGCGGCACATGTCGGCGAAGCCGCATCGCATGGTGGCGTTCCTGCTGATCGTCGCGCTGATGTCGAGCGTCAGTCTCTACCCCGTGATCACGAGCCGGTCGTTCGAGGACAAGGCGATCCGCGGCGCGCAGGTGCAGCTGGGGACCGACTGGCAGGTGCTGTTCAACGGACCGGATCTGGTCGACGTCGATCGCCTGAGCGGCACGGCGTCGTCGCAGCTCGCCGCCCTCAAACCCGAGATCCAGAAGCTGGTCGCGTCGCTCGGCGGCGTCGCCGGCGTCAAAGACGCCACCTACATGATCGAGGCCGTTCTCCCCAGCTTCTATCTGCCGGGGTACGGCCTGCGCGGTGTGCCGCTGTATCTGGTCGCCAGCGGCGACGAATACCGGAACCGGGTCTACTCGGAGCCGAGTGTCGGCCTCAGCGACGACTTCCACGAGATCCTGTCGCGCGCGGCCGATCAGACGGCGGTGTCGCCGCCGGTCGCGGACTTCTGGCGGCTGGCGCCCGGGTCGCAGGTGCTGCTCGGCCTCGACCCCGATCGGCGCGCCGTCTCGACCAGGACAGCCGGCATCCTCGCGTTCCTGCCCGGGCTGCCGCCCAAGAGCGTCACCGACCGGCAGGGCTACGTGCAGGCGCGCGTCGATTACCTGAACTACCTCTTCAGCACCAACGCCTACCTCGCCACCAGCGCCGACAACCCGGCGATCGCGACGCTCCACGCTCTGGTTCCGCGCATCATCGTGCTGCTGCGCACCGACGCGGCGGTCGACGCCGCCGCGTTCGAGAAGGCGATCGCGAAGGCATCGCCGTTCCCGCCGCTTGAGATCCATAGCCTCGCGCAGGAGATCGGCAAGGTCGGCAGCGACATGTACATCTCGCTGGCGCTCGCCAACATGCGGATCTATCTCGTCGGCGGCCTGGTGCTCGCGCTGATCGCGATTCTGGCGGTGGCGATGGCCAATTACAGCGAAGACCGCCGGACGCTCGCCTTGCTTCGCATTCGCGGCGCGTCGCCCAAGGCGATGTGGCGGTTCGTGGTGGCGATGCTGCTGTCGCCCGCGCTCGTCGGCCTGGCGCTCGGCGCGCTGTCGTCCGTGCTGGCGGGTTTCGGCCTGGCGAACTACGTCTGGCGCCTGCGCGAAATCCGCACGGTCGTCCAGCTGCTGCCAACCCATCTTGTCGTGGCGCCGCTGACCGTCTGGGTCGTGCTGCTGCTGATCGCGATTCTCGTCGGCGTGGCGTCGGGATTCAGCTGGTGGGTGTTCAGGGATACGGCGCATGAATCGGTGCGAGCGGCATGACGATTTGAGGGATCACCGCTGATGTTCGAGCACAAGGGGGTCGACGTCCGCGTCGAGGGCGTGAGCAAGCGGTACACGATGGCGGCCGAAGAGGTGCACGCGCTGCGCGAGAGCACCTGGGAGGTGCGGCGGGGCGAGGCCGTCGCCATCATGGGGCCGAGCGGCTGCGGCAAGACGACGCTCCTCAACCTGCTCGGCGGCGTCGACAGCCCGACGACCGGCCGGATCCTGGTCGACGGCCAGGACCTGACGAAGATGAACGAGCGCGCGCTCGAGCAGCACCGGCTGCTGCGGGTCGGCTTCGTGTTTCAATTCTTCAACCTGATTCCGAGCATTACCGCGATCGAGAACCTCGAGCTGCCGATGGTGATGGCCGGCGTGCCCGAGTCGGAATGCCTGGCGAGGGCGAAGGCGCTGCTCGCACTGGTCGGTCTGGAGGCGAAAGGACAGAAGCGTCCCGAGGAGTTGAGCGGCGGCGAGCAGCAACGGGTGGCGGTGGCGCTCGCCCTGGCCAACGATCCGGCGCTGATTCTCGCCGACGAACCCACCGGCAACCTCGATTCGACCAACGCCGCGGTGATCGCCACGCTGCTCACATCGCTGGCGATCGAGCACGGCAAGACCGTGATCATGGTCAGCCACGACCCCAAGACCGCGGAAGTGTTCCCGACCGTCCACACGATGCGCGACGGCCGGTTCGTCTCCACCGCGGCGGTCGCGTGAGCACCAGCGACGCCGCCCTGCCGGTCGCCGCGCCCGCCCGGACGATCGCGGCCCCGGCCGCGGGCTCCGATCTGCGAACGGCGGTCCTGCTCGCCGCGCTGGCCGCCGGAGCCGTGGCGTTCTGGTGGCTGCCGCTCGACATCGCGCCCGCGGCGCACAAGGCGCTCGCGGTCGGCCTGTTCATGATCGCCGCCTGGATGACGCAAGTGCTCGATCACGGCGTCACCGGCATCCTCGGCTGCTTTCTCTTCTGGATGCTCGGGATCGCGAAGTTCGAGACGGCGTTTTCCGGCTTCGCCGACACCTCGGCGTGGTTTCTGTTCGGCGCGGTCTGCGTCGGCCTGATGGCCGGGAAGTCGGGCCTCGCGCGGCGCCTGGCGCTCGGCGTGATGCGCGCTGTCGGTTACAGCTACCCGCGCCTGTTGCTTGGCCTGATCATCTCGAACTTCCTGCTGACCGCGGTGGTGCCCTCCGGCATCGCGCGCGTGGTCATCATGGCGGCGATCGCGATGGGTCTGGTCGATGCGTTCGGCGTCCCCAAGACCAGCAATATCGCGCGCGGGATGTTCATCATCCTCGTCTATCAGGCGACGATCTTCGACAAGATGGTGATCGCCGGCGCGGCGTCGATTACCGCGCGCGGCGCGATCGAGAAGTTCGGCGGCGTCAGCGTGCTCTGGAGCCAATGGGCGCTGGCCTACCTGCCGTGCGACATCATCGTCATGGTCGTCGCCTGGCGGCTGGCGCTCTGGCTGTACCCGCCGGAAACGGCGACGCTGCCCGGCGGCGCCGAGTACCTGCAGCGCGAGATCCGCGCGATGGGGACGTTGTCGGCGGCCGAGCTGCGCGCCGCGGTGCTGCTGTCGCTGGCGATCGGGTTGTGGGTGACCGACTTCCTGCACCACATCCCGCCGCCGATGATTGGCCTCGGCGTGGGGCTGCTGGCGATCATGCCGCGCGTTGGCGTGCTCGACACCGACGACGTCCGCAAGATCAACTACCTGCCGATCTTCTTCGTCGCCGCCGCAGTCAGCCTGAGCAACGTGCTGGCCGAGACCAAAGCGCTCGACGTGCTGACGAAGATTCTGTTCGACTGGATTCAGCCATTCATCGGCACCAGCTGGTTGTCGACGCTCGTGCTCTACTGGGCGGCGTTCCTCTACCACATCGTCATCGGCAACGAAATCGCGATGCTGGCGACGTCGATCCCGCCGCTGATGGAGTACGCCAGGCAGCACGCGATCGATCCGCTCGCGCTCGGGATGATCTGGACGTTCGGCGCCGGGCCGAAGATCTTCATCTACGAATCGGCCGTGCTCGTTGTCGGCTACTCGTACGGCTACTTCGACAACAAGGACATGCTGAAGGTCGGCGCGCTCCTGTCGATCGTCACCGCGCTCATCCTGCTGCTGCTGGTGCCGTTATACTGGCCCCTGATCGGAATTGGGAGATAGACCATGAAGCGCATTTCAGCGGTGGCCGCGCTGCTCGCTCTGCTGGTGGTGGCAATGCCGCAGCCGGCGCCGGCCGCCGCGTCGCTGACCCAGCTGCGCGGCATTCCGGAGCTCAAGAGCTGGTTCAACGGCCTCAGCGGACGCCCGCGCCTGATCCTGCTGCTGTCGCCGACGTGACCGGCGTGCGTCGCCGGCGCCAGGTGGGCGCAAAACGAGTTGCTCGCGAAGAATCCGAACAGCGACCTTGGTGTGTTCGTGATCTGGTTCCGCATGTACCCCGGGGATGCGGCGGAGAAGTGGCCGAGTCAGCTGCTGGTCGATCGGCGCGTCGAGCACCGATGGGACGAGCCAAAGGCCGCAGGCCGCTGGTTTCTCGAGAACCTGCAGTCGCTGCGTCCTTCGCGCGGCGGTGACGGCGTGTTCCCCCAACGCGTCGACGCGCTCTGGGACAGCTATCTGCTGTTCGGCCGAGAGGGAACATGGAACGACGTTCCGAGCGGGTTGCTCAGTTGGGGCTACACCGTCATGCGGACGCGGCCGCAGCTTCTGAAGGACTTCCAGTTCGTGACCGGCCGCTGACGATTCGTGGAGAATGGATCGCGTCGCGGCTGCGACGGCGGCGTTCCGGCGGCTCACCTGCGGCCGCCTTCGAAATCGCTCATTTGTAGCGCGTCGCCAACGCCAAATCGCTCGTGATCACCTGGGGACCAGACGGAGCAACGGGGTATCCGGACCATCGACGTCCGGATAGTCGCGCGTGAATTGTTCCAGCTTCGGCGCAATCACCATCTTGGCCGCAAGGAGCGGCGCGACGAGGCGCACGCGTCCGGTCGCACGTTCGCGAAGTCCGGCAATCTCGTCGACGGTCATTGGCGCTTCGACGTTCTTTATCGAAGAGCGGGTCGCGCTTACACCCGAAGCCACGTCACGCCGTTGGTAACTGGGCTTGCGTCCACCGCGTTCCGATCGAAGCGCGGGGCACACACGCGCGTCCATGGTTGTGAGGTGCCCCACGGCCGCGGTTGCCCCCGAACGGCGCGAGAGTTGTGTTGGGGCTGTACCTGTTTTGTACCTGATACTCAGGTTTTGAGCGGTTCTAGCGTTGTGAGTGCTTGAAAACTGGCCTAAATCGTTGAAATGAGCGGGATTCGCAGGAACGAATCCCACCCTCTCCGCCAACCTTCGCTCGTGACTCGCGCGAAGGTGGGCCCCCTCAGTTGCAGCGAGCTACGGTTGGCAAGCCACCCCTCGCGTCGCTCGGTCGGGTCGGGTCGGGTCGTCTTTAGGCGTCGCGCGACTCGCTCTCGCTCGTCGCGACTCGGCACGAATCCCACCCTCTCCGCCAACACTTTAAACAATTGTGTGACGTCGTTCTCTTCGCTTAATTTGTCACAGTTGGCAACGATTCTTGCTGCTATAGTCCGCCCAATCGCAACAGCGGGGAGGCTTTATGTGCAGAAAGGTCCGGTGGCTCGTCGGCGTGTCTTTACTGCTCGCCGCTGGTCTCGCATCGGCACAAACGTTCGGGCAGATCACCGGCAGGGTCGTGGACGCCAGCGGCGGCGTGCTGCCCGGCGCGTCGATCACCGTCACGAATCCGCAGACTGGGGTTGTGGCCACCGAGCCGGCCAACACCGCAGGCGTTTACGTGTTTCCCAACCTGCTCCCCGGAACCTACAACGTGAAAGTGGAATTGCAGGGGTTTCAGAGCGCGGTTCGGAACAGCGTCGAGCTGCAGACCCAGCAAACGGTCCGCCTGGATTTCTCCCTCGCCATAGGCACGATCGAAGAGACGGTGGAGATCGTCGGCAGCTCGCCGATGATCAATACCGAAGACACGGCGATTGGCACGGTGATCGACAATCGTCGCATCGTGGATCTCCCTCTTAACGGCCGAAGTTTTCTACAGCTGGTCTCGTTGACGCCCAATGTGTCGGCGAGTTTTGCCGATGCTGGCCAGTCCGGCACCCGCCAGGGCGGCGATCGGTCCGGACAGCAGCTGTCCATCAGCGGCGGCCGGCGCGAGTGGAACTACTACACATTGGATGGCATGAACAACACCGATGTGAACTTCAATTCCTACATCCTGCTGCCGTCGATCGACGCGCTGCAGGAGTTCAAGGTTCAGAGCGGCATCTATTCGGCGGAATTCGGTCGCGGCATCGGTCAGGTGAACGTGACGACCAAGAGCGGTACCAACACCTACCATGGCACCGTGTGGGAGTTCCTTCGCAACAACAAGCTGGACGCCCTCCCCTACGCCTTCGGCGGCGACACACCGAAGTCGAGCCCGTTCAGGTGGAACCAGTTCGGGTTTACGCTCGGCGGTCCGGTCCGGATTCCTCGCCTCGTCGACGGCCGGAACAAGCTGTTCTTCATGGGGAATTACGAGGGCTTCCGGTTGCGCAACCAGAAAGAGACGCTCTTCAGCGTGCCGTCTGCCGCGATGCGGCGGGGGGATTTCTCGGAGCGGAGCGCGACGATCAGAGATCCGCTCACCAACGCGCCATTTCCCGGAAATATCATCCCCGTGTCGCGACTGAGTCCCATCTCTCTGGCCATGCTCGATTACTACCCGCTGCCCAACCAGCCCACATCGGGGTTGGCGAACAACTTCAACGCTGTGAACATGAACAGAACCGACAAGGACCAGATCAACGTCCGTGTGGACTTCACCGAAAGCAGCAAGTCGAGTTGGTATGGCCGCTACGGCTGGACCGATGAGGGACAGTTCACTGGCGGGATTCGGCTCAACGGCGGGACCGTGGCCACCAGAGCGCAACAGGCACTCATCGACAACACGCGGGTCTTGAGCGCGAGCCTCGTCAATGAAATGCGCTTTGGCTACAACCGGTTTTTCAACAATGCCGGCACGGAGCTGAACAACGTGATGGACCCGATCGCGGCCGTAGGCCTTTCTCTTCCCACCAAGGTGCCGCCCGACGCCTGGGGCCTTCCAAACATCGCCATCGCAGGGTTTTCAGGTTTTGGGCCGGATTCCAATTCCCCATACATCAATTCGAACCAGAACTGGCAGTTCACCGAGAACCTGTCCTGGAATCGTGGCTCACACTTCGTGAAAACGGGCGCTGACCTGCGGCTCGATCACTACAACCAGGACGGCAACCAGTTCGCGCGCGGTGCCGCCGGGTTCAATAACAATGTGGCGACGGGCTACGGCTTCGCCGACTACATGCTTGGCTACCTGGGGACGTGGTCGTATGCGTCCGGTCTGGCTGTGGCGAGGCTCACGGCCTTCAGCCAGTCCTACTACATCAGCGACACATGGAAGCTCCGACCCAACCTCACGATCACCAGCGGCCTTCGCTACGAATTCACGCCACCGTGGACCGACACCGCGGAGCGGCAGATTGCGGCCGTTATTCCCCTGAATACCCCGCAACCTCAAGTGGCCGACCTCAGCCTGCATCCTGTACTGGTCCGCGCAGGCAACGGTGACTTCTACGAAAACGCGGGGATTCGTTTCTCTCCCGACATCCAGGTGGCAAGGGACGGCCGTCTGGGCCATCGGCTGATCAAGGCCGACTATACGAACTTCGCACCTCGTTTCGGTGCCGCCTGGAGCGTGACGCCAAAAACGGTCTTGCGCGCAGGCGTCGGCAGGTTCTTCGTCCAGGACATCGGGAACATTGCCTTCGACATGAACCGAAACCTGCAAGGGCGCCTGACGGTGCAGTCCACCTCGACCAACCTGATTTCGACCTGGACCGATCCGTTCAATTTCGGTAGCGGGAATCCATGCAATACGCCTGCTGGCGTGCTGTGCGTCGTCAGACCTCTGGTGCTGACGAGCAACATCGATCGCAAAACGCCGTATGTCGATGAGTGGGAGACGAGCGTCCAGCAGGAGTTCACGCGGAATATGGCCTTGGAAGTCAGCTACCTCGGATCGCGGGGGCGCCGCCTCCAGCGCTGGATCAATCTGGCGAACCAGCCGGTTCCCGGGACCAGCTCGGTGGCGTCGCGCTCGCCATTTCCCGAGTTCGGCTTGTTCCAGGGTGCGGCCAATGTCGGCTATTCCAAGTACAACTCTCTGGGCTTGAAGCTCACCCGGCGCTACTCGAACGGCTTGACGGTCCTTGGCAGCTACACCTATTCCAAGTCCACCGACAACGGCAGCGGCATTCGCACGCTGGGCACAGACCCGCTGAACCCGCAGAACTCGTACTGCCTGTCGTGCGAGGACGGTCCATCGGTTTTCGACCAACGGCATCGGTTCGTGACCTCCGCGGTGTACGACCTACCGTTCGGACCCGGCAGAAAGTACCTCAGCGAGGGAGTGCTGGGCAAAGTGATTGGCGGCTGGAAGCTCAATTCGATCGTCACGATCGGGTCGGGATTCCCACTGACGATCGCGGCCGGCGAAGACACCGCCAACATCGGCAACTGCTGTCGCCCCGATCGCGTGGCAGGGGTGAGTACTGCGCTGGATAATCCGGCGGTCAGTCGGTGGTTCAACACCGCCGCCTACTCCAGGGCCGCGGCCGGTGCATTTGGGAGCGCTGGCAGAGGCGAAGTGATTGGCCCCGGCATCATCAGCTGGGACTTTTCCACCTCCAAGCAGTTCCAGATCAGTGCCAGCAACTACATCCAGTTGCGTGTCGAGGCGTTCAACTTCCTGAATCATCCGAACTGGGGAGACCCCAACACGAACTTCAGTAGCGTGGCGTTCGGCACGATCAACTCGACTCGCACCGACATGCGCCAGTTGCAGTTTGGGTTGAAGCTGATTTTCTAAAGAGGTTGATCTTCGTGTCCAAGAAGAATGCTCTGTTCTTGAGCGTGGTCCTGCTCCTGCTCTGCGTCCGGTCCTCGGCACAGGTGCGAACACCGGATCAGATGCTGATCAATCCGGATCCGAAGGACTGGGTCACCTACGGCGGTTCGTACAACTCGCAGCGCTATTCGCAGTTGAAACAGGTGACAACGGCGAACGCGTCGCGCCTGCAGGCTAAGTGGGTGTATCACGTCGACGGCGCCGAAGAAGGGGAAGTGACGCCGATTGTGGTCAATGGCGTGATGTACATCTCCGGTTTCAATCGACTCGATGCGATCGATGCCCGCAGCGGCAACATCATCTGGAGGTATCAGCGCCAGCCCGCATCGTCCACCAGACAGCGCGGCACGGCAATTTACGGTAACAAGGTGTACGTCGTCACCTCGGACAGTCATCTGATTGCACTAGATGCCCGTGTCGGCGGTGTTCGGTGGGATGTGAAGTCCGAAGGCGGGTACACCATCGCCGGCGGCGCGCCGCTTGTCGCCGACGGCAAGGTCATCGTCACAGGCAATCGCCCGGGCGGCTTCATTCAGGCATACGACGCAGAAACCGGAAAGCACATGTGGACATGGTCTGCGCTGCCGAAGCCCGGCGAGCAGGCATACAAAACATGGGGAGGCGCGACGCCCGCCGGTGCCCCGATCTGGCTCAGCGGGTCCTACGACCCGGAGTTAGGTCTTCTCTACTATGGAACCGGGCAGCCGAACCCTCAATGGACAGGGCAAGGACGCGAAGGGGACAACCTCTATAGCGAAGCCATCGTTTCGCTTGATGTGAAGACGGGGACGCTCAAGTGGCATTTCCAGAACACGCCGCACGACGTCCACGATTGGGACTCGATGGAAATCCCTGTGCTCGTGGACGCGAGCTTCCGCGGACAGCCGCGGAAGCTTCTCCTGCAGGCCAACCGCAATGGGTTTTACTACGTGCTGGATCGAACCAACGGCCAATTTCTCCTCGGGACGCCGTTTGTCGACAAGTTGGATTGGGCGACGGGCCTGACTCCGGAAGGAAGACCGATTCTTGCGCCTGGTCATGAGCCGTCGGTGAAAGGAACCGTTACCTGTCCGTCGACTGCGGGAGCGACGAACTGGCCTTCACCGAGTTATAACCCCGATACGCGCTATTTCTACGTGGTTGCGCACGAAGGCTGCGGCGTGAACACAATCACCTCCAGCACCGATTCGGAGTCCCCCACGGGGTACTACGAAAGCGCCAGCGATCCCTGGCAGGCCTACGTGCGAGCGATTGATGCCTTCACCGGAAAGAGAGTCTGGGAGTACAAGGCCGTGCGGTCGAATCACTACGGCCCTGGGCTGTTGTCCACCGCTGGCGGAGTCCTATTTGCCCCCGAGCAGTTTGGGCAGGTGAGCGTACTCGACGCGAAAACCGGGCAATCGTTGTGGCATTTCAATACAGGCGACGTCATCACGGCCGCTCCGGCGACGTACAGCGTCGATGGTCAACAGTTCTTCGCGATCATGTCGGGTACCAATGTGTTCGCCTTTGGCCTATCCGATTCCCGTTAGGAGGCGGCGCATGAGGGCAAGTCTTGTCGTTGCAGGGTTGCTGGTCGTCTGTTCCGCGGGATCTCTGCTGGGCCAGCGCGGCGGGGGAGCTGGGCCGCAGAATCCGTTTCTTGGCAACGCGCAGGCGATCTCAGAAGGTGAAGATCTTTACAATCAGAAGTGCACCACGTGTCATGGCGCCGGCGGCGGCGGTGGAGAAATTGGACCGGCGATTGTGTCAGGCGATCGCGTAGATATTGGGGCTTCCGATCCGCAGACGTTCAGCATCATCAAGAACGGAGTACCGGGTACGCCAATGGCGCCGCAGCGTCTCCCCGACACCGACATCTGGAAGATCGTCACATACATCCACGCGCTTCGCGGCACCGCGATCGACAACCCGCTGCCCGGAGACGTCGCGCACGGCGAGGCGGTGTTCTGGGGCAAAGGGCAATGCGGCAGTTGCCACATGCTATCTGGCAGGGGTGGACTGACGGCACCTGACCTCGCGAATATTGCGGGTATTCGAAAGTCCAGCTCAATCGTCGATGCGCTGACCAAACAGCAGCATCGTGTCTACGGCAGCGGTGGCGCGCATCTGCGGACGCTGCCGACGATGGACTCCTATCTGCCAGTGTTCGTCACAACGGCCGACGGCAAGACGATCGATGGCGTGCTCCTGAACGAGGATGGCTATTCGCTGCAGATGATCGGCAACGATCAGCAGCTCCACCTGTTCGACAAAGCGAAATTGCGCAAAGTCGCCGTCGAGCCCAGGAGCCTGATGCCAACCGATTACGACAAACGACTGACGCCCGACGAGTTCAAAGACCTCATGGCCTTCCTCACGCGTCAGGGAAGGGTCGCGCCACCCGCGACGGGTCGCCGTGGCGGACCGCCTGAGGGAGAACGGTAGCGGGAGCAGCCACCCACTCCCTGGAGTGTCATGCCGAGAACACGATACGCAGTCGCACTCGCCATCGCTGGGACCGTCGGCCGGTGTCCCGCAGATGTGCCGCAGAAAGGCCCGTGGTTCTTGTCGTCGTTTGCGGTTAAAAGCAAGTGAGACGACACGGGCGGAACCGTATGAACCGGAGCGCTCTGCCTCTCATCGTCATGGCGTACGCGATCGCCACGGCTCCTGGGCCCGCGGCGCAGAACGCGCCTCGCCAGACGACGTGGACCTTCGACCGGCTCGACAATATCGGCGGCTTGCCGGTCAAGGTGGACGGCAATCCAAAGGTGATTGAGACGCCGCTTGGGAAGGCGGCCCAGTTCGACGGCGTCGATGATTCGATTTACATTGACCAGCATCCGTTGGCCGGGGCCGAACAGTTCACGTTCGAGGCAATTTTTCGTCCGGACGGCGGCGCGGTCGAGCAGCGGTGGTTTCACCTTGCCGAGCGCAACGCGGCAACGGGCCAGCTGGTCACACTGACCGGCAGCAGTACCCAGGACGCGAACGCGCGTTTTTTGTTCGAACTGCGTATCATCAACGGCAATCAATGGTGTCTTGACGCGTTTCTCGCCGGCCCGGGGTACAGCCGAGCGCTGTTGCTTCGCGACAAGTTACATCCGATCGGGCAGTGGTATCACGTCGCCTCCACGTACGACGGGAAAATCTTCCGCAGCTATGTCAATGGCGAGCTTCAGGGCGAAGCCGAGCTTGCATTCAAGCCCCACGGCCCCGGTGGGACGTCGGTCGGCACGCGAATGAATCACGTGAACTACTTCAAGGGTGCGGTGAGACAGGCGCGCTTTACTTCACGCGCGCTGACGCCGGATCAGTTTTTGAAAAACGCCGGAACGAAATAACCGGGGAGAACTCGTGAGGCGTCTCACGTTTCTAATCGCAGCCGCCGTTCTGCTTTCCGTATCGAGCGCGCCTGCGCAGAAGTCGACCGGCGACTACCTGGCGTTTGTGGGCAGCTATACCCATCCCACGTCGACGACGACATCCGCGTCAAAGGGGATTTACGCGTTCAGGTTTGATCCGAAGAGCGGCACTCTTTTGCCTCTCGGCATCGCCGCCGAGGTTGTCAACCCGGCGCACCTGTGGGCATCGCCGAACGGAAAGTATCTGTATGCGGTGAGCTGGCAGAGTCCAGACAAGATGGATACCGTAGCGGCCTACCGAATCGATCACAAAACGGGCATGCTCACATTGCTGAATAAGGTATCGGCGAAGGGCGACCTTGCGAATCAGGTTGTGCTCGACTCGAGCGGCACGCTGGCGGGCACGGTGACCTACGCCAGCGGCACGTTCACGTTGTACCGTGTCGAGGCAGACGGCAGGCTGAGCGAACCGTTCTACACGGACCGGCACACCGGGACGCCGCTCTCGCCGCGCCAACCGGGGCCGAAGGCGCACGGGATCGTGTTCAGCAAGGACAGTAAGTTCGCCTACGTCGCCGAGCTCGGTCTCGATCGCGTCTACAGCTATCGCATCGATGCCGCCAGCCACACCGTAACACAATTGGATCCGCCGTTTGTCAGCCTGCCGGGCGGGTCCGGCCCTCGGCGTCTGCAACTCCATCCGAATGGCCGCTTCTTGTATGTGAATCACGAAACCGACTCCAAGGTAACGGTCTTCGAGATACACGACGGCAACTTGAAGGCGATGCAAACGATCTCGACCCGGCCGGACGGTTACTCGGCGAACAATTCAACGGCGGAGATTCAGATCGACCGCGAAGGCAAGTGGCTGTATGTCAGCAACCGTGGCCACGACAGTCTGGCGTTGTATTCAGTCGATCCTGGTAAGGGCACGCTTAGGCTGGTTGAGCACATTCCGAGCCTCGGTCGAACGCCACGAAACATCACCATCGATCCGTCGAACGAGTATCTCTTCTGCGCCAATCAGAACGGCGACAACGTTGTCGTCTTTGCGATCGATCACAGGACTGGCCATCTGACGCCGACCGGATCACAGCAGCCGGTACCTCAGGCAGCCGGGATCGCGATCGTTAAAGTCCAGTGATTGAGATCGGCCCGTGCGAATCGAGGGCCGAGCCGGATCGCCGGAGTGAAGTCATCGAGGGCTTTCTTGTGATCGCTCAGCCGAGGGCCGCCGCCGAAAGGCCGTCAACTTCTTCGGCGAGCCGGATGCAGTCAGGTCCGTCTTCGTCGGGTAAAATCGAGCAAGGCCCCGCGGCATCGCTGGCATCTACGGCAACGCTGGCAATTTGGAATCTGTAAGTTCCAGATTCTACAGGGGCTGACTGGGTTCGAATCCCACCCTCTCCGCCATCCTAAGCATATGAAACAAAACGAGTTGTTGAATCCAATGTTCTGACTGTACCTAACACCTCGTTTTCGCCCCACCTTTCGCCTCGAAAACTCTCAAATCATTTATATTTTCGGCATGCAGGTTCCTGTTCCACCCACGTGCCGAAGTTTATTTCAGCCCCAGAGTTTGGCGCTCATTTGCACTCGTCCTCTCGCTCGGCGTCCCTGTAGCTCAGCCCATCGTCGACCGTGTAGTGATCGCTCCGGAGGTACGTAGCCTCGGCGGCCAGAACAGCGTGAGGCTCTTTCTTCAACATGAACTCTGGATTCAAGTAGCCGCCATCGGAGAAGTGACCGCAGCCCTTTAGCACGACGTTGAAAAACGAGACCGACAACTCGGTCGTGACGCGAACCACGTCATCAGCGCTCAAGGACTTCGGAACGTTGTCAGCTGTTATTTTGTACCCGCTCAATGACTCCACCTGTTCCCTGATATCGGTCGGCGTCGTGAAGTCCGAATAGTTGCAAAATTCATAAGCGCGGCTCTCAACGCTGGTCAAACGATTGATCAACAACCTCTGGTCGAGGAACGCGATAGGGTTGTCGACGACTATGCCCCCAGCCGACTGCACTGCCGCACACACATCCGATGTGATCGATAAGTGTGCTGCGTTGTTCATCTCAAAGAGCGCCTTGTCTGCGCTCGGCAACACGGCATAAGCCGCCCGCGCGTCCGTCGTCGGGACTGCTATGTCACCCGAAGACGCGATAAGAACGGTCGGTGTGGTGACCGCGGCCAGATCCACGT
>Ga0111538_10003918_pt1 | contig 20740 bp, 17 predicted proteins | sample SoiMethybrSBSTD1_FD_79669 | JGI IMG/M metagenome (GOLD analysis project Ga0111538, IMG submission 79669) | Bulk soil microbial communities from a Populus tree surrounding site in Tennessee, USA - Soil MetaG P. TD hybrid SBSTD1 (version 2)... | ecosystem: Environmental > Terrestrial > Soil >... | reverse complement strand
CGCTCGCGATCATTCCCGCCGGCCGCGAGGCGGCCCGCAACGCCGATACCGACTTCGAGTTCCGTCAGGACTCCGACTTCTACTTCCTCACCGGCTTCGACGAGCCCGACGCGGTGGCGGTGTTCAACCCCGCGCACGCCAAGGAGCGCTTCGTCCTCTTCGTGCGTCCGCGTGACCGCGAGCTGGAGATCTGGACGGGGCGGCGCGCCGGCGTGGAGGGCGCCATCGCCACCTACGGCGCGGACGCCGCCTACACCATCGACGAGATCGACGCGCGGCTGCGCGAGTACGCGGTGGACCGGCCCGGCCTCGTGTACCGCCTGGGCAATCCGCACCACGATGCGCGCGTCATCCGGCTGGTCAACGAGATGCGCGGGGTGCGCGTGCGGGGCTTCGTCACCCCGAGCCGTATCGACGATCCCGGGCCGCTTCTCCACGAGATGCGGCTCCGCCGCGCCCCCGAGGAGCTGGCCCGCCAGCGCCGCGCGTGCGAGATCAGCCGCGACGCCCACATCGAGGCCATGCGCTTCGCCCGCCCCGGGCAGCACGAGTACGAGGTGCAGGCGGCCATCGAGTTCGTGTTCCGCAAAGGCGGCTCCCCGCGCAACGCGTACCCGTCCATCGTGGCCTCCGGCCCCAATGCCTGCATCCTCCACTACAACGAGAACCGGCGGCGCATGGAGGACGGCGACCTCCTCCTCATCGACGCGGGCTGCGAGTGGGGCTACCACGCCTCCGACATCACGCGCACCTTTCCGGTGAACGGCCGATTCACCGCGCCGCAACGGCGGATCTATCAGATCGTGCTGGACGCCCAGTTGGCCGCCACCGCGGCGGCCCGACCCGGCGCGCGCTACGAGGCCATGCACGAGGCGGCCCGGCGCGTGCTCACCGAGGGACTGGTGGCGGTGGGACTGCTCCCGCGCGGCGTGGACGAATCGCTGGCCATGCACCACTACCGTGAGTTCTACATGCACGGCACCGGCCACTGGCTGGGCATGGACGTGCACGACGTGGGCGATTACCGCGTGCGCCGCCAGTCGCGGGCCCTCGAGCCCGGCATGGTCGTGACGGTGGAGCCGGGCCTCTACATCGATCCCGAGCGCGAGTCCGTCACCTTCCACCTCCGCGAGTACAGCGAGGAGGAGATGTGGGAGCGCCGCTACCGGCTCGGCGTGGCCGCCGCCCGCAAGCTCGAGGAGGAGGAGAAGGCGCGCGCCGAGAAGATCGTGCACCCGATCCCCCGCGAGCTCCGCGGGATCGGCGTGCGCATCGAGGACGACATCCTCATCACGGCGGAGGGCCGCGAGAATCTCACCGCCGGCACTCCCAAGACCGTCGAGGAGATCGAGCGGACCTGCGCCGAGGCGCCGCGCCTGCCCCGCTAGCCGCGGGGTCTAGCGCGCGGACAGGCGTCCGGCGATCTTGAAGCGCTCGCCGGCGTGAGGGGTCAGCACCACCATCTCCGCCGGCTCGACGCTGATGCCCGTGAGCGCGAGGATGGTCGAGCCGTGCGAGACCATCACGAGATTGCCGCCGGCGCCCTCGGGCTGCCAGGTCGCGATCAGCGTCTCCATCTCGCGCACCTGACGGGCGGAGGCCTCCGAGCGCCCGTAGAGGTTCGCCAGCGGCCTGGAGACCTCGGCGTCACCGCCGAACGCGAGCCGGGCGGTCTCGAGGCAACGGCACCACGGGCTCGACAGCACGCGGCCCACCGGCACGCCGTGGCCGCGGAAGGCCTCGCCCAGGCGTCGCGCGTCCGCTCGCCCCGTCTCGGTGAGGTTGCGCTGGGTGGCGCAGTCGTTGAGCTTGAACCCCGGTGGGTCGCCCACCTCCGCGGTGGTCACGGCATGGCGCACGAGAACGACCTGGCGGCCGTTCTTGAGCAGCGTCCACAGCGCTTCGTCGGCGCCCGCCGGCCGCGCCGCCACGAGCGCGAGCGCGGCGAGGAGGGTGGCGAGCAGCACGGCATGGTCCCGAGGCCTCACGACATCGCGCCGCCGTCCACCGTGTAGATGCCGCCATTGATGTAGGAGGCCTCGGGACTCATGAGGTAGGCCACGAGCGAGGCCACCTCGTCGGGCTTGCCGTAGCGCCGCATGGGAATGGTCGCGGCGAGCCGGTCGCGGATGATCCGCGGGTCGCGCGGATTGAAGCCGCCCTCGAGCTGATCCACCATCGCGGTCTCGATGGGCGCCGGGCACACCGCGTTCACGCGAACCCCGTGGCGCGCGAGCTCGATGGAGGCGGTGCGGGTGAGCCCGATCACCGCGTGCTTGCTCGCGGTGTAGGCGACGAGGTTCGGCGAGCCGCGCAGCCCCGCCACCGAGGCGGTGTTGACGATGACGCCGCCCCCGCGCGCGATCATGGCGGGGGCGACGACCTTGAGGCCGAGCCACACGCTCTTGACGTTCACCGCGATGACGCGGTCGAACGTGGACTCCGGGTAGTCCACGAGCGGGCTCACCACCCCGAGGATGCCCGCGTTGTTGAAGAAGCCGTCGATCCCGCCCCAGCGCTCCACCGCCGCGGTGACGTAGCGCTGCACCTCGCCGATCCGCGTCACGTCGGCCTCGACGATGAGCCCCTGCCCGCCCGCCTTCTCTACCGCGGCGAGGGACTCGGCGAGGCCGCCCGCGTTGACGTCCACGAGGACCACACGCGCGCCCTCCGCGGCGAAGCGCGCGGCGGCGGCGCGGCCGATCCCACCCGCCGCCCCCGTGACCACCATCACCTTGTCCGCGAAGCGCCGTTCCACGGCCGTCACGATATCAGCCCCGCAGCAGAAGCGCCACGCCGGAGGCGAGCAGGATGGCGAAGACCACCCCGCGGAAGCGCACCGCATCCACCACGTTGAACAGTCGTATGCCGGCCAGCAATCCGGCGAGGGCGGGGAGCGCGAAGACGGCGGCGAGGCGCCAGACCTCCGCGGAGAGGAGGCCGGCCCACCAGTAGCCCACCAGGATCACGAGCTGATTCACCACGAGAAAGGCCTGGAGATTGGCCTTGATGGTCCGCGCGCTCCACCCCTGGGCGGCCATGTAGACGATGGCGGGGGGGCCGGGCGTCCCCACCGCCCCGCCCACCGCGCCGGAGAGCACGCCGGCCGCGAAGCCCCAGGCGCGCCCGGGGAGTCGCCGCGGGCTCAGGCCACTCCACTCGAGCGCGACGATGAGCACGAGCACGGAGCCGATCAGCCGCGCGAGCATCGTCGAGGACACGGTGGCGAGCACCCACACGCCCAGCGGGGTGCCGAGCACGCTGCCGACGAGGAGGGCGTCCACCCCGCTCGGCAGGAAGTCGCGCCGGAGCGGGACGAAGATGACGCCGCAGAAGAGCGTGGCGTAGAGCGTGGTCAGCACGATGGCGTCCAGAGGCGCGATCACGAATGGGAGAAAGGCGAGAGCCACCAGCCCGATGCCGAATCCGGCCAATCCCTGCACGAAGCTCGCGGCCGCGACGATGGCGGCGCCGGCAGCGAGGGCGAAGGTCACCCGGGCACCCTAGCACGCCGATGGTAGACTTGGGCGGGCCAATCGCCCGAACCCGCCCCACGCGCGGAGGCTTCGAGAGATGAAGCATCACAAGGTCTATCGCACCGAGCTCACCCCGGTGAGCTTCCTCGAGCGCAGCGCGTACGTGTTCCCCGACAAGGTCGCGGTGGTGCACGGCGCCCGGCGCTACACCTACACCCAGTTCGCCGAGCGCGTGAATCGCCTCGCCTCCGCGCTCCGCGCGGCCGGCATGGGCAAGCACGATCGCGTGGCCTTCATCTGCCCGAACATCCCCGCCATGCTCGAGGCCCACTACGGAGTCCCCGCGGGCGGTGGCGTCCTCGTGGCGATCAACATCCGACTCTCCAGCGACGAGATCGGCTACATCCTCAAGCACTCCGGCTCGAAGTTCCTGTTCGTGGACGCCGAGTTCGAATCGGCAGTGAAGCCGCTCGACCTCTCCGGCCTGCGCGTGATCCGGGTGGACGACACCGGCATGCCCGGCGACCCCTACGAGGACTTCCTCGCCGCCGGCTCCCCCGAGCCCGTGGAGAGCTGGCTCGACGACGAGGAGGAAACGATCGCGATCAATTACACCTCGGGCACCACGGGGCGCCCGAAGGGCGTGATGTACAGCCACCGCGGCGCGTGGGTGAACGCGGTGGGCGAGGTGCTCGAGGCCGGCATGGGCTTCGACACGCGCTATCTCTGGACGCTGCCCATGTTCCACTGCAACGGCTGGTGCTTCACCTGGGGCGTGACCACGGTGGGAGGAACCCACATCTGTCTTCGACGCGTGGAGCCCACGCGCATCTGGGAGCTGCTGGAATCGGAGGGCGTGACCCACTACAACGGTGCTCCCACCGTGCAGATCGGGGTGGTGAACCACCCGAAGGCGCGTCGCCTCGACCGGCCGGTGACGGTCACGGTGGCGGGGGCGCCGCCCTCCCCCACCCTCCTCGGCAAGCTCAAGGAGCTGAACTTCCGTCCCGTCCACGTCTACGGCCTCACCGAGACCTACGGGCCGCACACCGTGTGCGAGTGGCACCCGGAATGGGACACGCTGCCGAAGGAGGAGCAGGCGCAACGCGCGGCGCGCCAGGGCCAGGGCTACGCGATCTTCGACCTCGTGCGCGTGGTGGACGAGAAGATGCACGACGTGCCGCGCGACGGCGAGACGCTGGGCGAGGTCATCATGGTGGGCAACAACGTGGCCAAGGGCTACTTCGACAACCCCGAGGCGACGGCGGAATCGTTCCGCGGCGGCTGGTTCCACTCCGGCGACATCGGGGTCTGGCACCCCGACGGCTACATCGAGCTGCGCGACCGGAAGAAGGACATCATCATCTCGGGCGGCGAGAACATCTCGACCATCGAGGTGGAGCAGACGGTGGCGCGGCATCCCGCTGTGCTCGAGTGCGCCGTCGTCGCCATCCCCGACGAGAAATGGGGCGAGCGCCCGAAGGCCTTCGTGACGCTCAAGATCGGCGCCGCCGCCACCGAGGGCGACATCATCGAGTTCTGCAAGCAGCACATCGCCCACTTCAAGGCGCCGGCGACGGTGGAGTTCGGCGATCTTCCCAAGACCTCGACGGGAAAGATCCAGAAGTTCGTGCTGCGGGACAAGGAGTGGGGCGGCCGGACCAAGCGCATCAACTAGCCGGGCCGATCTGCGTCGCCCGGCTTAGGTCTCGACGGGCGTGTCCTGCCGCGCGCCCCATTCCGACCAGGAGCCGTCGTAGATCGCGACGTCGCGCCGGTCGAGGGCGGCCAGTCCGAGCGCGAGCACGCAGGCGCTGACTCCGGAGCCGCAGGTCGCGGTGATCGGCTCCCCGAGGGAGAGTCCCGCGTCGCCGAAGGCCTTGCGCAGCACTGGCGGCGGCAGGAGCGTGTCGTCGGGAGCGAAGAGCTGGTTATAGGGCAGGTTCTTGCTGCCGGGGATGTGGCCGCCGCGCAGCCCCGCGCGCGGCTCGGCCTCGGTGCCAGCGAAGCGCCCGGCGGAGCGCGCGTCCACCAGCTGCTCGCGCCCGCTCTCGACGTTGGCGCGGACCTGGCCGAGATCGCGCACCAGCTCAGGACGGAAGGACGCGGTGAAGCGCCGGGGCGGCGGCGCCTTCTCGCCTGCCTCGACGGGCCGGCCCTCCGCGCGCCACTTGGCGAGGCCGCCGTCGAGCACGGCCACGCGATCGTGGCCGAACACGCGGAACATCCACCACGCGCGGGCGGAGGCGATCATCGCCTTGGCGCCGTAGGCGATGACGCGGTCGCCCGCCCCGATGCCCAGCGCGCCCACCGCCTTCGCGAAGGCTTCCGGCGCGGGCAGCATGTGCGGTAGCGGCGAGGACGTGTCCGCGATCTCGTCGATGGCGAAGAAGACCGCCCCCGGGATGTGCGCCTGGCGGTGCTCGGCGTGGGCGTCGCGCTTGAGATGCGGTAAATAGTTGGTGGCGTCGATCACGCGGAGGTCGGGCTCGCTGAGATGCGCGGCCAGCCACTCCGTGCTGACGGTGAGGGGAAACGCCTCCGGGCTCATCGGGTCGCCGGCGTGCCGGGGAGCAGGGTGTGCGGGCTCCGGCCCTCGTGATCGAGCGCCTCTTCCCACCGGAGATATGCCTCCATCGCCTCGCGCCCGCGCTCGTAGGGCTTCTGCACCACGTCGTCGGTCTCGTCGGCGAGCCGTGTGGGGCCGGTCTCGATGGGACGCCCCGCTGCCTGCCACGCCCGCACGCCGCCCGCGAGGACGCGCGCCTTGCCGTAGCCCAGGCGCGCGAGGGCGGCCGCCGCGTAGGTGGACTGCACGCCGTCCGCGCACGTGATGACCAGCGCCTGAGCCTTGTCGGGCGCGACCGCGCCGATCGTCCGCTCGAGACGGCTGCGGCAGAGCCACGCCGCGCCGGGCACATGCGCCTTGGCGTAGACGTCGCTGGGATCGACGCTGACAACCACGGCGCCGCCGAGGTCGCCCGGCGCGACCGTGGCGGCTTCCTTGCGTGCGGCCTCGAGCCCCCAGAGCGCCGGCGTCGGATGTCCGGTCTCCACGTCGCCTCCCGACGCCTGCCACGCGGGCAGCCCGCCCTCGAGATACGCAATGCGCGGGAAGCCGAGGCGCTTGTACCACGAGGTGGCCAGCGCGGCCCGGCTGCCGTCGTCGCAGACGAAGACGATCTGGGCGCCGCGCACCGCGAGATAGTCTTCGATGGCCTGCACAGCCTGGCCGCCGGGGGCCCACGCCGCGCCCGCGATGTGTCCTGCCGCGTACTCCTCGGTGGTGCGCACGTCGAAGACGTAGAGGTTCTCTCCATCGCGGCGGGCCTGCATGGCCCGGAGCTCGGCGGCGTTGATCCCGTGGAGCCCGTCCGTCTGCGCCACGCGCTTGGCCACCTCCGCCGCCACCGTGCGACCTTTGGCGGTAACCGGCGGCGCCCAGCGCTCGGCGCCGCGCTCCAGCTCGAGCCCGGCGAGCAGCCAGCCCATCGTGCCGTTCTCGAGGGCGATGATCGGGTTCGGCAGCCCCATTCGCCGCAGCGACTCCGCGCCGATGTAAGAGCGGGTGCGCCCGCCGCAGTGCACGACGATGGTCTGGTCGGGCCGCTTCACGAGCTCGCCGATGCGCAGCACCAGCTCGCCGCCCGGCATGCTCACCGAGCCGGGAATGCAGCCGCGGTGATACTCCTCCGGCGTGCGCGAGTCCACGATGACCATGTCGTCGCCGCGGGCGATGCGCTCCGCCAGCTCGGGGCAGGTCACCTGCGGCGTCTTCCACTCGTGCAGCGCCCGCTCACCGAACACCTTGCTGGGCACGTTCAAGCCCTGCACGAGGGGCCGGCCGGCCGCGCGCCAGGCGGCGAGGCCGCCCTCGAGCACGCGCACGTCGGTATAGCCCATGGCGGCGAGGGTCGGACGCGCGAGATCGGCGACCGTGCCATCGGCATCGATGAGCACGATGGGCGTCGCCTTCGCGGTGACGAGCCCGGGCAGCCGCGCCTCGAGCAGGCGTCGGGGCAGCGAGGTGCTCCAGTAGATGTGGCCGCGCTCGTACGCCGCGCGCTCGCGGACGTCGAGCGCGGCGTGCGGCGTGGCGCCGCCCATGAGAGCGGCCAGATCCGCGGGGGAAACCGCCGTCATCGCGCCACCGGCTCGGCGGGGGCACCCTGCCGCTGCAGCTCCGGCATCACCTGCTTCGCGAAGAGCCGCATGCTCCGCTCCGCCTCGTCCGCCGGCATGCCCGCGTATGAGAACACGCCCACGTAGTGGGCGTTGCCGGTGCGGCGCTGGATGTCCAGGATCTTCTCGTAACACTGCTCCGGCGTGCCCCAGACCTGGAGGTTCGCGAAGAAGTCGATGATCTTGTCCTCGCCGTAGGTGTGGATCTTGTCGGTCATCTTGCCGTAGTACTCGTAGCCCCGGGTCTTCGCGAGGTGGTCGTCGGCGAACCGGTAGTGCGCGAGCACGGACTGGAAGTAGCCCCCGATGTAACGCAGGGCCAGCTCGCGCGCGCGCTCCTCGCTCTCGTCGCAGAAGGTCCACCCCGCCGAGACGGGCGGGGGCGCCTCGGCCCCATTGACGGCTTGGAACAGCGCCCGATACTCCTCGAGCTCCTTGGCGACTTCCGGCCACGGCTTCTGGGGAATGATGAGCATGCCCACGCCGAGCTCGGCCATGATGCGGGCGGATTCGGGCGACACCGCGGCGGCGTAGGTGCGCCCACGGAACGACTTGAAGGGCGCGGGCCGGACGGCCACGCGCGGCTGCGTCACGAAGCGGCCGTCGTACTCGCAGAAGCCCGTCTCGAGCCCGCGAAGGAGCATCTGGGCGCTCTCCACGAAGCGCGCGCGGGAATCGTCCATGGACTGCCGGAACCCGTCGAACTCCACCTTCCCCGCGCCCCGCCCCAACCCGAGGATCAAGCGACCACCGCTCAGACTGTCCAGCATCGACACTTCCTCGGCCACGCGCAGGGGATCGTGCCAGGGCAGCACGACGACCATGGAGCCGAGCCGCACGCGCTCGGTGCGCCCCGCCATGTAGGCGAGGAACTGCAGCACGTCGGGGCACATCGTGTAGTCGGTGAAGTGATGCTCGACGCCCCACACCGAGTCGAAGCCCAGCGGCTCGGCGAGATCGGCGAGACGCAGATCCTGACGGTACACCTGGAGGTCGGGCCGCGCCCTCCCGGGATTCTGGAAGATCGCAGCGAGACCGACCTGCATCACGCCACCTCGAAGAGCCCCGCCGCCCCCATGCCGCCGCCGATGCACATGGTGCAGACCACGTACCGGGCGCCCCGGCGCTTACCCTCGATCAGGGCGTGCCCGACCATCCGCGCCCCCGACATGCCATAGGGATGACCAATCGCAATGGCGCCGCCGTCCACGTTGAGCCGGTCCATGGGGATCCCGAGCCGGTCACGGCAGTACACGACCTGCACCGCGAAGGCCTCGTTCAGCTCCCAGAGGTCGATCTGGTCCATCGTGAGCCCGACGCGCTCGAGGAGCCGCGGCACCGCGAACACGGGCCCGATGCCCATCTCGTCGGGCTCGCACGCGGCGACGGTGTAGCCGCGGAAGATGCCGAGCGGCTTGAGGTTGCGCCGCTCCGCCAGCTTGGCGTCCATCACGATGCAGGCGGAGGCGCCGTCGGAGAGCTGGCTCGCGTTGCCCGCGGTGATGAAGCCCTTCTCGCCCATCACCGGCTTGAGCGCGGCGAGGCCGGCGGGATTGGTGTCGGGACGATTGCCCTCGTCCTGGGCGAGCATCACCTCTTCCTCGCGCGTCTCCCCGGTGGTCTTGTCCTGCACGAGCTTCTTCGTCTTCAGCGGCACGATCTCCGCAGCGAAGCGCCCGGCCTTCTGGCCGGCGGCGGTGCGCTGCTGACTGGCCAGCGCGTACTCGTCCTGCGTCTCTCTCGTGATGTAGTAGCGCTTGGCCACGACCTCGGCCGTCTCGATCATCGGCATGTACACTTCGGGCTTGTGCTCGTCGAGCCACGGCTCGTGGATGCGGAAGTTGTTGAAGTGCTCGTTCTGCACGAGACTGATCGACTCCACGCCGCCCGCCGCCATGATGGGCACCCGGTCCACGATCACGCGCTGCGCGGCCATCGCGATCGCCTGCATGCCCGAGGAGCAGAAGCGATTCACGGTGACGCCGGCGGTGGTGACGGGCAGCCCCGCGCGCAGCGCGGCCTGCCGCGCGATGTTCTGGCCGGTGGCGCCTTCCGGTAGCGCGCAGCCGATGATCACGTCCTCGACCTCGGCGGGCTCGATGCCCGCGCGCTGCACCGCGCTCGCGATCACGTGGCCGGCGAGCGTGGCGCCGTGCGTGTTGTTGAAGGCGCCGCGGTAGGCCTTGCCGATCGGAGTGCGCGCGGTCGAGACGATCACGGCGTCTGCCATGGGGATCTCCTCTATAGGGGCCGGATGGTAGCTGCCCGATCATCTTGCCTGACTCCCCCGGCGGGAGCAAGATCGGGTCCCGTGTCCTCCATCACGCGATTCGCCGAGCCCCGCCCGCCCGGGCCCGCGGTGCGCGGCTGGCTGCATCGGCCGCCGCAGCCCTCGGGTGACGGGCTCGTGCTCGCCCACGGAGCGGGGAGCAACGCGGACGCGCCGATCCTGGTCGCGATGGCCGAGGCGATGGCCGAGGCGGGCTGGACGGTGCTGCGCTGCGATCTGCCGTTTCGCCAGGAGCGGCCGACCGGGCCCCCGCATCGCGGTGCCGGCGAGCGTGACCGCGCCGGCCTTCGCAACGCCGCCGCGGCGCTGCGCGTGCTCGCGTCCGGCCGTCTCGTGCTGGGCGGCCATTCCTACGGCGGCCGCCAGGCCTCGATGCTCGCGGCGGAGGCGCCCGGCCTGGCCGACGCGCTGCTCCTCCTTTCCTACCCGCTGCACCCGCCGAAGAAGCCGCGCGAGGCGCGTACCGCACACTTCGGCGCGCTCCGCACGCCGGCGGTCTTCGTACACGGCACGCGGGACGGCTTCGGCACGGTGGCGGAGCTCGACGCCGCCCGCGCCGGCATCGCCGCCCCGACCACGCTGGTCGTCGCCGAGGGAGCGGGGCACGACCTTGGGGGCGGCGCGCGGGGACGCGCGCGGCTGACCGCCCTGGCCGGTCAGGCGCTCGCCGCCCTCCACACCCTGCTGGGCCAGCCGGTGGGACGGCCATGACCGAGGAGCAGGCCTATCGCGACCTCGCCAGCGACGATCCCGCGCGTGCGGCCCGGGCGGCGGCCGCGCTCTGGGAGATCTGGTCCCGCGCGGGTATTCCCGAGGTGGAGCGCCTCTTCCAGGAGGGCGTGGCGGCCATGGAGGCGCGCGAGTTCCCGCGCGCGGAAAACCTCTTCTCCCAGATCATCGAGATCGCGCCGGACTTCGCCGAGGGGTGGAACAAGCGGGCGACGGTGCGCTATCTGAGCGAAGACTTCGCAGGGGCCATCGCCGACTGCGAGGAGACGGTGCGACGCAAGCCGCGGCACTTCGGCGCGCTCTCGGGCCAAGGGCTGTGCCACGTGGCGCTGGGCCAGATGCGCGAGGCGGCCGCCCTGTTCCGCCGCTGCCTCGAGGTGTATCCGCATCTCACCGCGGCTCGCCAGAACCTCGCCGCCACGCTGGGCGAGGTCGTGCAAGCCAATGGCCATCACCCCAGGCCGAATGCCTCCGCCAGCAGCTCGTAGGAGCGCAGCCGCGCCTTGAAGTCGTGGGTGATCGTCACGATGACGAGCTCGTCCACGCCGTACTCCGCCGCGAGCGCCTCGAGCCGCGCCTTGACCTGCTCCGGCGTGCCCGCCACCGTGCGCCGCCGCGCCTCCGCGACGATGGCCCGCTCCGGTGGGGAGTACTGGTAGGCTTCCGCTTCCTCCACGGAGGGGAATGGCCCGAAGCGGCCCGTGTAGAGCCGCACGATGAAGAGGTCGCGGCAGCGCGCGAGCCGCTCCGCCTCGGCTTCCGTCTCCGCGCACAGGGCGAACACCGCCACGCTCGCCTGGGGCGCGGCCAGGCGCGCGGAGGGGCGGAAGCTCTCACGGTAGAAGCGCGTGGCGTCCACCCCGCCCACCGCGTTGATGAAGTGCGCGTAGGAGAACGCGGTGCCGAAGTGCGCGGCGAGCGCCGCCCCGTCGCTGCTCGAGCCCAGGATCCAGATGGGGGGTGCGGAGGGGCCCGCGGGCATCGCGCGCACCCCGCCGTAGGGGTGCCCGTCGGGCAGCTCGTCGTGGAGAAAGCCGATGAGGTCGGCGAGCTGCTGCGGGAAGTGCTCGAGGGGCACCGCCCCCGGCCCGTGGCGGAGCGCGCGCGCGGTGCGCTGATCGCTGCCGGGCGCACGCCCGATGCCGAGGTCGATGCGGCCGGGGAAGAGGGCCTCGAGCACACGGAAGTTCTCCGCGACCTTGAGGGGGCTGTAGTGCGAGAGCATCACGCCGCCCGAGCCCACGCGGATGCGCGAGGTGCGCGCGGCGACCTGGCCCATCAGCACCTCGGGCGCGGCGCCTGCGAGCCCGCCGCTGCTGTGATGCTCGGCGAGGATCAGCGTCTCCTGGATGGCCTCGGTGGGGGTGCCGCCGCTGCGGATCGGCGACTGGTCGAGCACCCCGAGGATCATGCGCCTCTCAGCCTACCCCCTCGACGACCGCGAGGCACTCAGCGAAGGACGTCTCGGCTCGAGGTGAGGAGGACGCACGTACAGCCGGTCTCGCTCCAGACACGCTGATCGACGGCGCCGGGCTCCCCTCGGTTGTAGTCCCCGGGATAGAGCTTCTTGTCGTCGATCATCAGCTCACCGTGCAGCAGATACAGCTCTTCGATGCCGGCATGACGATGGGGCGGATACTCGGCTCCCGGCGCGAGCCGTACGAGCATGCTGACGCGGCCTTTCTCGGAATCGGTGGCGAGGAGCTTGCAGGAGATGCCCGGCGCCACGTCTTCCCATTCCGGTTCGGGCACTCGGCGAGGCGCTGACATCACCGGCGCCGTGCCCGACTCGGCCGCGATTCGCTGGGCAAGGCGCTCCCATAGCGATGCCGAGGGTCGCAGCACGTCGGTGGGCCAGGCGGTGAAGGCGCGGACGACCGGACGAAGCGTTTCCAGCTCCTGCCGGCAATCGGCGCACGCGGAGATATGGGCCTCCACCGCGAGACGTTCGCTCGGAGGAAGGGCCTCCACCGCGTACAGGAACACCGCGTCCAGGCTGTCCCGATCGTGGTTGCCCGGTCCTGAGCTCATCGGTCCCTCGGTGCACCGGCGAGCGCCTGTCGGAGTGCGGCGAGGCCGGATCGGATTCGTGTCTTCACGGTTCCGAGGGGCTGTTTCAATTGCGCAGCGGCCTCGGCGTACGTCAGCTCGGAGAAAAATGCGGTCTCGATCGCCTGGCGCTCGTGCGGCGTGAGTATCTGCAGGGCCTGTCGCAAGAGCTGACCCTGCTCTTTCATGTCGAAGGCCTCGTGCGGGCCACGCGACACCGTCTCCGTCAGTGGACCGCCCGGATGATCGCTTCCGCGCTTCTTCCGCTGGTCGAATCGTAACCGGTCAATCGCTCGGGACCGCGCTTGGTTCATGATCCACCCGATCACGGACCCCCCCGCAGGATCGTACGACGCCGCTCTTCGCCACACATCGTAGAACACATCGAGTGTCAGCTCTTCAGCGGTCTCCCGATTGCCGGTGATCCGCATGATCAAAGTGAACACGATTCGATGCGCCTGCGTGTAGAGCGCATGCAGTGACGACTGGTCGCCTCGGGCGATGGACTGGACGAGCGCGACCCAGTCGCTCTCGGGAACGCGGGCCTTCGTCTTGTCCGCGTAGAGCAGATCGCCCAGGGTCGTCTCGGGGTCACGCTGCTCGCCTTGGTGTGGACGTTGCGACGCCACCACAGCCAGGCATTATGCTGACACCGTTCGTCCGGGTCAAGGCGGGGGGTGGCCCCCTGCATTTTCGAACTCGCGTCGTTCGCGCTCCCAGGCCGCGAAGCAGAGGATATGAACGTGGTACTTGTCGACGGTGTCAGCGTCGTTGTCTCGGGCGAACTCGAGTTCGAGCTCGAGCTCGTCACGCTGTATGGACACATTGCACATCGCGCAGTCAGCCCCGACGCCTGGGCCTCCCCACATTCGCCTTGGAGGACGGTTAGGCGGCGTCCCGGCTTGGATCACTTCGCGGACTTTCTGGCATAGAGAGTTGTCATCGCTCATCTAGCCGGCCATGTTGTGCAGGGCAGGATCGGGCCAGACGGTCAGAGGTTCCGCACCGACGCAGCGCTCCAGCATTCAACTCATAAAACGTCAAACAGAGCCCGGCGGATTGGCGAAGGGAAAATAAACGGCGGGACATGGGCTTGAGACCCGCCCCTCTCCCCGCGGGGGAGAGGGGCGGGCGAGCGAGCGATCAGGCGGCGGCCGTCTTGATGCGCATGCCGTAGAACGAGCGCCACACGAAGACGAGCGAGAACACGAAGAAGACGAGGGCGAGGCCGTGCGAGAGCCCGCTGCCCTGGGTCGCGGTGAGCGTCACCGCCAGCTCGACGGCGAGCAGGCCGAAGAGCGTGGTGAACTTGATGACGGGGTTCATGGCCACCGAGGAGGTGTCCTTGAACGGGTCGCCCACGGTGTCGCCGATCACGGTGGCGGCGTGCAGCGGGCTGCCCTTCTCCTTCAGCTCGACCTCCACGATCTTCTTGGCGTTGTCCCAGGCCCCGCCCGCATTGGCCATGAAGATGGCCTGGTAGAGACCGAAGAGGGCGATCGAGATCAGGTAGCCGATGAAGAAGTACGGCTCCAGGAAGGCGAAGGCCAGGGTGGAGAAGAACACGGTGAGGAAGATATTGAACATGCCCTTCTGCGCGTACTGGGTGCAGATCTCCACGACCTTCTTGCTGTCGGTCACCGACGCCTTCGTCGCGCCTTCCAAGCGGATATTGGCCTTGATGAACTCGACCGCGCGGTAGGCGCCGGTGGTGACCGCCTGGGTGGAGGCGCCGGTGAACCAGTAGATGACGGCGCCGCCCGTGATGAGCCCGAGCAGGAAGGGCGGGTGGAGCAGCGAGAGCTTGTCGAGATTCTGGGTGAGGCCGTGGGTGAGCACCACGATGATCGAGAAGATCATGGTGGTAGCGCCGACCACCGCGGTGCCGATGAGCACCGGCTTGGCGGTGGCCTTGAACGTGTTGCCGGCGCCGTCGTTCTCCTCGAGAAGATGCTTGGCCGCCTCGAAGTTGACATCAAGATTGAAGTCTTTCTTCAGGGCGCCCTTGATGCCGGGCAGCGTCTCGATCACCGACAGCTCGAACACGGACTGGGCGTTGTCGGTGACGGGGCCATAGGAGTCGACCGCGATGGTCACCGGCCCCATCCCGAGGAAGCCGAAGGCCACCAGGCCGAAGGCGAAGACCGCGGGCGCGAGCATGAGCGCGGCAAAGCCCATGGTGCTTACGAGGTACGCGATGCCCATGAGCGCCACAATCACGATGCCCAGCCAGTAGGCGCTGAAGTTGCCGGCGACCAGGCCGGAGAGGATGTTGAGGGACGCGCCGCCCTCGCGCGCGGACGTCACCACCTCCTTCACGTGACCGGACTCGACCGACGTGAAGACCTTGACGAGCTCGGGAATGATGGCGCCGGCGAGGGTCCCGCAGGTAATGACGGTGGAGAGCTTCCACCAGAGGGTGCCGTCGCCCAGGGTGGGCAGGAGGAGGTACGAGGCCAGGTACGTCATGCCCACGGAGACGAACGACGTGAGCCACACCAGGCTGGTGAGGGGCGCCTCGAAGTTCATGCGGGTCGCGTTCGCGTAGCGGCCGCGCGTCACCACCTCGTTGATGAGGTAGGAGGCGCCGGAGGCCACGATCATGAGCACGCGCATCACGAAGATCCACACGAGGAGCTGCACCTGCACGGTCGGCTCCTTGACGGCGAGGACGATGAAGGAGATCAGCGCGACGCCGGTGACGCCGTAGGTCTCGAAGCCGTCCGCGCTCGGACCCACCGAGTCACCCGCGTTGTCCCCCGTGCAGTCGGCGATCACGCCGGGGTTGCGCGCGTCGTCCTCCTTGATGTTGAAGACGATCTTCATGAGGTCGGAGCCGATGTCGGCGATCTTGGTGAAGATGCCGCCCGCGATGCGGAGGGCGGCCGCGCCCAGCGACTCGCCGATGGCGAAGCCGATGAAGCAGGAGCCCGCGTACTCCCCGGGGATATAGAGGAGGATGCACAGCATGATGAACAGCTCCACCGAGATCAGGAGCATCCCGATGCTCATGCCCGCCTTGATGGGGATCGCGTACACCGGATAGGGCCGGCCCCCGAGGCTGGCGAACGCGGTGCGTGAGTTGGCGAAGGTGTTGATGCGGATGCCGAACCACGCCACGCCATAGCTGCCCGCGATGCCGATGAGGCTGAAGAGCAGGATGATGATGACCTTGCTCGCGTCGAAGCGCAGGAGCAGGCCGAAGTACAGGACGATGATGACCCCGATGAATGCTTCGAGGATGAGGATGAACTTGCCCTGGGTGATGAGATAGGTCTTGCAGGTCTCGTAGATCAGCTCGGAGATCTCGCGCATCGACTGGTGCACGGGGAGGTTCTTGAGCTGGGAATAGATGACGAGGCCGAAGACGAGCCCCAGCACGCACACGAAGAGGCCGGCCTGGAGCAGGCTGCGCCCGTTCATGCCGAGGAACTGCGACTGCGAGAGATCGGGGATGCGGATGTTGGCCTCGCCGCCGCCGTGGGACGGCGCGGGCGCCGCGGCCGCCGCCGGCGGGGGCGTCTGCGCGAGCACGTCGGCGGGCAGGACGGAGGCCAGGAGCAGCGCCAGCAGCACGAGCGGTAAGGCCACCCGGGCGGCGCCGCGGCACGTTGCGCGCAGCTGAGTCATGTAATTCTCTCCCTGACGAGTCACAGTATGGTCGATTGGGGCAACCTGATACTTATGCCCATTTCGGCGCCCCGCGTCAAGACTGCTGCTTGACGAACTCCGGATAGAACACGCCGAGCTCGTCACGCACCGGCCCGCGCAGGAGCGCGAGCTCGTCCTCGGTGGGCCCGGCGGTCTCCGGCGCGGGCGACGGCGCGTGGAGTGCGAAGCCGGTCTTGGCCTCCACCTCCGCGAGCGTCACGCCGGGATGCACGCTGGCGAGCTCGAGCCGGCCCCGCTCCCGCGGGAACTCGAACACGCAGAGATCGGTCACCACCGCGTGCAGGCCGCCGAGGCGGTAGGCGCCCTCCGGCGGCACGCCCGGCGCGGTCACGAAATCGACCTTGGGCACAAACACGCGCCGGCTGTGCTCGGTACGGAAGAGGATCAGACGCTTGGCCACGAAGGCGAGGATGCCGTTGGCGCGGCCGCCGGGCAGGCGGACCGTCGGGTGCTCGTACTCGCCGATCACGCTCAGGTTGAAGTTGCCGTGCTGATCGATCTGGGCTCCGCTCGCGAAGAAGACGTCGAGCCGGCCCCGCACCGCGAAGTTGTAGAACTCCTGCACGCCGCCGTTGAAGGGAAAGTGGGCGCGGCTGCCCAGCAAGATGAGCCGCGAGGACGGAGCGTGCGAGCGCTTCGCAAGAAGACAGGCGCTCGCGGGGATGGGCGACACCGAGCCCACCGCGATGGTCTCGCCGTCGCGCAGCCGCCGGGCGATGGCGACGGCCATCACCTCGGCGCGGCTCGCCCCCGGCGCGTCCCCCACGTTCAGCGCGCGGCGCCGGCGAGGCCGACGCGCTCGAGATAGCCGGCGTGGTCGGGCACGCCGTACACGTACCGGTCCAGCCACTTGGCGAACGTGTCGTCGTCCTGCGCGGCCTCGATGTACTCGCGCACGTGCGCGTCGTCCACCGGATAGCGCCCCTCGCAGGACGTGGGATGCGCGCCGCGCGGCGCATGCACCACCGCGCTCACGTGGATGCCCGGCACGAGCACCCCGGTGTGCGGCTCCTGGGTGAGGTCGCCGTCCACGATCTCCTCCACCGTGGCGATGGTGCGGCGGGAGGCTTGCGCGATGAGCTTGGCGTCGAGCGCGCCGCTCGTCACCACGTTGCCGTGGCGGTCGCCCTTCCAGCCGTGGAACACCGCGACGTCCGGCGCGACCGCGGGCACGATCACGATGGGCTCCTGCGGATCGTAGGGATTGGGGAGGACCCGGAAATCGGGCCGCACCGTCATGTAGTCGGTGCCGAGGAGGCCGCGGACCGGCACGAACGGGACGTTCATCACTCCAGCCTGGAGTGCGCTCATGATGGCGGGTCAGGAGTGCTCGCGGTAGCGCAGGCGGCCCGTCTCGGCGCGGCGGCGGAAGTTCGGCGCGAAGCCGTACTCCATGAAGGACAGGCTGGAGAACTCCACCTCGGCGAGGGCGTCCGCGCCGATCATGAGATCCACCACCCAGCCGGAGGAGGGCGCCAGCACCATCCGGAGGTCGCGGCGGCCCTGGCGCAGGAGCTCGTGGAAGAAGGCGGCGGGCTCCATGCGCATGTAGCCGACATAGGTGACCCGGTCGCCATCCCGCACCAGGCGGGCGGCCTCCGCCATGCTGCCGATCGCGCCGTCCATGGGGCTCCTCCCGAGCCCCGATGGTAACACCGAAGGACCCGGCCTAGACCCCGCCCGCCGGCCCCACGCGATCGCGGTCCAGGCGCTCCAGCCAGTAGCGCATGCCCATGGAGTCCAGAAGATCCACCGCGGCGCCGCGATGCCGCGATACCGCATCGTCATCCCCTGCCCGCCGCGCGAGCCGCGCCAGGGTGAGATGGGTGCGCGCGGCGAGAGACCGCATCCCCAGCGTCTCCGCGAGGGCCAGGGCTTCCGTGGCGTGCTGGCGGGCGGCGGTGAGGTCCGGGGCGGGCGCCTCCCCGACGGCGAGGGCGAGCAGGCGCCGCGCGTAGACCTGATTGCCGCGCTCCTTGTGCTCGACGGCGAGGGCGAGCGCGCGCCGCGCGTGCGGCATGGCCTCGCCGGCGCGCCCCGCGATCACCAGCACCTCGCCGAGATGCGTGACGATCAGGGAGAGCCGCCCCAGTCGGCCCATGCGCTCGCCGCGCGCCACTGCCTGGCGCGCCAGCTCCACCGACTCCGCGATGCGGCCGTCGAGCGCGCGCACCACCGCGAGATCGCCCGCGAACGGCGGGAACAGCACCGGGACTTCCGCGCAGAGGGCCAGCCCGCGCGCGAGCACGGTCTCCGCCTCCGTCATGGCGCCTTGGCGCAAGAGCACTCCGCCCAGGCCCAGCAGGCCGTAGGCGAGGCTATAGCCGTGGCCCGCCGCCTCCGCGATGCGGATGCCTTCCTCGGCGGCGCCGATCGCGTCGTCGAACTCGCCCAGCTCGGCGAGGCTCCAGGCGAGATGGCTGCGGCCGAGCACGGAGGCGAGGCCGGGCAGGCCGAACGTCTCGTACCGGCGCTCGTCCTCCGCGAGGGCCAGGCTGCGGCGGAGCAGCGTCACCGCCCGCGGATAGTCGCCCAGCGTCCGCACCGCGCCCGCCATGCTGTACTGACCCACCACCTGGAGACCGAGATCCTCCACGCGCGCGGCGATCGCCACCGCGCGCTCACCCGCCTCCACCGCCGCGTCCGAGTCGCCCATCTCCCAGTGCATGGTGGTGCGGTACGCGAGGGCGCGCGCGAGTCGCCGCTCGTCGCCCATCCGGCTCGCGATGGACTCGGCCGACCGCAGCACCGCCAGCCCCTCGGCGTGGGCGCCCAGCGGCACCAGCGCCGCCTCGAGATCGAAGCCGATGTCCACGGCGAGCGCCCGCGACTCGGGGCTCTCCGGAAGGTGGCTGACAGCCTCGAGGGCGCGCTGGAGGAAGTCCACCGCTTCGCGGCAGGCCAGGCGCGCGAGCGCGCCGCGGCCCGCCTCGCGGCAGTAACGCCCCGCCTGATGCCACAGCTCGCCCGCGAAGGCGTGGTGGGCGAGGCGCTCGACCTGCGCGCCGCGTCGGTCGCCGTAAAGCCGCTCGATGGTGTCGGTGATGCGCGCGTGCAGCCCGCGCCGGCTCTCCTGGAGCAGGCTCGCGTAGGCCACGTCGTGGATGAGGGAGTGCCGGAACGCGTAGACCGGATCGGGGAAGAGCGTGGCCTCGGTGAGGAGCTCGGCGCGGCCGAGCTGTGCGAGGCCCTCGCGCACGGCATCGGCGGGCTCGTCGGCGACCGCCTCGAGCAGGGTGACCGGCACCTCCTCGCCGATCACCGACGCCGCCTGCAGCAGCCGCTTCTCCGCCGCGGGCAGCCGGTCGATGCGTGCGGCGAGGACGGCGCGGACGCTCGCGGGTACCTCCAGCGTGCCCGCCGGGCGGGCCACGCGGTAGGCGCCGGGGGCGCCGGTGAGTACGCCCGTGTCCACGAGGCTTCGCACCGACTCCTCGAGGAAGAGCGGGTTGCCGCGGGCGCGCTCGGCGACCAGACGCTGGATCAGCGCGGTCTCCTCACCGGACCCCAGAAGGCCGCGGAGCAGCGCGTGCGCGCCCTCGGGACGGAGCGGCTCCAGGCGAATGCGCGAATAGCCGGGCCGCCGGCTCCAGCCATCCTCGTACTCGGGCCGATAGGTGCCCAGCAGCAGGGTGCTCGGAGGTAGCCGCTCGACGATGTAGTCCATCGCTTCGCGGCCCTCGGAGTCGATCCACTGCAGATCCTCGAAGATCATCACGAACGGCTGCCGCCGGCCCACGCGCTCCACCAGGCGCACCAGCACCTCCACGGAGCGCAGCCGTCGGGTGCTCACGTCGAGGGCGAGGAACGGGCTGCCCGGCTGCGCCACGCCGTGCAGCCACTCCAGCGCGGGAAGATCGCTCTCGAGCGCGGGGTCGAGGTCGCGGAGCTCGCGGGCCAGCTTCTGGCGCACCGTCTCGGGCGCGTCGCCGGCCTCGATCTTGAAGTAGCGGCGCTGGAGCTCGATGCCCGGGCGATGCCCTACCCCGCGGCCGTACGAGAGCGCGGCGGCTTCCAGCACGAGGCAGCCGCGCTCGCGCGCGCGCCGCGCGAGCTCGCCGACCAGGCGCGACTTCCCCACGCCGGCTTCGCCCACCACCGCGACGAGCTGCGGTCGGCCCTCGCGCACCGCGTCCACGATGGCGAGCAGGCGCTCGATCTCGGCCTCGCGCCCCACGAACGGCGTGAGGCCGCGCGCGGCGAGCGCCTGCGCGCGGGACTGCGCGGTCGCGCCGCCCGTGACCTCGTGGATCTCCACCGGCGTCTGCAGCCCGCGCACCGGCACCGCGCCGAGCGCGCGCGTGGCAACCCGTCCGGCGGCGAGGGCGACGGTGTCGCCGGT